>Ga0105046_10000208_pt1 | contig 74629 bp, 59 predicted proteins | sample MAT03_FD_78385 | JGI IMG/M metagenome (GOLD analysis project Ga0105046, IMG submission 78385) | Freshwater microbial communities from Lake Fryxell liftoff mats and glacier meltwater in Antarctica - MAT-03 (megahit assembly) | ecosystem: Environmental > Aquatic > Freshwater > Ice > Liftoff...
GCACGAGCTGCCACATTAGCGACTCTTGCTTTTTGAGGGCGTATTCGGAGGAGGAAGCACCGACTTTTCGGCTTCCACCAGAATTCGGTAGGCCGCCTCTGCGTCGGGCGCTTCGGTGAGACGCGCGATGGCGTCCGTTTTCATCGCCAGCGTGCACATCCGTGCGAGGGCGTGCAGATGAAGGCGGTCGTCCTCGCAGCAGATGAGGAAGAAGAGCCGGGTGGATTGCCCGTCGGGCGCGCTGAAAGGGATCGACTGGATGGTTCGGCCCAGGACCATGAACGAACCGTCGAACCGAAAGGGCTCGTGGTTCCGAGTGTGGGGGAGGGCGAAACCGCCCGGCAATGCGGTCGAACACATTTCCTCGCGCTCCTTCACGCTGACCAACAACTCGCGGGGATCCACGACGCGACCGGTCTTTTCGGCCAGCGCCACCATATCGCGCAGCACGGAAGCTGCGGTTTTGGAGACGAGGGCAAGATCGATGTAGTCGGGACGCAGCAATTCGGGGATAAGGGAGGCCTCCGGAACCGTATCCCGCGTTCCTCGGGTTGTCTTCTCGTGATAGACATCGAGCCGCTTTTCGGAAAGTTGAAGAATCCGTTGCGACGCCCACGCGTCGATGGCGGCGCGGCGAAACACCGGGCGGCCCCCTCGCACCTCGTGCGGAAGGTCGCTTTCTTTTAAGAGGCGTTCGACGTCCCCTTTCGCGAGATGCAAGTACTCCCTGAGTTCATCGCTGGTAAGCGTGCGGTGCGGCATTTCGGGAGCGTACGCAGAATCCCGAGAAAGGGAAACTCCCCCGACTTCTCGTGCGTCGTCGTCGGTTGCGCGGACGGCGTCATCGAATTACGCGGTCGTGCTTGCCAAAAGGGTGCATTCGCCTGAGGCATTCCGGCCGTGCCATCCGTCCAGCCACGCCGACTTCACTGGCTATATCCTTTGGGAATTCTCTTGGCCATCTTCTTGGCGTCGGGGCAAACCCATGTCGCCGGCCCTAATGTGGTCGGCTTCGACAAAGTCGCTCATTTTTTTGCGTTCGGTTCGGTCGCGACCGGTGCGGTGCGGCTCGTCCGACGACGGTTTGGCTGGTGGGTCATCGTGGCGGTTTCCCTCTACGGTGCGTCCGACGAGTGGCATCAAAGCTTCACCGTGGGAAGGTCCGTCGAGTTTGCCGATTGGGTGGCCGATACGTTAGGGGCGACCGTTGCGGTGACCGCCTATCTGACCTGGCCTGGGTACCGTGGTCTCCTGGAAACGCCGCTTCGGTGGCCCTGGCGAAAGCGCCGGATTGAAAAACCGCTGACGGACGTTCCACTCTCAGGCCCATGACATCTGCCGAGGTCCAGGATCGTATCGCTCGACTGCGCGCGGAGGTGTCGCGTCACAACGAACTGTATTTTCGCGACGCGCGTCCCGAGCTGACCGACTTCGATTACGATCGGCTGAAACGCGAACTGGCGGACTTAGAAAAAAGTTATCCCGCGGAGGCGGCCGCGGCCGGCGACGAATCGCCCACCGCTCGGGTCGGCGACGATCGGGCCGAGGGATTCCTGCGTGTCGCCCACCGGTCGGCCATGACCACGCTGGAGAATACCTACGACGAGGTCGAATTGCGCGAATTCGACGCCCGGCTGTCGAAATCATTGGGCAAGACGGAGCTCAGTTATACGGTCGAACCGAAAATCGACGGTGCGTCGATCAGCCTGACCTATGAAAAAGGTAAATTGAAGCGGGCGGTCACCCGGGGCGATGGCGAGGAAGGGGACGATGTCACGGTCAACGTTCGCAAGATCAGGGGGCTGCCCGAGGCCTTGGCGAGAGCGGAGCACGCGCCACCTTTGCCCGAGGTCGTGGAAATTCGGGGGGAAATTTTTCTGCGTTTCGAGGAATTCGACCGCATCAACCGGCAACAGGAGGAAGCGGGAGCGGAACGTTACGCCAACCCTCGAAACCTGGCTGCGGGGACGTTAAAACTTCTCGACGGCGCTTTGGTGGCGCAGCGAAAACTCGAGATTGTCCTCTATGGTTTGGGCGTGTGCGAGCCCGCGGTCGTCAAATCCCAGTCGGCGTGGCATGCCGCGCTCAAGGGATGGGGATTGCCTGGATTGGATGCCGTGGCGAGAGCGATCGGCATCGACGCGGTCTGGAAGGCGATCGGAGACTTGGATGCGGCCCGGGCGAGTCTTCCGTACGCGACGGATGGAGCCGTCGTGAAACTCGACGACTTCGCCCAGCAACGGGAAGTGGGTTTTCGAGGCGAAGGCGAGCGGGCGCGCAAACTCTCTCCACGGTGGGCCTGTGCGTTTAAATTTGCGCCGGAGCGGGTGGAGACGCGCTTGAAGGAAATCACCCTGCAGGTGGGACGAACCGGTGTGCTCACGCCGGTGGCGGAATTGGAGCCGGTGCAGCTTGCGGGGAGCACGGTGGCGCGGGCGACGCTGCACAACCGCGACGAAATCGCGCGAAAGGACATCCGCGTGGGCGATTTTGTCTGGGTGGAAAAAGCGGGCGAAGTCATTCCTGCCGTGATCGGAGTCAATTTACAGCGACGGACCCCGGATTGCGTTCCCTACGAATTTCCGGCGAAGTGTCCGGCCTGCGGGACCGAAGCGGTGCAATCGGAGGGCGAGGTCGCCTGGCGTTGCCCGAACGAGGAGTGCCCGGTGCAGGTCAGACGACGCCTTCAGCATTTTGCGTCGAAGGCCGGAGTGGATATCGACGGTCTGGGCGAAGCGATGGTGGATTCGGTGGTGGAGAAAGGCTGGGTCAGTCGTGTGCCGGACATCTATCGACTGCGTCGCGACGATTTGCTCACGCTCGGCAAGAGCGTGGCCAAATCCACGGATAAGCTGATGGCGGCGATCGAAAAAAGCAGGACGGCCGAACTCTGGCGATTTATCCACGGGATGGGGATTCCCTACGTGGGCGCAGCCTCGGCCAAAGACCTGGCGGCGCATTTTGGGAGTTTGGAGGCTCTGGTGGAAGCGACGTACGCCGATTTTATCGGCGACAAGAAAGTCACGACGATTCCGGGAATTGGAGAGACGATGGCGTTGGCCATCCTCGATTTTTTCAACGGACCTAAAAACCGCGCGTTTGTCTCGGAGCTGGCGGCTGCCGGTGTGCAGCCCACGCCTCCGGTGAAGAACACTCCGACCGGAACCGCGCTCGCCGGAAAGACCGTCGTTTTGACCGGGACCCTTCCAACACTGACGAGGGAAGAAGCGACGGCTCGGATCGAAGCCGCGGGTGGCAAGGTGAGTGGCAGCGTGAGCAGGAAAACGAGCTACGTGCTCGCCGGCGCGGAGGCGGGCTCCAAGCTCGACAAAGCGCAGACCTTGGGAGTGACGGTTCTGACGGAGGAGGAGTTTTTGACGCTGCTGGCCGATACGTGAGGGTGCGGGAATAACTTACGCTTTCCGCGGGGTTTATGAACGCTCCCAGCGGGACTTGCCGGTCGACTCGGCGCGAACAGGCGGGCGCGTGCGGCGGTCGTTGGTTTGAGCCATTGGCAGCGCGTTATCGCGCAATCCCTGCCACGAGGGACCGTGGCCCTCCAAGGGGCCTGGGGCGGCTTAGAAACCGCGTTTCTGCAGCTGGGCGCTGAGTTCCTGCATGAAGGCTTGCGCGTCGGCGGGTTTCGGGCGGTAGCCGGGCTGGCTCACTTCGGTGAAGCCGGGTCGGCCGTAAGTGTCGACGATCCATTTGGCGGTGACGCCGTCGCTGAAGGTGACACTACCGCTGGCCAAAGCGCCGGGGTTGAGATTCACTTTGTCGACCTCGACGGAGATTGAGGTGGCGCCGTCGGCCGGAAGCGCGGCCTTGTCGCCCAGCGGGTCGTCCGTTCCGTCGGGAGGGAGATCGCCTTCGGCCAGCGCGCTCTCGTCGTCGAGGGGCGAACCGTCTTCGTCCAGCGTGGCGTCGGCGTCTGGGGTGGGGGCAGGGCGGGGCGCGGCACCGGGCGCGGGGCTGCGCGGAGCGGTCGGAACGGCCTTGGTGACGTCGTTGGCATTCACCTTGGGGGCGGGGTCCTTCAACGCGAGATTGAGGTCGTCGACCACGAAACGGACATCCATGTACGTCAAGGAAACCGAGAATTGCTCCCGGAGTTTCTTTTGCACGGCGGAGAGGTTGTCACCCGCGGCGATCCACGCGGAAACGGCCGATTGTTGTTCAGGTGTGAGCTTCATGGCGGTGTCGATAAGGACGGACGAGGGTCGGAGCGTGACGTCGTAGGGTCCCGCTGAAATGCGAGGGAGCGACGATAAACGCCTACCCTCGACGATTATTCGCCAAGTCTCAACCCTGCAGGGGGTTTGTTCGCGGAATTCAGCCGGGAACAAAGGGAGCGGGACGGTTAACGGGAGAGCTGAACCTTGAGGAACTCGACGCTCCCACGGGCCGAGGCGTCCTGCTCCATCATATTATCCACCGCCTTGCACGCGTGAATCACGGTGCCATGATCCCGGCCGCCGAAGGCATCGCCAATTTCCTGAAGGGAATGCTTGGTGAGAGTCCGGGCGAGGTACATGGCGATTTGACGGGGAATCGCGATATTGTTCGGCCGCCGCTTGCTCGTCATGTCACCGATGCGCAGCTGATAATGCTCGGTCACCTTCTTCTGGATCATTTCGATCGTGAGCTGGTTTTGGGCCTGCTCCATCAACACGTCCTTGAGGAGCTCCTCGGTGGTCGCGAGATCGATCGGCCGCCCGGTCAAGCCGGAGTAGCTGGCCACTTTGATCAGGGCGCCTTCGAGCCGGCGGATGTTTTTGGAAATGTGCTGGGCGATGAAGCTCAGGACCGCTGGCGGGGGATCGAATTTCAGCACCGCGGCTTTCGAGCGAAGGATGGCCAGGCGCGTTTCGAAGTCGGGCGCTTGGATGTCGGCCGGCAGACCCCATTCGAAGCGCGAAACGAGACGCGCTTCCAGCTTGGCGATCTCGGAGGCGCGGCGGTCGCTGGAGAGGACGATCTGCTTTCCGGATTCGAAGAGATCGTTGAAGGTGTGAAAAAACTCCTCCTGGATCCGCTCCTTCTCCGCCAAGAACTGCACGTCGTCGATGAGGAGCACGTCCACGTGGCGGTAACGTTGGCGAAACTTCGTCAGCGCGTTCTCCTGAAGGCCCTGAATGAACTCGTTGGTGAACTTCTCGGTGGAGAGGTAGGCGACCCGGGCGTCCGGGTTGTTCTTGAGGACGGTGTGCCCGATGGCATGCATCAGGTGAGTCTTACCCAGCCCGGTGTCCCCGTAGAGAAAAAGCGGATTATACGCCTGCGCGGGCGCCTGCGCCACGGCCATGGAGGCGGCGTGGGCCATCTGGTTGTTGTTCCCGACGACGAAGGTCTCGAACGTATTCCGGGGATTGAGCATCCCGGTATGCGAACCGGGGTTGCGTTCGTCGTAGCGGGGTGCCCGGCGTGCGACGGCGGCCCTGGCCTTGGCGGCAGCTGCGGCGGTCTCCTGGGCGGAGACTACGGGGGGCGTGCCCCGGTCGACGTCGTTCTTCTTCAGTTTGACCGAGATGGCCCGGCCGGCCGTCAAACGAAGGCGTTGTACGATCAGATCCAGGTAATTGTCGTGAATCCAGATGGCGGCAAAATCCGTCTGCACGCCGAGAACCAAGGTATCTTCGGTGGAGTCTACGCAAACGATTGGCTCGAACCACAGTTTGTATACGTCTTCGGGAAAGAGTCCGCGGATATCTTTTTTAGCGGTTTCCCAAAGCAGGTGAGACGGCGACAGTTGAAGCATGGACGAGGACAGGGAGCGTTTTATTCACACCCTACCACTTACGGGCGTTCGAGACGATTACGGGGAGCGACCTAGGCAGCGCGAGCGATAAAGTGAGGAACCTGGCAGGCAGGGGAGGGGTATCGCGCAAGAAAATCTTAACGCGTTCAATGCCAGATTATTAACAGGGGCTCGAGTCGTGGGTAGAAAGGGCGAAGGGTAAAGGTGGAGGGGAACGGTCCGGAGGTGGGAGGAAGCGAGGAGGTCGCTATAACGGCGAACAAAAAAACCCTTTCAAGAGCAACTTTCTCCCAAGTTATTCACCGCCGATCTGCGCATAAGTTTTTTCGTTTTTTCGTTGCGTCGTCCCGCCCGTTTCCGGGGCCATCGGGCATGGGGGAACTTGCTGTAGTAGTATTTGAGTTACAACTGTCGAAGCTCCCTCCGTGGAGGCTGAAGTTACAACGGTGTTACACGCGTCCGGTCGTTTCGCCCGTAACGGGATCGACCCATTTGCCGCGTTCGCGGATAAGGTCGATCAGACGCGCGTCGGCGTCGCCCTGGGGCAGGTTGTATTGAACGCAATTTTTACCGACATAGAGGTTAATTTTTCCGGGCGCGCCGCCCACGTAGCCAAAATCGGCGTCGGCCATCTCGCCGGGCCCGTTCACGATGCAGCCCATGATCGCGATTTTTATCCCCTTGAGGTGCCCGGTTTTGGCTCTGATCCGCTGCGTGGTGGTTTGGAGGTCGAACAGCGTGCGTCCGCAGGACGGACAGGCGACGAATTCGGTCTTCGAGATGCGCGCCCCCGCGCCCTGCAGCACATTGTAACTCAGTGTGACGGCGCGGACCGCGTCGGACTCCGTCTCGATACTGACGGCGTCGCCGATTCCATCGCAGAGCAGCGAGCCGGTGAGAAACGAAGCCTCGATCAGCTTGGAGAGGAAGCTGGGGTCGGGCAACACGGCGGAGGCAGCGGTGTTGCGGATCCAAAGCGGCGCGCGCGAGCCGCAGGCGTGCAGACCTTCGGCAAGGGCGCGATAGGCGCCGAGCGCGTGGCCTGCGCCGGCGAACGCACCGCCGTCGAAGGGGGCGTGTGTAAAGAAAAAACGGATACCATCCATTGCCCGGAGTTCGTCGCAAAGGGCGGCCGCCTCCGGCGCGACGGTGGCGATCGCCAACGCGGCGCCGTGCCGGTGGACCAGGCGGGCGTAGTCGCGGAGGGTCGCGGGATCCGCGGCGTGAAAGCGGCGGACGAGAAGGAGCGGTTCGCGACTCGCCTGCACGCACGGTTCCACCTCGTCCGCGGTCAGCTCCGGTGCCAGGTCGAGGGCGAGAAAGGCGGCCGGCAGCGCGTGGGCGGACGCGAGCCGCGCGAAGGTCTGCAGATCGGCGACCGAAGAGAGCGGGACCAGCAGGCCTTCGGCCGGAGTATCCGCGCGGATACGTTCGAGGTTGGCCGCGAGGTCGGGTGTGCCCAGCCGGTCCATCGTCACGCGCACGAGGACGCGCGGGGGGTGCGCCGACCCGATCGGGCACTCGGGCGACAGGCTCACCTCCCGGGCCTCCCGGCGGGCGAAATGGAAGGGATCGATCGCGTCGCCCGGGGGTACGCCCGCGCCGCCCGAAAGGAGGGAGACAGGCGCTTGCCAGAGCGACATCGCCTTGGCGGCGATCGCCCGTGCCACCGGAATTTCGTAGACACTGTCTTCGGTGAGCGAGACGCGGATCGTGTCGCCCAATCCGTCGAGGAGCAGCGAGCCTATGCCGATGGCGCTTTTGATCCGTCCGTCCTCCCCATCGCCCGCCTCGGTGACGCCGAGGTGAAGCGGATAGGCCATCGATTCCCGGTCCATGCGTTCGACCAGGAGGCGATAGGCCTGGATCATGACCTTCGGATTCGACGCCTTCATCGAGAGGATCATCTGGTCGAAGCCGTGGGAGCCGGCGATGCGGAGAAACTCCAGCGCACTTTCCACCATGCCGAGCGGCGTGTCGCCATAGCGATTCATGATCCGGTCCGAAAGCGAGCCGTGATTCGTGCCGATGCGCAGGCACCGCCCGAGGGCTTTGGCGCGCAGGACGAGCGGCGAAAACGCCTCGTGCAGGCGCTCGAGTTCCAATTCGTAGTCGGTGTCCGAATACTCTTTGACCGCGAATTTTTTCTTATCCGCGTAGTTGCCCGGATTGACCCGAACCTTTTCGACGTGCTCCACCGCCTCCATGGCGGCATGGGGGAGAAAGTGGATGTCGGCGACGAGCGGGATGTGGGCGAAACCCGCGGCGGAAAATTTTGCGCGAATGTCGCGGAGACACTTCGCCGCCTGGACGTTGGGCGCGGCGATTCGAACGATTTCGCAGCCGACCTCGGCCAGCGCGATCGACTGGCGCACGGTCGCGACGATGTCCTGGGTGTCGCTCGTCGTCATCGACTGGAGCCGGATGGGGTTGTCCCCGCCGACGCCGACCGAGCCGACGTTGACGGCCACGGTGGCGCGGCGGACGGTGCGATAACGCGAAGCGCAATACGACATGGCGTGCACGCTCGGCGGGAGCGGCCGAAATGTCGAACGACGAATGCGAGTCGGAGCCGGCCTTCCCGCCGGCCCTAGCCGGCGGAGGGAAGGAAGGACCACGGCGTCACTTCGAGGGCGTCTCGTCCGCTTTGGGCGTGGCGGCGGGAGCGGCGGCCGGGGGCGTATGGCGATCGGTCGGACGAATCTCGCGAGCGATTCGGCGCACGTCGAAAAAGGTCACGTAGAGAATCATCGAAAACAGGAGTACGACAAAAACGCTCTGGGTACCGGCGATGAAGGTCGCGGGTAAGGAGCGGCCGCGCAGCTTGCCGACGGTGGCGAAGAGCATGTGACCGCCGTCGAGCACCGGAATCGGCAATAGGTTGAAGACGGCGAGGTTGATGTTCACCAGGATCGTGAACCAGAGGACGACCCGGATATCCGCCTGAGCGGCCATATGAAAGACGCGGATGATTCCCACTGGGCCGCTCAGTTTGGAAATGCCGATATCGCTGCGCGGGTTCAAGAGGCTGGCCAGTGTCTGCCAGGTTTTGTCGAGATGAGAGCCGAACTGCTTGAACGGATTTTCGTAGACCATCTTGTTTTCCGTGATGAAAGTCAGGCCGATCTCGGCGAGGTCCTTGCTCGGCGTGCCGCTTCGGGCTGGGATCGTGAGCGTAACGGGGGCCCCGTCGCGCATCACCTGCATGTTCACGGCGTTGGTACCATGGGCCGTCAAATACTCCGCATAGGTCTGGATGTTGAGAATCGGGGTGTCGCCCAGCGAAATCAGGCGGTCTCCCACCTTCAAGCCGATCGCCGAGGCGATCGACTGATCCGCCACCGAGTGGAGGATAAGCTGATAGGCTTGGGCGATGCCGACCTTGCGGATTTTTTCGTCACCCGCCAACTGCGGGTAGATGACGACATCGGCGATACGTCCGTCGCGTTCGATCGAGAAAACCGTTTTGCGACGTCCATCCGCGGCGCGCTGCGATCCGGTTACGAGTGTCTGGAGGAGATCCTGCCAATCTTCGATCGGGCGCCCATCGATGGCTTTGACGGTGTCGCCGATCCGCAAACCGGCCTCCATGGCCGGACTGGGGACGCGGGTGCCATCGGCCAGTTCGATCGTGGGACTGACGTAGCCGATCCGCGTGGTCGCCTGTTCGCTGCTGACATGTTGTCCGATGAACCAGAGTAAGGTTGCGAGGAGGAAGGCGAAGACGATGTTGAAGAGCGCTCCCGCCACGGCGACGATCATCTTGTCCGCGTAGCTGGCCGGAGGGAGTTGCGCTGCCCCGGTGGGCGACTCGCCCTCCAACCCTTTGAGGTCCGCCAGCTGGGGCAGGGCGACGTAGCCACCGAGCGGCAGCCAAGAAACGCGATAATCGACCCCGTCTTTGCCCGTCCAACCGAACATCTTGGGTCCAAAGCCGATGGAAAAACGTTCGACGTGCATGCCGCGGCTGCGGGCGGCGAGAAAGTGTCCGAGTTCGTGAACGAAGATCGAACCCCCGAAAAACAGCACGATCAGGAAAACCGCCCAGAGATTGGAGAGGACGAAGTTAAGCAAATCCATGGTGGGAGTTCGAAATGACCGGAAGCGTTGATTACGGCGCGTTCAGCGAGAAACGGATCGGAGCCTCAGCGACCGCCGGCACCGAGTGCCGCACAACGGTCGGCGGCGACGCGCCGGGCTTCCCGGTCGGTGGCGAGGACGGCAGAGAGGTCTGAGGGCTCGAAGGACGCAATGGTTTGCAAAGTATGATCGACGACCTCGGAAATCGCAAGAAAGGGCAGCCGCTCGTCGAGGAAGGCGGCGACGGCGACTTCGTTTGCGGCATTGAAAATGGCCGGCGAGACGCCTCCGTTCACCATCGTTTGGCGAGCAAGGCCGAAAAGGGGGAAGCGCGCTTCCTCTACGGGCCGAAAATCCAGGGAAAAGATCCGCTCGAGATTGAGGGGCGCATCGATGCCGCGAACACGCCCGTCGGGGAGCAGGGCACGTTGAATGGGAAACGTCATCGACGGGGGACTCAACTGTGCGACCATCACGCCATCGAGAAACTCCACCAGGCAATGCACAACGCTTTGCGTATGGATAACGGCATCGCATTGAGCGGCCCGTAGATCGAAAAGCCATTGGGCCTCGATCAGCTCCAGGCCTTTGTTGGCGAGCGTGGCCGAATCCACGGTGACCTTCGGTCCCATGGACCAGTTGGGATGCTTGAGGGCATCGGCTCGCGTGACCTGACCCAGACGCTCGCGTGGCCAATCCCGGAACGCTCCGCCGCTGGCGGTAAGCACGACCCGAGCGACCTCCGCGGAGGCGTGACCGGCGAGGCATTGGGCCACGGCGGCGTGCTCGCTATCGACGGGAAGGATGCGGGCCCCCGAAGCGCGGGCCGCGGCCATGACAAACTTTCCTGCAAGCACGAGGATCTCCTTGGAGGCGAGGGCGAGGTCTTTGCCCGCCGCGAGGGCCGCGAGGGCCGGTTCCAAGCCGATCGTGCCGACAACGGCCACGAGAACGACGTCGGCCTCGGCCAGTGTCGCCAGGGCAATCAGCCCATCCTTGCCCCGGTGCACGTGCGTTCCGGGAGGGAAAACGGCGTTGCGGCGAGCGTCGTCCGCGGCGGATTCGTCGAACAAGGCGACGTGCGGTACGTTGAACCGCGTGGCGATGCGGGCGAGGCTGGCCCAGTTGGATCGAGCGGCGATGCCCACGAGTTCGAGCCGGTCGGCGTGTGCGGAAACGACCCGCAGGGTGCTTTCGCCGATCGATCCGGTCGCTCCGAGAAGAACGATGCGCCGGCGTGCTGGGGAAGAAGAGGCGGACACGGAAAAGGAAACGGTGCGCTCCGCGTTTAGCGGGAAAACGCATGAAAGACCGCATAGCCCAGCGGAGCGGCCAGGATCAGGCTATCGGTCAAATCGAACATGCCGCCGATGCCGGGAATGGCCGCTCCGGAGTCCTTCATCGAGGCTCTTCGCTTCATGATCGATTCGACCAGATCGGAGGCGGCGGCGATCGCGGCGATCGGGACCGCAAGCAACGCCGCCCACCCGGGCGTGAATCCAGGGGGCAGATACGAGCGGTAGAACCAGGCGATGCCCGCGCCGATCAGAGCGGACGTGATCAACCCGCCGATAAAACCCTCCCAGGTTTTTTTGGGACTGATCTGGGGCGCCATCTTATGTTTCCCAAACGCCATTCCGGACAACAAAGCGCCGACATCGCAAAACTTCGAAACCGCGATGAGCCAGAGCGCCATGACGAGTCCGGTGCGTTCGTGCGGCGTCTCGATCAGGGTGATCCGTCCGATAAAATGCAGCATGAAGGGGACGTAGATCACGCCGAAGACCGACCACGCCAGCGTTTCCACCCGGCTCTGCGGGTCGCGCTCCCGGAGGATCCGCACGGAAAAAACGATCACCGCGAGAGCGAGGAGCTCGGCCGCCCCCGCATACCGGTCGAAGTACAGCGGTCCCAGGGTGATCGCTGCACCGAGAAACATTCCGCAGCGGTCGAACGGATCCACCCCCGAGCGCGCGACCATCGTATAGAACTCGCGCAAAGTGAGCACGCCGATGGCCGTGATCATCCAAATGGCGCCGGTCGAGCCGAAGGCGCGGAGTGCCAACAGGACGACGGCCCAAAGGGCGAAAGTGCTCAGGATGCGTTTCAGCACGGGTGCGGGAAGGGTGATTCGCGTTGCGTCGAGACGCGACGGCGCGGGCTAGGGGACCGGCGTGGGAGCGAGTTGTTCGCTGGTCTGGCCAAAGCGTCTTTCGCGTTTGGCATATTCCGCGAGCGCCGCCACCAATTCGTTCCGTCCAAAGTCGGGCCAGAGAACCGGAGAGAAAACCAGCTCGGCGTAAGCGCTTTGGGTGAGCAGAAAGTTGCTCAGGCGAGTCTCGCCCGAGGTACGAATCATCAAGTCGGGATCGGGTAAATCCGCGGTGTAGAGATACCGGCTGAAGGTCGCCCATGAACTGTCGTTAAGCTTCTCCTTGCCCGCGGCCACCGCGGCCGCATAGGCGCGGGCGGCATCGACGATTTCCGTGCGCGCGCCGTAATTGAGGGCCAGGACCAGGGTATGATCCGAAAAATGAGCGGTTTGCTCTTTTGCTAGGGCAAGATGCTTGCGAACGCTTTCGGGCAGCTCCTCGGTGCGGCCGATCGTAAGGAGACGGACCTTGTTCTTCACCAAGGTAGCCGTCTCCCGTTTGAGAAAAAACTCGAGCAGGGTCATGAGCGCGCCGACTTCGTCGGCCGGACGGCTCCAATTTTCCGCCGAAAACGCGTAAAGCGTCAGGTAGCGGATTCCCAACGAGTTCGATGCATCGAGGACGGTTCGAACCGCCTCGACGCCCCGGCGATGTCCCTCGATGCGGGGCAGGCCTCGTTGCTTCGCCCACCGCCCGTTGCCATCCATGATGATGGCGACGTGGGTGGGGACGTGGGCGACGTTTGATACGGACATGCTTAGGTGACTGGAGTGAGCGCCCGCCGCCCCGGTTTGACAAGGCGGAAGGACGAGACAGTGCCGACCGCTCGGAGCCGCTTACAAACCCAGCATAAAATTAAAGGTCCGATCGGCCTCGCCCGGAAGGCTTTCATGCGAGAAATCGGGGTAAATCGCCACCTCCTTTTTGCTCTCGATCTTATTGTAGGCGGCGAACTGGGTGCTAGGCGGGCAAATGGTATCCATCAGGCCGACATAGAAGAGGACTTCGGCGCGAATGCGTGGGGCGAGGTGCTGCAAGTCGATGTAGCCGAGTTTGGTAAAGATTTCCGTTTCGCGTTCGTGGCGCGGATCGAACCACCGAAAGAATTCCCGCAACTCCTGATACGCGTCCTTCGCGAGATCCATTTCCCAGGTCCGCCGGTAATCGCAGAGGAAGGGATAAACCGGCGCGGCGAGCTTCAGCCGCGGCTCCAGTGCCGCGCAGGCGAGGGTGAGTGCACCGCCCTGCGAGGCACCCATCGCCCCGACTCGTGTCGCGTCGACCTCCGGAAGGTTCATGACCACCCGGGCCAGCTGGGCGGTATCCAGAAAAATCTGACGGAACAGCAATTTACGCGGATCGGGGTCGTCGAGACCGCGGACGATGTGGCCCCGCAAGGTGGTGCCGCCGACGCCTCCGGGCTCCTCGGAGCGTCCGCCTTGGCCCCGACAGTCCATCGCGGCGACGCAGGCGCCTTGTGCGACATAACCGAGCTTGCCGGTCCAGTCGCCGCTGGATCCGCTATAGCCGTGGAACTGCAGGACAGCGGGGGCCGCACGCGCTCCGTGCGGGCGGAGGAATTTGGCATAGATGCGGGCACCGCCGACACCGGTGAACCATAGGTCGAAACACTCCACCCCAATGGGCCGAATGACGGTGCTCGGGATAAACTGCGGCTGCGGATCGGTGGCATCCAGCTCGTGAAGGGCCTCCGACCAGTAGGCGTCGAAGTCGGCGGGACGCGGGTTGCGGCCGGTGTAGGTTCTGAGCTCGGTGAGAGGCTTGTCGATCAGAGGCATGGCTTTAGCCGAAAAGCCATGCAGGAAGCGGTTTCTCCGGCAATGTTTACTTCTTACCGACCACTTGCGGGTTCTTTTTCAATTTGTCGATCTTGGGTTTGATCACGACTTGGCAGTAGCCCGCGTGCGGGTTCTTGCGGAAGTAGTCCTGATGGTAGTCCTCGGCGACATAGAACTTTTCGAGCGGCACGATTTCCGTGACGATCTTGCCGCCCCAAGCGGGCTGTGCGGCGGTGCGGGAGGCTTCGGCGATCGGCTTTTGTGCCTCGTTGGCGGTGAGGACGATGGAACGATACTGTGTGCCGCGGTCCGCGCCCTGCCGGTTCAGTGTAGTCGGATCGTGGATATTCCAGAAAAAATCGACGACCTCTCGGTAGGCGATAATGGCGGGATCGTATTCGATTCGGATCACTTCCGCGTGACCGGTTTGTCCCGTACCGATGTCTTCGTACGTGGGGTTTTTGGTTTTGCCCGCGGAATAGCCGCTCACCACGGTTTTTACTCCGGGCAAAATCTCGTAAGCCGCTTCGGTACACCAAAAGCAGCCGCCGCCCACATAGGCGAATTCGGTGCCGGCCGATTTTTCTGCAGCGAACATGGAGGGGGAGGTGGCGATCATGAGAGCGACAAGGGTGGAGAGAACGAGGCGGAGGTTCATAAGAAAGCGTACGATTAAATGGAAATTCGCAATGGCACGAGACGGCCTATGTGGTGTCGAAGGTGGGATGCCCGGCCGTCGATTTTTATTCCCCGCGGACGGTGGGTGAAACGCAAATGAATCCACTACGACCGCTGATTTTATCGCAACCTGCCGTCATTGCGGCGCTTGGGGTCGCTTTTATCATGACGGTTGGCACTGCCGTTCTCGGTGTTGTCGGCAACCGGCAGGTGGTTGCGACGAATGGGCGGATTGCGGAGACGCACGAAACGATTTTGACGTTGCTGCAAGTGCTGACTGCAGCGGCGGATGCCGAAACCGGGCAGAAGGGATATCTTCTCACGGGAGATCGGAAGTACCTGCAACCGTTTCGTCTGGCAAACGATCGGCTCGACCCGCTTCTCGACGCGCTGCGGAACCGATACGCGGCAGTCCCGGACAAGCGTGAAATCATCGATCGGCTGAGCCCTGTCATCGCGAGCAAACGCGAGGAAATGGAAAAAACCATCGCGTTGCGCGGCGGTGGATCCGTCGCCGCCGCATTGAATATCGTGGAAAGCGACGATGGACGGTCTGCGATGGAATCGATTCGGAGGGAGCTCAACGGACTCGAGGTACGCGAACTCGGCGAACTGAAAGAGGAAGGCAATCTCCTCACGGAGCGAGCGCGTCAGGTTCAATTCATGATTGTCGGTTCGATCGGACTCGCCGTCCTGCTGACGGGACTTGCCGCGCTGCTGATGGCGCGGCGGGTTCAGGAGCTGGCCACCATGGTGACGGTCTGTGCATGGACCAAACGCGTGAAGTGGAAGGGAAAGTGGGTTTCGTTCGAGGAATTTTTAGAACAGCGTTTTAAACTGCGGTTCACGCACGGCATTTCCGAAGAAGCGGCCCGTCAGTTTCAAGTCGAGGCGTACGAGGTCCATGAGGCCCACGCGCTCCGGGTGCCTCCGAAGAAACCGGTTGCGAAATAGGAGTTTGCAGCTGGAGGGACCGGCTTCGGTGGCCGTCTCGCAACCTCGCGCCGAACCCGGAGGTAGGGCCGGCCCCACGAGTTCCGAGACGGGCTTTCCGCCGGGTCTTTACGCGACGGTGCCTGGAGCAGCCGAAGACAGGTTAACTTTCATTGGATCGAACCGGGAAGAGGGCTAAGCTCCGCGCGCTGTAAAAGCGTTTGGAGTCCGGCCTTAAGGCCGTCCGAAACGCGCGAGCTGGCGCCGCGACCTCCGGCGTTACGTTCGTGTGAGCTTTCGGTACTTGATGCGTTTGGGCGTGTCGGCGTCGTGACCCTTGCGGCGGCGATAGTCTTCAAGGTAGCTCGAGTAGTTTCCCGCGAACCAATGAGCCTGGCTTTCGCCTTCGAACGCCAGGATGTGCGTGGCGACGCGATCCAGGAACCACCGATCGTGGGAGACGACCACGGCGCAGCCGGCAAAGTTTTCCAAGGCTTCTTCCAGCGCGCGAATCGAGTTTACGTCGAGATCGTTCGTCGGTTCGTCGAGCAGAATGAGGTTGGCGCCCGCCTTCAAGAGCCGCGCGAGGTGTACACGGTTGCGCTCGCCGCCGGAGAGCACGCCCACTTTCTTCTGTTGGTCCGCCCCCGTGAAGCCGAATTGTGCGCAGTAAGCCCGGGCATTGACGTCGCGCCCGCCGAGGTTGAGCAGTTCGTTCCCGCCGCTGATCGCCTCGTAGATCGTTTGCCCGTTCGGGAGAGAGTCGCGCGACTGGTCGACATGCGCGAACTTCACCGTTTCGCCCACCCGCAGAATCCCGCGATCGGGTTTCTCGGCGCCGACGATCATGCGGAAAAGCGTGGTTTTGCCTGCGCCGTTGGGTCCGATCACGCCGACGATTCCGCCGGGAGGCAGCTTGAAGGTGAGATTGTCGAACAGGAGGCGCTCGCCGTAGGCTTTGGCCAGGCCATCCGCTTCCACCACCAGCGTGCCGAGGCGGGGGCCGGGCGGGACCACCATCTCGAACTCGCGCTCCTTTTCCGCGACATTCACCTTGAGCATGTTTTCGTAGGCACCGATGCGCGCCTGCGATTTCGCCACGCGGGCTTTGGCGGACTTGCGAATCCACTCCAGCTCCCGTGCCATCGCTTTTTGCCGGCGATCCTCGGTGCGTTGTTCCACCGCCGCCTTCCGCTGCTTCTGCTCGAGCCATTGCGAGTAGTTCCCCTTCCACGGAATGCCATGTCCGCGGTCGAGTTCGAGAATCCATTGGGCAACGTTGTCCAGGAAGTAGCGATCGTGGGTGACAGCGATCACCGTGCCTTCGTAGCGCGCGAGGTGTTGCTCGAGCCACTGAACGCTTTCCGCATCGAGATGGTTGGTGGGCTCGTCCAGCAAAAGAATGGACGGTTTTTGCAGAAGCAGCCGCGCCAAGGCGACGCGCCGTCGTTCTCCGCCGGAGAGCCGGTCGACGATCTGGTCGGAAGGTGGACAACGCAACGCTTCCATCGCCATTTCGACCTGAGGTGCGACATCCCAGGCTCCCAACCGCTCGATCTTGTCCTGCAGGTTTCCCTGTTTGGTGGCGATGCGATCCCTGGCGACGTCGTCGGTCGCGTCGTTCAACTCGTCCCACGTGGCATCGTACGCGGCAACGAGGTCGGTGAGCGCTTTGATTCCTTCTTCGACGCAGGCCCGCACGGTCGCCCCGGCGGTGAGCGCCGGTTCCTGTTCGAGGAACCCGACGGGATAGCCCGGTTCGAAGTGGACGCTGCCGTCGATTTCGGTGTCCCGCCCCGCGAGGATGCGCAGGAGCGAGGATTTGCCGGAGCCGTTGAGGCCGAGGACGCCGATCTTCGCGCCATAATAAAAGGACAACGAGATATCCCGGAGGATCTCTTTACGTTCTATTTTCTTCGAGACGCCGAGCATCGAGAAAATGATTTTGGGTTCTTCGGGTTTTGCCATGGTCGAGGGAGAAAAGGGGGACGAGCGCGGAGTCTGAGGATTGTCCGGCCAGGCAGACAAGCGCAAGAGCGGGCGGCGTTCGGCCGGCGGAGCGGGAGGCCGACACCGCTCGCGGCAGAGAGGGGCCAACCTTGCTTTTCCTGTTGCCGGTTGCTCTTGTACGACCTCAAACTGAAGGGGAAAGCCAAACGTAACTGTCCATTGTCATGAGCAAGAAGAGCAAAAAGTCCGTCAAGCCTGCCGCCCCACAGGTCAAAAAAACCGCAAAACCGAAGGTCGCTCCTGCGAAGTCGGGGGGTGCCAAGCTTTTAAAAAAGGCTCTCGCTCCCGAAAAAAAGGCCACACCGCCCAAACCGGTGGCGGCCAAAACCAAACCGGCCAAGAAACCCTTGACCAGTCCCGCCATCACGGCGGCCGCAGCCGCGGCCGGATCCGCCGCACGCGCGCGAGAGGGCATCGCGATCACGGCGCAGCTGGATATCGGTTTCGGCAATCTCCTCTTCCTGCGCGGAGAGGGAGGCGGCCTCAGCTGGGAATCGGGCACGCAGCTGGAATGTGCGTTCGACGACCAGTGGACGATTAACCTTGTCCCGGTTTATGGGCCCGTGACCTTCAAGTTTCTCATCAACGATCTCATGTGGAGCGAGGGCGAAAACATTGTGCTTGAGCCGGGCACCAGCGTTGTGCTGACCCCGACGTTTTAACGAGCGGGAATCGGACGGGAAAAAGGGCGGACAGGCAGGACTAGGACGTTCGGTCCATCTCCGGTTCTTACACGCTGCGTGCCAGCTTCGCTCGGGAATCGACCACGGGTCTGGGCGCTGGCCTGGGGTACCCCGGGCTTAGGGCGCCTTTTCGGTGCCTTCTGGCGCGACCGCGGCTTGGTCGAGGTACATGTTCACGTCCTCTTTGTCGAACGTCTCCGACTTGAGCCGGAGTTTACCGCGCTCCGAGTCCGTCAGCCTCGACAGATCGTTCGGGTGCTGCACCACGTGCGGTGTGAGGAAAATCAGCAGCTCGGTTTTCGTATTCTGCTTTTGGCTACGTTTGAAGAGATGGCCGATCAGCGGGATGTCCCCGAGCAGGGGCACCTTGTTGTCCTGATTTGTGGTTTGATTCGAGATCAGTCCGCCGATCACCACGGTGCGGTCGCTGGGCGTCACCACCACCGTGTCGGCCGATCGTTTGTCGATCACCGGGGTGTTGACGGTTTCGGAGATCGCCACGGTGCGATCGCTCAAGGCGGAGATTTCCGGCGTGACGATCATTTCCACCAGACCTTCCGACGTGATGAACGGCGTCACTCGCAGGATGATGCCGATATCCCGGTACTGAACGGTGTTGGTGGTTTGCCCGGTGTCGCTGATGCGGGAGTTGGTGATGAACGGCACTTCCTGCCCGACCATGATCGTGGCCTGCTGGCTGCTCCGGGCCAGAATCGACGGACGGGAGAGGATTTCCGTTTTGCCGACGGTGGCGAGGGCGTGGAGGGTGGCGTTGATGTCCGGATTGAGGATGTTGTAGAAACCGCCGGTTCCGGGAGCGCCGAAAACGGTCGAGGCGGTCGACGCGATGTCGTTCCCCAAGTACTTCCCGGTGTGGCTGAATTCGGTGCCGAGGTCCAAGTCCTTGCTGTGAGTCACCTGGAGAAAAACCACATTGATCAGGACCTGCGGTTTGGGGCGATCGAGACTGTCGACGATCTGTTTGATGTTTTCGTTGGTCTCGTCGTCGGTCACCACGATCAACCGACGGGTGACGGAGTCGCTGGTGATCATGGCATCGCCCAGCATCGTCGAGTTCCGATACTGACGGTCGCCGCCGGTGCGGCCGCCCGCACCCGAGGCGGTCGACCCCCGGTTCGCATTGCTATTCGAGTTCATGCTGCGGTTGGTCGTGGTGGTCCCCTGGCGCGTTTGAGCCGAAAGGGAGAGCGCCGGACCGAAGACCAGCAGGGAGGCCAGGATCCGGGCGAGCGACCGAGAAGAGAGTGAAGGCTTCATGACGAAAGAGAAAGAGAGGTGCATGCGGGGATTAACGAAGACCGCCTCCGCCCGACGTGTTGTTCAAGAAGCTGCCGCTGTTCCGTTGATTGTTATTGTTGGCGCGATTCGAAAGCGGGTCGCTCTGAGTGTTCGTCGTGCCGCGGCTCCCGCCGGTTTCGAAAAGGTTCTTCAACACGGACTCGACCTGGCCGACGTCGGCATTTTCGAGCGTGTAAACGAAGACCTTCTGCTTGCGAGCGGTGCTTTCGTCGAGTTGCGCGACGATCTCGGCGATCTGGCCGACGGCGTCTTTCGATCCGGTGACGATGACCGACTGGGTTCTGGGATCCGCGACCGCGGAAACGGGAGAGGCGTTGCGAACGCTCGTGCTATTGCGGGAGTTGCCGCTGCGTTTGCTTCCGCCTCCGCTTTCTTGGCCGCCGCCGCGAGCCGAGAGAATCGCGGCGATTCCCGGAGGCAGCCCGGCGAAGGCCGGGGTGGCGGAATTGGCACCGGCGCCGCCTGTGGCAGGGGTTTGAAAAAGCGTCATGAGCAGATTGGCCATCTCCGTCGGATCGGCATTGCGCAGTTTGAAAATCCGCATCGTCGAATCGCTTTGGACCGAGAGGTCGAGTGCGGCGACGATCTCCACGATGTGCCGGATGTTGATATTCGTGTCGGTGACGACGAGGGAATTGCTATCCTCGTTCGCCGTCAGGGTCGAACTGCCGGGGATCAGGGTCGCGATGTCGCTTGCGACCTTGCTCGCCGTGATGTGGCGAAGCGGAATCACCTGCATGACCATCTCGGCGTTCGCCGGGATCTCCGAGGGATCGTTGCCGGTGCGAATCGGGATATTGCGTTTCTTGGCGTCTTCTTTGGAGGCGACCACCAGGTTGCGGCCTTGGAGGGTCGCGGTGTAGCCGTTTTTGTTGAGGGCAATGTTCAGCAATTGCACCGCCTCCGCTTTCGAAACGGGTTGGGAGCTCCACATATCGACGGTTCCGCGCACGGGCGTTTCGAGCACGATGACGAAGCCGGCGGCGTCGCTCATGTAATCGAGCACGGTCTCGAGCGGCGCGCCGCGGAAGTTGAAACGGAGCGTGCCGTCCTTTGGATAGCCGGGAGACGGCGCTTCGACCGCAGCGGCGGGCGGGTTCACGGGCGTCTGGGCGCAGAGGCTGCCGGTGAGGGCGAGCACGAAGAAGCCGAGCCGAGGGCTGGGGAGGGGAAGCGGAGTTTTCATTCCTTGAGCTGTTTTTGACGCTGCTCCATGAGACGCCGGAGTGTGGCGGAGGCATCGCCGGGGATGTTCGGAGAAGGGGGGCGGGAGAGGGTCGAGGAACCGGGAGCGGGTGCCGCCTCCGCCGCGACCATCGGCACCGTGCTGAGGGTCCAGTCTCCGCCCTCGCGACGGCGAAGGGACTCTCCCATGCGGAGACTGAGGACGCGCTCGGCGAGGGTGAGCTCGACGGTGTGCGGGGAGATTTGGGTGACCGTGAAGCCGGCGACTTTGGCGCCCGAGGGAAGCGCCTGGCGATTTCTCGCATCGGAACCGTCGAAAAAGGCGAAGAGACCCTTCTCGTATTGCATCGTGCCCACGAACGAAATCACGTCCTCGACCGGCGCGACGACGTCCGAGGACGTGACTCGACGGGTGCGCGGCACACGATTGGGATCGAAGATATTCCGGTCGCCGATCGTCCGGAAGTTGTCGAAGACGTCGCCGCCGGTCGGGGAGGACGAAGACAAAGCGGCAGCGGCAGATCGCTGACGTTTTTCTTCGCGCTTGGAGCTCTGAGCACTGAGGGCAATGGAACCCGCCGCGACCCAGGCGAGCGTGGCCGCGAAACGGAGAATGAAGGACAGGCGCATGCAGCACTTTGCGTTGGACCGCCCAGGGCCGAAGGCAGGGCCGATCATAGCTTTGCCTCCAGCGGGACGAGTCGCAGACCGCTGACGGTCAGTCCCACGGACAATCGCTGGCCTTGATCGTCGCGCCCGGTGAGTTCGACCGAATCGATACGCAGGGCGAGCGGCGATTTCTCCACTTCGTAGAGCAGTTTGACCAGATTGGCCAAAGATCCATTGGCGTCGACCCGGCATTCAAGAAGCGAATACCGCGAATTGGCGCCCCTTTTCCACTGAGGCTTGATCGAGGCGATCTCGATCTCGCTCGACCGTCCCCATCGATCGAAGGCGGTCAGCACCGTCTGCTCGGCGGTGGCGGCATCGACCGGGAGCGCACCCTGTCTAATCTCGTTCCAAACGAGTTGCGTGCGATCGGCTCGTTCGACGATCCCGGTTCCGGACGCGATCGATTTGCGCAGGGTGGCGATCTCGGTCGTCCGGGCGGTCCAGTGCCGGATCAGGGGTGCGATCAAGACGCGATCGAGGATCAACAGGCCGACGACGGTGCCGGCGGCAAAGATCAGCAGGCGCTGGCGGTGGGGGACGGTCATGTTCCAGGGGTGCGGGCGACGTGAAAGCTGAAAGTGAATTGAGCGGGCGACTTCCCGCGGATCTGCTCGATCTTGAGATTCGTGACCTCGCTGCGCTTACGGAGTTTTTCCAGCGATTCGAGGAGCGCGGTGTTGTCGCGGGTGATTCCGGTCACCGTGACGGTCGTCTGGTTGCGGAGCTCGAACGACTTGGCGGTCACGGACCCGTTCTCCGGGAATACTTCCGTAATCACCCGCAACACATTCAAGGTTCGGAACGACGTGTCGTGCCAGGGACGAAACTCCCGGATACGCGCTTGCACGCCGTCGAGGACATCGACCTGAGGTTTCATCCGGGCCCATTCGCCGCGTAATTTCCAGCTTTCGTATTCGCGCCACGCAAACGCGCCCACCAGCACGACGACGGCGGCCGCGGCGATCGCGATGGCCGCACCCAAACGCCGCGAGTTGTATCGGCGGAGCACTTGTTGCCATCGACTGGGTCGCGGGGGGAGGAGGTCGAGCGGAGCGGCTTTTCCGGTTAGTCCGGTTTTTGCGAGAGCGACCGCGGTCGCTTCGGGGGCAGCGCCGTCGGTCTCAATGCGGATTCCCGCGGCTTTGGCCCAGGGAGTAACCAATGCCGTGAACGTCGCGACCTCCCGCGCGTTGCCATAAATGCGGAGTCTTCGCACCAGAGCGCGGAGCGCAGCCGGCGTTTCTTCGAGCGAAATGCGCAGTGCGCGGGCGATCGCGGCGGACTCTTCGGGCGACGATGCGATGGCCCGCAAGGCGACGATGCCCCCTCCGGCGGCGAGCAGGAGCGCGGGTGGATTTTCGGAAAGCGAGAGTGTGGCGAGCCCGTCGCCCTCCGTGGGAATGGCACCCGGTAACGTCGTGAGTCCGATCGTCACGGCCACGGGCTTGAGACCGGCGGCCACGAGAAGATCGGCGAGCCGGGTGACGTCGGCGACCCGAACGCCCAATTGGGTCACGAATGTGGCTGTCCCGACCTGTTGCGACGAGCGGGCGATCTGCAGTTCTTCCAATTCGCAGGGGAACCCCCGTTCCGCCTCGAGCTGAAGAAAGCTGTCGACGTCGTCCGCGGGCAACTTGGGGACCGCCGACTGGACCGTCATGATCCAATCCGAAGGCATCGAGGCGATGCAGCGCCTTTCCTTAAAACCCGCCCGATCCAAGTGCGCTCGCAGTGCGCGTCCCTCGACCAGGGGATCGCCGTCGATCGGATCGCACGCCAACACCTCGGCCGTACGGGTCTCGAACGTCTCCTTGACCCGGACGACTTGGGCGATGTGCACCTTTCGAGCCTCGAAAACGAGGCCGAGCAGGGCGGGAAGGCGTTTCTGTCCGGAGCGTTTCATCGAGACGTAAATCGAGTCTGGCGAAACGAGTCGCGCACGTGGGCACCGAGCGCCCAGCCCAGACCGGAGAGATCCTGGCGATAGACGATGCGGGGGGTGGTCTGGGTGGTGTCGAAAATGTATTTGATCCGGGAATAGCCGCGGCCGCGGGGACCGATCCCGGCGATGTCGGCGGAAAACTGATACGAGAGGTCGGTGATGAAGGGGCCGGCCCGAAAGATTTCCGTGTCCGTCAGGACCGCTTTCAGCCAGGCGAACGACGTCAGAGAATCCGGGTTCTGAAGACGGTACGCCGCGATCGTTTTGGCCTTATCGACGCCAATTCCCGGAATGCAGCCTAGGACGGCCTCGGTGGCCGTGTTGACGTTGATCAAACCACGGCGATCCGCAGCGGTCGTTCCCGACACCACGTCGGCGTGGATCTTCTGGAATTCCTCCGGCGTCAATTCCGCGCGAACCATGAATTCGGCCACGCTTTGCATTTCTTGAAAGGGGGGGAGTTTGTCGCGAATCGTCTCGGCGCGATCTCGGCTCAGTTTCGAGGCGAGCAGCGCCAGCAAGCGCTGACGAGCTGCGATCGCTTTTACGTCGACGCGGCGCATTCCGTCGGAAGTCGTTTCTGGCTGAGAGCTGTAAACCGTGACGAAATCGAGAATTCCCTCGAGGAGGATGCCATTGCGATCGTCCATCGGTGCCGTCGTTTCGCCGTCGTCTTCGTTCGCGTCAAGGGCGCCATTTCGGTTGTTGTCCTCACCGAAAAGAAGGGGGAGGGTGGCTCCATAGACCAAGCGCAGTTCGTCCACGCTTTCGAAGGGCGCATTCTTCGCACGACGCGGCGGATTAAGGCGTGCATACGTCTCGTCCTCGGCGCCGTTTTCGGTCGGGTTGAGATCGGTGTCCCGCCAATCGACGATCGCCCCGGCCAGCTCCGCGGTCATGCCCGGCAATGCTTCCAGCATGGCGCGGGTTGCTTTGTTCAAATTCAGTTTCGACGCTTCGTCGACCAGGTTGAAAACGGGTTCTTGGGTCGGCACCACGTCCGGATCGCGACCGATCAGCCAGACGATCGATTCGCCGATCGGGAGCGCTTCCGCCTCGTAATCGGTCGACAGCGGGCGCGTGCCGTTGGTCGCGCTTTGCGTCAGCACGTATTGGACGTAACGCGCGCCGCCTTCGACCGCCGATTCGGCGGCGGCCCCGACGGCGCGATTGTGGGCGGCGCGCAGTTCCGCACTCGTCGATTGTGCGAAATAGAGCACCAGCGCGACAAGGCCGAAGCAGACCCAAAGCGCAACGATCAGCACGGAACCGCGTTCGCGGTTCACGACGACAACAGTGTGCAGGCGACGCGGGTTCATGGGCGCTCAACCGGCGGCTGCCATCGTCACGGAGATCGGTACCACCACGTCGATCGGGGCGGGTTCGGGCCCGCCGTTCGAGCCGCCGGGGAACTGGATGCGGAAGCGGATTGCGGTGGGCAGAGTGGACGTTGCGGCCGAGTCCCACGTGTCGATCCAATCTCGACCGTCGTAATATTGAAACGTCGCGTCCCGGATTCCCGTGAGCAGCGTCTGAGTCTCCGGAATATCTTCGGTCGTCGCGAGCAGATTGCGCGAGACCGAGCGGACAAGATCGAACCGGCCGCTCGCGGTCTCCGGCGAGAGATAGTAGGCGACCCGCTGCGTGTCCGCGAAGGGGGTGCGTGCGTCGATGCGGCCCGTATCCGTTAAAAACTCACCAATCCGTTCGCCGCTCACCGCGGTGTCCATCGAAGAGACGGCGGCCGTCCGAAAATCGGGGACGAGGACGCCGCCGGGAAGCATCGTTCCGGCCAAATCCCGCTTCACGAGCTCGAGCGCACGATGCAGCGAAAGCTCCGCTTCGATCCGATCGTTCGCGGTATTGCGCAGGCGAAGAGCGCCGAAAAACACCGTTTGAATCGTCAGCAGAACGATCGCGCCGACGGCCATGGACAAAATCACCTCGAGCAGGGTGAAACCGCGTTGCCGCGGGGACGAAAGAGAGGCGGTGGCGTTCATCGCTTAAAAAGAGGTGGATGTGGCCAGGGCGGGATCGTGCAGCGTGCTTACGGCAATGTCGTAGCTCGAACCTTGCACGGTGAACGTGACGCGGACGGTGACCTCTTCCATCGCATCCACACTCCACGGGGCGGTTTCGAGTTTCCACTCATAGCGGGCGTCGCCTTCCGAGGTGCTGCCGCCGGTGGAGGAGTTGAAAAGCTGTCCCGTGACCAGCGCTTCGTTGAGCACGCGCTGGGCGACGCGCGCGGCGGCGGCTTTGCGGTGGCCGAGGGTGCCGGCACGGCCGGCGACACTCACGCCTTCCATTGCAACCGGCACGACGATGGCCATCAACATGAGTGCGGCGAGGACTTCCGCGAGCGTGAAGCCGCCCGTTTTGCGCGCCGTGCGACCCGAGGCCGCGGATCTCGGAAGCGAGCTATTGGCGGGTCGCTTCATCGGTGGAGTCGAGTTCGTAGGCCAGTCCATGCTTCATCGGGCGGAGTGCGATCGCGGCTTCGTCGCGCTGGCGAATGACAATTTTAGAAACGCTGGACGGGTCGATCAGACCGTCGGGATTGAAAATTATCCCCGCCTTGAGGTCGCGGCTGGAGAGTCCCTCGTCTTCGTAGGGTTCGGGTGCGTCGGACGCGGACGATTCCACGGAAAGATCGCCGTCGACATCGTAGGCGATCGCCCGATCGTCGGAGGCGACGTACCCGCTGCGGATTTCGAGACCGTAGCGCGAGGCGGCTGTATCCACCCAGAGCAGCACGGGATAGCCTTCCGCGATCGCCCGGCTTTGTGCATAGTGGGTGAGCGAAAGCAGACGGCGCGCCTCCTGGTCGAGCGTGCGCCCGCGAAAGAACGACGCCATCCGCGGTGCCGCCAGGCTGGCGGCGATCGCAAGCAAAGCCATGACGAGGATGAGCTCGATCAGCGTGAACGCGGCGCGGCGGGAAAACCGTCGTTCAGCGTCCGGAGACGGTTCCGTTGGAGAGGTCATCCGCAGTGTTCGCCTGTCCGTCGGGTCCTGACGAACGCAAGTCATAACCGGTCGGATTCGTCTTCCCGGGATATTCGTAGATATAAGGATGGCCCCAGGGGTCGGCGGGAATGTCGCTCTTCAGGTAGGGACCGCGCCAGCCGGAGATGTCCCCGGGAGCGGCGACGAGATACTGGAGACCGCCGCTTCCGAGCGGGTAGGCGCCGGTGTCGACTTCGAATGCGTCCAAGGCGGTGGAGAAGGTCGCGATCTGGGTCTGGGCGGCGGTGACGCGGGCTTGTTCGGTCCGGCCGGTGAACTTGGGCAAGACCAGCGCGGCGAGCGTTCCGAGGATCACGAGGACGAGCAGCAACTCCACCAGAGTGAAGGCGCGTGGGGAACCGGGCAGGCGAGTTCGATGGGTAAGCATGGAAGACGTTATTTGATGTGATCTTGCAGTGAGAAAATCGGGATGAGCATGCCGATGAAGATGGTGCCGACGAAGGCGGCGATGAGGAACAGCATCAGCGGCTCGGCGAGCGACACCACGGTCTTCAGCTGGCGATCGAGGTCCGCCTCGGTGGTTGCCGCGACCCGCACCAGCTCCTTGTCGAGGCGACCGCTTTCTTCCGCCACCGAGATCATCTCGATCACGGCACCCGGAAAGAGAGAGCGATTTTTGGCGAGACTGACTCCGAGGGGCTGACCTTCCTTGACGCGATCGATCGAGGTTGTGACCGCGTCGACGAGGATTTGATTGCCGATCGAGCGCCGCGCGACGTTGAGCGCCGCGATCAGCGGCACCCCCGCTCCGAGAAGAGTGCCGAGCATCCGACAGAAACGCGCCATGGCGTACTGGGCGACGAGCGGCCCCACCGCGGGCACGCGCAGGAGCGCGCCTTCCCAAGCGCGTTTTCCCCGATCGGAGGCGAACCAGCCTCGCAGGACGATCGCAAGAATGCCGAAGCCCGCCGCGACAAAGAGGCCGTAGTTGCGGATCGCTTCGCTGGTCGCGACAATGATCTTGGTGATCGTCGGGAGCTCCGCGTTGAAACCTTGGAAAACGAGCTGAAAACGCGGGATGAAGAAGACCAGGAGGAAAATAATCACCGCGATCGCGAGGACCAGGAGCACGGCGGGATAAACGAGCGCGGCGACCGCCTTCGATTTGAGCTCCTTTTCGCGGGCTTGAAAATCGGCGATCTGGCCGAGCACCAAGTCGAGGAAACCGCCCGCTTCGCCCGCTTCGACCATGGCGACGTAAACCCGGGGAAACGTCTCGGGCGAACGCGCCATCGCCGAGGAAAGCGACATCCCGTCGACCACCAGGTCGTGCAGTTCCTTCCATTTGGTTTTGGCGGCGGGTGCGACGGCTTCGCGATGGAGGATCACGAGCGCCCGGCTGAAGGGAACGCCGGCGGCGAGCAGACTCGAGAGCAGCCGGGTAAAATTCTCGAGGGTACGCGCGGCGATTTTGCCGGAGGATCCGAACGAGAATCCGGCCGGTTTGACCGCTGCTTCGCTCCGCTCGGCAGGACCGGAGGCCGACCTGTTTCGATCGCCGGATTTTGGCGAAAGGACGGGCCGAGCTTTCTGGCCCGGGCGAACGCGGGTATCCTCGGTGAGGCGGACCGGCTTCAAACCGCGTTGCTCGATTTGACGCAGCGCCTGCTGACGCCCGCCGGCGTCGACGCTGCCTTCGATCACGGCTCCGTCCGACTGCATGGCTTTGTAGGTGAAAGCGGGCATCAGGGCGCGGGTGCGTGAGCGATCGCGCCGGCGATTTCGTTCGAGGGCGAAACGCTGAGAATCTCGTCGATCGTGGTCAGGCCGGATTCGATCAGCCGGCGTCCGTCCTCGGCGAGTGTGCGCATGCCGCTGCGGACCGCGGCGGCGCGGAGCAGATCGCTGGAGGCGCTGTCGAGGATCAGCTGGCGGATTTCCGAATTGGTATCCATCCACTCGAAAATCGCGCGGCGCCCGTGATAGCCGGTCTGGCGACATTCCCGGCAGCCGACCGCGCGGTAGACGACCGTTTCGGGCTCGATTCCCAAGCTGGACTTGAAGGCGCGGGCGGTCGGGCTGGCATCCGCCTCCTTGCAATGGGGGCAGAGCACACGCACCAGACGTTGGGCGAGGACGGCTTCGAGCGAAGAAGCCACCAAATAAGGTTCGACCCCCATGTCGACAAGCCGGGTGATCGCGCCGGGTGCATCGTTGGTGTGCAGAGTCGAAAAGACCAGGTGGCCGGTGAGCGAAGCCTGCACCGCGATCTGAGCGGTTTCCCGATCGCGGATTTCGCCGACGAGAATGACGTCGGGGTCGTGCCGCAGAATCGAGCGCAGCCCGCGCGCGAAGGTTAGTCCCGATTTTTCGGATACCTGGATCTGATTGACGCCGCGCAATTGGTATTCGATCGGGTCCTCGATCGTGATGATTTTTCGTTCGGCGTCGTTGATCTCGTGGAGCGCGGTGTAGAGCGTGGACGTCTTGCCGCTGCCGGTCGGACCGGTTACCAGGACGATTCCGTGCGGAAGCTGGAGGACACGCTCCAGGGAGGAGAGTTCGCGGGTGCCCATGCCCAGCTCGCGTGCGCCGCGAAGCGATGCGTTCTGGCGCAGCAGACGCATCACGACCGCCTCGCCATGGAGCATTGGAATGATGGACACGCGGATGTCGACTTCGGCGGCGTCGATCCGGACCTTGATGCGTCCGTCCTGTGGCAGGCGTTTCTCGGCGATGTTGAGATGGCTGAGAATCTTGACGCGGGCGACGATCGCCGGTTGGAAGCGTTCGATCTGTGCGGGAACGGGGACTTCCTGAAGCACGCCATCGATGCGGTAGCGGATGCGCAGTTCGTTCTCGAAGGGCTCCAGATGGACGTCGGAGGCGCGAAGGTCGATGGCATCCTTGAGGACCTGGTTGACGAACCGGATGATCGACGCGTCCTCGGCGGCGTTATCCAGGTTGGAGTCGCCGGCCCCGTCGTCGTCGACGACTTGCAGGGCGGTTTCTCCGTCGAGGATTCCGATGGTGTCGGCACCGACGCCCAACCGCTTCTTGAGTTCGCGTCGAATCGCCTCGCTCGGTGCCAACGCAGGCGAAAGGCGCAGACCGGTGATGGTTTTGAGGCCGTCCAGACCGCGCGTCGCAAAAAGTCGGCTGGTGGCGACCTCGACGGTGCCCTCGATTCGGCGCAAGGGGAGCAACTCGTCGCGCAGAAGGAGCCGAGCGGGAAAAAGGGCGAGCAGCTCTTTGTCCGGCTCGACTTCGTCGAGTGCGGCGAAGGCCACGCCGTATTCCTTCGCAAGCCAGCGCAGGATCGATTCTTCGGTCGGCACGGCGACGGAGTCGGCCTGACTCACATAGGCGTGTGCGTCGGTTTCGGTGAGCTGACGATTGGCGATCATCCGGACCATGAGGTCCGGGAGAGCGCGCGGGGCGGTGGCAGGAGACATCGATCCGCTTTAGGGAAGAATTCCCATCAGCACGGCCAAGGCTTCCTGGCGCATGTTCAGCACTGCGCGCAAGTCCTCCTGCGCCGCAGCCAGCTTGATCTCGTTCTGTTTGCGCGTTTCCCGCAGACGCTCGAGCCGGGCTTTGATTTCCGCTGCCGGTGCGCCGCTCTTAATCGCCGCAGAAAGCGCCTCGGACTCGGGGCTGCCGCCACCGCCGAAACTGCCCATCCGTTGGCGATTGGAGGCACCGTTGTCGCCGCCGAAAACGCCGGGAGCCCCACGTCCCATGAATGCGGCGGCTCCCGCTAGGCCGCCCCCGGAAAATCGACGGATTTCCTGGACTTTCATCATACGCTCGCCGATCAGCGCCCACTCCTCGTCGCTCTCGACTTGAAATTGTTCCTTCATCATCGCCGACAAGCGTTTACGCATGTCGTCGGGGGTCATCGAGGCGCGGCGTTGACGCCGACTTTCATCGGTTTCGTCGCGATTTTCTTCGATGAGGGCGGCGGGTTGTTGGGCGAAGCTCGAGACGGCGGGCAGCAGACTCAGGACGCCCAGGAGCAGAGCTGCCGAAAGGAAGAAGCGTGCGAACGGAATCATGAAAGTGGGCGGCGGAAGACGGGATGAGTGGAGAACCGACACCTTCCTAGACGCTGCGCAGAGCAACCCGGTATCCGCCGAGATGGAGATTTTTCGGAAATGCCGGCGATCTACAGCAGGAGATGGCTTCCGCGAATGATGGGGCGGGGCGCGAAAATCTGCTGACTGGCGGTACTGGAGTCTCCGGACATGCGACGCTGAATCAGAGCCACCGCGCCGCTAACCAAGCTATCCCACGGAATTGCAATTGTCGTGAGATTGAGGTCGTGGGCGACGGGGGCGTCGTCGAAGCTCACGATGGCAGGGCAGGGAATTCGGTTGGCTTTGCAATCGTTCAGCACCCCTTCCGCCAGGCGATCGCTGGCGCAAAACACCATTTGGGGACGCGACCGAAGCGCGGAACGGGTCAACTTGCCGGCGGCTTTGGCGGTCCAATCGGCCGTGTGGACCACCGGTGCGGATGCGAAGATCGACAGAAAGCCGGAAACGCGCAGTTCGCTCCGGCCGTCGCTTTTCGGTCCGGCGACCACGGCGACGATCGCGGATCGTCCCAGCGACGCCTCGATGACTTCGGCGGCACAGAGCCCGCCGGAAAAATCGTCGGTCGAGACCGAGTCGAGAAAGCTCGCGGCAAGCCCTGGTGGCGGACGATCGTTGAGGAGGAGCGCGTAGCGTCGGCTGCGGGCGAGCGCGGCGCCCAGGGCGGGGTTTTCCCAGATGAGGGCATAGGTGTCTTCCGAAACCGCGACAACGTCCTCGGTGAATTTTACATCGAAGACGATTCCGGAGTCTGCGAGCGCGCGGGTGAGCCGTTTAAGCAGGTAGTCGCCGAAACTGCCGCGTCGTTTGGCACGCGGATGGAAGAGGAGGCTCAACCGCCCCAAGGGCTGAGCGTATCCGGCGACGTAGGTGCCTTTGGCAGCGCGTCGCTCCAGTTTGCCTTCGGCCACCAACTCGCCGATCAGCCGGTGAGCGGTTTGGTAGCTGATCCCGAACCGGGCCGCGAGGGCACGGTTCGAGAGAAAACGGGAGCCCGGGCGGAGCAATCCGTCGGCCAAACGCTGGCGAAGGCGACGGCGAACTTCATCGGTATGTGCGCTCGTGGGACGGGCCATGGTAAAGAGAAAGACGAAAGAGCGTGAAGGGCAGATGACAGGCCGATGCCTTAGCGAAAGCGGGACCGGAGCGTCGTGGGATCTGCGATCCACCGCGTAATGTTTGTTATCATATCAGTTCCTCACTCAAGTGACACATTATGGTTTGTGCAAGTCGATGCCGAGGGCGAGCCTCGAAGAATGTCTCACTCGTTGTTTTCGTATGCCGGATTGGGCGAAGTCATGAAGCCGGGCCTTTCCGTCGAACGGGCGACGGAGCGGTTGCGCCGGTTTGCGTGGGTCGAAGAGCGGCTCCTCTTTATTCAAGCGGCGCATCTGACGAACGTGCCGGAGCGCGAGTTCAAGTCGCTCCTGGGTCACTACCTTTACCAGGCGAGCGGGCATGCCGACGCCTTTCGTCAGCGGCTCAAGGAAATGCGCGTACCGCGTCCGAAGATCGGCAGTTCCCCCGACGAAGCGCTCACCCGGCTGCTCGACGAGGCCTTGCACGCCCGCTCGTCGGACGAACTGGCGGCGGCGCTCGTCTGGTTGAAGCGCGAATTGCGCGACGCCTATGTGAGTTATCTCGCCGCGACCAATTCGTTGGCGGACACGGCGTCGGTGGAATCGATCGAGGTCTTCGTGCAGCACGAGACGCGAGCGGTTGCGGCGCTCGAGGCCTACGTGCAGGCGCGTCTGCAACCCTCGGAAGCGTTTGTCGCGCACCTGCGCCCTTACCTATCCGCGGCCGGCGGTCTCGATGGGACGGCCGATCGTGGACCGGAATGGGCGAGGGATCGCTCGATCCAGGCTTACAAGATTGCGCACGAACTCCGGCGCGACTCGACGACAGCGCGGGTGTGGGACTATCAAGCGCCTCCGCAAGCGGAGACCGGACCGCATCTCGCCTACATGATGGGTTTGCGGCTCTCCGAGATCAATGTGGCGGAGGGTATCGCGATCGTCATGTTCGAGACGCCCGGCCGTCCTTGGGAATTTTATCGTGCCCTCGCACGTCACCTCTGGGACGAAGTGCGTCATTCGATGATGGGAGAGGCGGGGATTGAGGCGACGCTGGGGCGGAAGGATGCGGTGCCGATGCGCGACTATGAAGGCGTTTACTGCATGGAAGCGGAGGCTTTGGAGCAATACGCCACGCTCGGCATTGAAATCGAGGGCGGCAATATGCGCTATCCCGTCGGGAAACGGGGCGAGTGGGAGTTTTGTCGCGATCAAGCGAAGCACCCGTTGATGACCCTCTTTCAAGATTACGATTGGGCGGATGAAGTGGTGCACGTGAACATCGCCCGCCAGCAGTTGTCCACCTGGTTCACGGGCGGCGGAGTGAAGGAATTGAGCGAGCTTGCGGCCAATGGAAAAATCAACCGGACCGCGATTAAACGCCGTCACGCTCCCGTGGCCTTGGTGGTGCCCGGCGATATCGTCGAGCGCGGTCGGGCGCTTGCGGGGGCCGCGAAGGGCTAAGAGCGGTCGTCGGTCAGGCTCGACGTGAGGCGCTGGCCTCCTTTGAACTGACCGGCTCGTCGCTATGGAATTTTTTATCGGTGTCGATCTAGGAGGAACGCGCGTCAAAGCGGCGGCTTTTACCCGTGCAGGCGACGTCATCCGCGAAGCGGTTCGGCCCACGCAGGATGGAGTGCGCGACGCGCAGGGCCTGCCGGTGTGGGCGGGTGCGGCGAAAGCGGTCGTGGAGGCGCTCGAAACGCAACTCGGCGCCTCGGCCGCGGGCATCGGGCTGGGTGCACCCGGGTTGGCAGCGCGGGATCGGCGGTGCATCGCGATCCTTCCGGGAAAATTGGAGGGATTGCCCGGGTTCGACTGGACCGCTCATCTTCGGCGAGACCGTCTCGTCCCTGTGCTCAATGACGCGCATGCCGCGCTGTTGGGCGAGGTCTGGCGGGGTGCGGCCACGGGACGCAGGGATGTGGTCATGCTGACGCTCGGTACGGGCGTCGGTGGGGCCGTGCTTTCCGACGGAAAATTACTGCGCGGCCAACTCGGTCGTGCTGGACACTTGGGGCATATGAGCCTCGATCCAGTCGGTGCACCGAGTATCGTGGGGATGCCCGGATCGCTCGAGGACGAGGTCGGGGAAAGGACGGTGCGGACCCGCTGTGGCGGTCGCTTTCACTCTACGCACGAGCTCGTGACGGCCTTTCGTGCGAACGAACCCGAAGCCACTCGCCTCTGGTTGAAGTCGATTCGAGCGCTGGGCGTGTCGATCGCCGGACTGATCAATGCGTTCGATCCCGAGGCCGTGATCGTCGGCGGTGGGATTGCCCAGGCTGGCGATGCGCTTTTCGGCCCGTTGTCCAAGGTGTTGGACGAAGTCGAGTGGCGACCCAACGGGCATCGGGTACCGATCCTGCCTGCGACGCTCGGCGACGCAGCAGGAACCTGCGGAGCCGCCTGGCAGGCGATGCAGGGAAGCGAGTAGTTCCGGCGAGGTGGGGTCCTTTGGAGGGCTTGTTCCGCAGGCCGTCTCGCAACCTATGGCAGGCGGAGGGGAATCGAATTCTGGGATCGAAGGTCTGCGGGGATCGAACCTTCGCAGCCTTCGCTTCTTCGCGAGACAACGATCTGGAGCGGAAAAATCTTAGGTTGTCTCGCGAAGGACGGGCAAAGAAGGGTAGGTCCCCGGGAACGAACTGAGCGGGTCCCGCCATCGTACAGGAAACCGACCGTCCGAAACGCTCAGGGGCGGCGGCGGGACGACCTTGAATCCGTCGCCATCCCCGGACGGGAACAGCGACGGCTTGGTACGCCCTTTCGCCCACTGCCGCAGCCTACCGCTTCCGCTTGGCGGGCGCTTTCGCGGCTGGGCGGCTGGCGGTCTTTTTGGGAACGACTTTCTTGGCAACGCTCTTCGTAGTCTTGGCTGACTTTACGGGTATGCGGCCTTTCGATTTCCCGGTGGCTTTGGCGGTTTTGGCGGCTGCTTTGACGGTGCGTGACGCCTTCTTGGCGACAGGTTTGACCTCCACCTTGGTTTTTTTGGCCGGTTTTTTGACCGCCGCATTCGCCTCGCCTGCAGCTTTTTTTACCTTTGGTGTGGGCTCGGTCGGTGCAGGGGTTTGCTCAGTGGCCGTTACCGGGACGGCTCCGATCGCTCCGCCACCGACTGCGCCGGCGGGGCCGCCGACGATGGCACCCGGCGCGCTTCCTGCGTTTTTCTTGGCGACGGCGATTTCGGTGGCAGGCGCGGGTGCCGCGGGAGGCGGAACCGGTGAAGCAGCTGGCGTGTTTTCGGTGGGCATAAGAGTGAGCGAGTAGGTTTTGGTCGCTTCGGTGTGCCTAAAGTTTCAGGGATCCGCGATCTCCGTTTCCAAAAAAATGGCCTTCGCCTGCGCGACCGGTGTTGGCCGGTCCCGCGGACTAAGCTTTTTTCGTCTTCCGTCTAGAGTCGGCGATCTGGGCGTGCCCCGATTCGATCGACGTTCGCGTTTTGATGTCGCTGGCGTATCCCAACGTCGCTTTGAGCTGAAATTCCGCGAGATCGAGGTCCCCGCGGCTGCAACGAGGAATTCGGTCGCTCCCTCCCGATTGTCGACGTCGCATTCCAGCCGACCCATGACCGCCAACAGTCGCGGATCGCGTTCTCCGGGGTCGTAGGCGCGGCGGAGCGTGCGCCTGGCCTGCTCGACGTACTTGGGCACCGCCGCAGGAAAACTTTTGTGAACGAACCCGATTCGAATGCGCTCCCAGTCGCCGCGGATCAGGGGGCGTCGAGCGCGGGACCGACTTGTTTTCTTGTTCGAGAGCGAGGCGCAGTGTTTTCTGGGGCCATCTCGTGAAACGCTATCCCCTCATCGTGCGGCTTTTCGCCCGCCTGGCTCTCGTCTGGTCCGTCTTGGTGTCGGAGGCCTCGGCCGCAAAGGATCCGGTCTTCGATCTCGTGATCTACGGGGGAACGTCGGCCGGAGTCGCGGCCGCGGTTCAGGCCAAGCGGATGGGAAAAACCGTGGTTGTGGTCGGGCCGGATCGGCATTTGGGCGGACTTTCGAGCGGCGGGCTCGGCTGGACGGATTCGGGCAACAATGAGGTCGTCGGGGGGCTCGCCCGAGAATTTTATCGGCGTATCTGGATGCACTACAACACCGAGGCTGCCTGGACGTGGCAGAAGAAATCCGAGTACGGCAACCGGGGCCAGGGGTCGAACGCGGCGGACGACACGCAGAAGACGATGTGGATCTTCGAACCGCACGTCGCCGAGGCGGTGTTCGAAGCCTGGGTAAAGGAGAACGCGATCCGGGTGGATCGGAACGAATGGCTCGATCGGGCCAAGGGCGTCGAGATCAAGAAGGGCCGGATCGTTTCGATCGCGATGGAGAGCGGAAAAACCTACGCGGGGAAAATGTTTCTGGACGCCACCTACGAGGGCGACCTGCTGGCGGCGGCTGGGGTGGATTACCACGTCGGCCGGGAGGCGAACCGCGTTTATGGCGAAAATTTCAACGGAGTGCAGGTCGGCGTGCTGCATCACCGGCACCATTTCGGAGTGCTCAAAACGCCCGTCAGCCCCTACGTCGTCCCCGGCGACCCCAAGAGCGGTGTCCTCGCCGGCGTCAGCACCGAGCCGCCGGGAGATTTTGGAGAGGGAGACCGCCGGGTGCAGGCCTACAATTTTCGTATGTGTCTGACGGACCACGAAAAGAATCGGGTGCCGTTCCCCAAACCCGCCGGTTACGATCCCGCCCGCTACGAGTTGTTGCTCCGGATCTACGAAGCGGGGTGGACCGAAACGTTCAACAAGTTCGACCCGATCCCGAATCGTAAAACGGATACGAACAACCACGGTCCGCTGAGCACCGATTTTATCGGCGGCAACTACGATTATCCCGAAGCCTCTCACGCGCGTCGGCGCGAGATCGTCCGCGAGCACGAGAACTACCAGAAGGGGTGGTTTTATTTTATCGCCAACGAGCCCCGCGTTCCGGCCGAGGTTCGCGAGCGGATGCAACGCTGGGGTTTGGCGCGCGACGAATTTCAGGACAATGGGCATTGGCCTCATCAGCTCTACGTGCGCGAGGCGCGTCGGATGGTGGGCGAATTCGTCATGACCGAGAACGAATTGGTGAAACGCCGTCCGACTCCGGATTCCGTAGGCATGGGCAGCTACACGATCGATTCGCATAATGTGCAGCGCTACATCACTCCGGAGGGATTTGTGCAGAACGAAGGCGACATCGGGACTTCGACCAACGGTCCGTACGAGATCGCTTACGGGTCGTTGGTCCCCAAGCGTGGCCAAATTGGCAACTTGCTGGTCCCCGTATGTGTCTCGAGTTCGCACATCGCCTTCGGTTCGATCCGGATGGAGCCTGTCTTCATGATCTTGGGCCAGTCAGCGGCCACGGCGGCGGCGATCGCGATCGACAGTAAGATCTCGGTCCAAGACGTTCCCTACGAAAAACTCAGGGCGCGGCTTGTCGCCGACGGGCAAGTGTTATCATACACCGCAAAACCCGCCAAGTAGCCTTCGCTTCGAGTCGGATTCTTGTGGCAGACTTATTGCAGCAGACTTAAAGAATCGGATTGGACAAAAAGTATACACGGGCATATCCGTTCCAGCATGAAGAACGTCAACTCAGATATCGCCTACGTTTACGTACGTAAGCGGATCCTTGCCGGAGTTTATCGTCCCGGGCAGCCGTTGATGACCAAGGATCTGTCGGCCGAGATCGGTGTGAGTCGCACCCCGGTACGCGATGCCCTTCGCCAGCTGGAGGCGGACGGGTTGGTAATTATCCGCGCGCATCTCGGAGCGAGCGTCAAGACCATGGATTTTCGCGAGTATCGCGAGATGTGCGGGCTACGGTTGGCTTTGGAGTCCTATGCAGCCGGACTCGCGGCGGAGAATCGCACGATGGACGAACTTCGAGAAATGAAGTTGGCCTTGGAGGCGATGCGCCGTTTGACGGAGCAATCGATCGCCGCGGCGGCGCGGGATCAGAACACGGTCGACGAGTTGCGAAAGGAAGACGTGCGATTCCACATCGCGATCATCAGCGCAGCCAACAGCGAATTGTTAAAGAAGGAGGTTCTCCGCCTTCACATCGTCAATCGCGTGGTTTCGGGTCCCACCCCGCTTTCCGGCAAAGGGCTGCTGGAAAAAGGCGAGGACGATCGGCACAAGGCGGATGTGCAGGTCAGCCACGACGCAATCTATGCCGCGCTCGAGCGGGGAAGCGGCACCGACGCAAAGCTCGCGATGGAGCGTCACATCCAGGATATCATCGACACCAACATCCGGATCATGGCCCAGTCGGAGCATCGCGCTGTGACGCGCGAGCTTTCGGAGGAAGAGCTGAGTTACAGCGCGTAGCGGATGGATGGATAAGGGTGCGATCAGGCGGGAAGTCCAGGGCCTTACTTGTGTATACTAGTGTATTTGTGAGGCTGGAACCGAGAATACCGGAATTTTCGGTGATGCTGACTCTTCACGGATACGCTTGCCGAACCATTCTCGGCGCCGGTCGAAGGGCTCGCTCCTTCGACGTTGTCTCGGGACCCTCGGAAGCTCGGACGATAAAGTTTGGAGTCCGGACTTTAGTCCGTCCGGAAAAATTACGATCGGATTCGGGCGGCCTAAAGGCCGGACTTCAATCGAGTTCTTCGGTGCGTTGCGTCGCGAGCAGCGGTTTTTAGTTTGCGCAATTGGTAGCGCGCGACGCGCAATCCCGGCCACGAGAGACCGTGGCCCTCCCGTGCAGAATGACGGTTATCGTTTTCGGATCGTTTTGCTGAGCCAGGCGGCGGCGGCTTCGTGCGAGTTCGGAGGCTGGCGATGGTTTTCTCCCGGCAGAAGATGCAGTTCGGCGGGGCAGAGCTTCATCCCCGCGGGTGTCGCGGCGTAAAGCGCTTGCATGAGGTTAATGCAATTGTCGGTGCCAACGCGTTCGTCCCGATTTCCCACCACGATCCAGATCGGCCGTGCTGCGAGTTTGGGTACCAGGTGAAGGATCGAGAGCGATTCGGTCAGCGGATGATTCTTCAGCGCGGCGAACTCGGTTACGGTCGGAAGATGCGTGACCGGCGCGAGGGCGGCCACGGCGGCAACCCGGGAATCGGCCGCCATAAAGTGCAGCGCCAAAAAACCGCCGCGAGAAACGCCGATAACGGCGATGCGTTTCGAGTCGGAATAGCCTTGGCGCACAAGGTAGTCGAGCGCGAGGGACGCTTGCCGGGTGAAGGTTGCGACCAGGTTTTCGTTGCGGGCGAGGCGCGCCTTCCAGCCGGGGAGACCCGATTCCGCGGGACGCGCGTCGTCGCCATGCGCGGGCACGTCCAGGCTGACGCAGAGAACCCCGTCGCTTTCCCGCAGGAGGTGTCCACTGCGCGCAAAACTGGGATTTTCGAGCGACGTTCTGCGGTCCATCGAGAAGATGAACACGGTGGGCGCGGGGGCCGCGGGTTTCCCTCCGAGGATCGCGATGGTAACCCCGTCCGCCGCGAGAGTCGTGATCGCATCCGATGGCGCAGCGCGCGCAAGAGGAGTGCCCGTCAGGCAAAGGGTGGCCGCCAATCCATAGAGAAGAATAAAACTCGAAAGAGGGCAGGTGAGCGGCGATCGATTCACGATGCGCTGCCGAGGCGGTCGTATTGCTGCGCGCGGGCGATATCCTTGCCCAGGTAGAACCAGTACGCGACGAACATCAGAAGCCCGGCGATGACGTAGATGAAAGAGGAAGCACCGAAAATGAAATTGAGTCCGAGGTCTTTCTTGAAGATTCCCGCGAGCAGGACCCCAAGTCCGCCCGCGGTCGATCCGCAGGTATTGAAGATGCCGATCGCGGTGGAGCGGAAACGTGCGGGAATCACTTCGCAGATCAAGGGATGTTCGCTCGGCAGGCCGATCGCACGAATGCCCGACGATAAGACCATCGCGGTCGCGATCACCGCGAAAGAGTGCTCGCCCAGGAAAAGAAACAAAAACGGCGCGCTGACGATAAACGAGAGGCCCTTGATCAAGGCGCGTCCACGCACATTGCGAACCACGACCTTGTCGGAGATCCAGCCTCCGATGAAGACGCCGGCGAACACCGGGGCTTTATAGAGCGCTACGCCGGCGAGGCCGGCGGCACCGAGTTTCATCCCATAGTTCTCCGCGAAGAAGAGAGGGAGCCAGGAAAGAAAGATCCAAGAGGCCACGCCCGCTGCCATCGCGCTCGCCAGCAAACAGTAGAAAGAGGGCACACTCAGGCAATACCCCCACGCTTCGCTTGCCCCCGATTTCGACGGTTTCGCGGGGGGGATTTCGACGGCGGGGGCCGCACGGTCGGGTTTGTCGCCGAGAAAAAGCGGGGAGAGCGCCGCGAGGAGAAGCCCCAGTCCGCCGAGCACCCAAAAACCTGCGTGCCAGCCGTAATGTTCGGCGAGGAGGCCCGCGAGCGATCCACCGAAGACCAAGCCCAGATTCAATCCCAGCATATGAAATCCCGTGGCCTTGCCGCGGGTCGCCGGGCCATGGTGATCGGCCAAAAGCGCTGCGGCCGCGGGCAAGTAAAAACTCTCCGCGATGCCGAGCAGGATACGGGCCGCGAAGATCGTTTCCACATTGTGGGCGAATCCGGTGAAAACGGTGACCAGACTCCAGGCAACCAAGCTCCATAGGACGATCTTGGTACGGGACATTCGATCGGCGATGTTTCCTGCAAAGGGAGATGCCAGCGCGTAGGTCCACAGGAAAAGCATGCCGGCAATGCCGATCTGCGCATCCGTGATTCCGGTGGCTTCGCGCAGCGGGGGGATGACGGAAGAGAGTGCCGTCCGATCCGCGTAGTTGAGTCCGGCGGTAAAGAAGAGGAACCAAGCAATCCGCCAGGGTTTGGAGATCATGAAGTAAGAGATTGAAGGGGAAGTTCGAACTGCATCTTCGCGTCGCCTCGACCCGCCCGCCAGCGGATCGCTTCACGCTGCACTTCTCTCGCAACCTCTCTTTCCTGCGGCGGCAAACGCCGAAAGTCTCGAAAACAGTCCACGGGAGCTGTGTATACACTGGGAAAGTGCGATCTGACGCGTCAAGGACTATTCGCGCTTGGATCGAGAGTGTCGCAAAAAATCATGGTGGAATCCTAAGCGAAATTTCCTCATGCGACCCTTTCGTCCACGATGTCACTTGACTTATGTTTAAAATACTAGTGTATACGCGGTCCATGAGCCCGTCTACTGCCGGAATGTCCTGCTGGCAAAGGTGGGTGCCCGCCCTCGTTACGACGACCTGAGATAAGTTCGGTCCCCGCAAGCGGTCTCCACGAAAATTGCCGTTGTTCGCACTGTGTTGTTAACCTGTCCCTCGATCCACGACCCCGATATCCGGTTCGAAATTCGCTCGGCTGCCGGGTTATGCCACGGGAGGTTCGAGCAATTACCCGAAGGGGCGAGTTCCACGTGAAACGCCCGGTGTCGACCTCTCGCCATATTTCCCAACCCAAATGACTTCCTTCCCTTTCGTTTTGCGCGGCCCGCCGGCGAGCCGCATTTTCTCGTCCTTCGTTTTGCTCGCGGCTGTGGGCCCGCTCGGGTCGCTCTGCTCTGCAGCGGAGAAAGCGTCCGAAGCCTATTTCGACGAGACGAAGGCCACGACGCTCTTCGCCTTTGACCAAGGTTCAATTCCGTTCACGGAAAATCTGCGGATCAAGATGCGTCAGCCCGAGAAATTTCCCGGCAATCCCGTCGTGGCGCGGGGCGGTCCCGGCACGCCCGATTCGTGGGCGGTGCAATTTTACGGCTCGGTGATTCGCGACCAGGGAAAACTGCGCATGTGGTATGTGGCCGCCGGCGACGACCGCCTCGATAAAACCGTTGCGCGCTCGTCGCCTTGGCGTGTGGCCTATGCGGAAAGTGCGGATGGCATTAGCTGGACGAAACCCGTGCTCGGTTTGGTCGATTACGGCGGTAATAAAAACAACAACCTGGTCAGCATCGACACCGGTCCCCTCGGCATTCTTAATGTCAAGATCTTGCACGAGCCGGATGCCGAACCGGCTCAGCGGTACAAGATGACGGCTCACGTCTGGTTCAGCAAAGCCGCGAAAGGCGCCAGATTCGGTACGCTCGCATTGTTCGTCAGCGCGGATGGGCTGACTTGGAAATCCGTCAATCGGGCCAAGCCTGTCGAGGCCGAACTGGTGCGTAGCGACATGGTGCTGCCCTGGACGCATTACGAACCGGCGGGTGGTCTCTACAAATGGGACGGGCTCTACTACACCTCGGGCCAAAATGCGTACGCGGCCGCGTTGCCTTACCACGGTCGCGTCACGCGTTCGTTCGTGTCGGGCGATTTCGTGAACTGGTCGCCCGCGAGCGCCGTCGGCTTTGTCCGGACCGCGCAGCACAAGCTCCTCGGACCCGGCAAGAGTCGCGACGGAGAGCAGAATCACGAAGGCATTAGCGTCTGGAATCGCGGAAACGTCCTCCTCGGCATCTACGGGATCTGGCACGGCGCGTTGGAGTGGCCGGGAGTGACGATCGACCTCGGGTTTGTCGTGAGCACCGATGGCGTCAGCTTTCGCGAACCTGCGTACGAATGGATTTTTATCGAGCACGGCAAAGACAAACAATGGGATCAAGGCGGAGTTCTGCAGGGCCAGGGTTTCGAGAACGTCGGTGACCGGACCTACGTTTATTATGGCGCCTGGGATCCGCGCGGCTGGGAGGGAAGTCCTCCGCGCGGTGGAGTCGGCATCGTCATGGTGCCGCGGGATCGTTTCGGTCATCTCGCGATCGAGAAAGCCTCCATCGGCAAGGGCGACTACCAGGTGCCGGACCTTGCGGGCTCCTTTCTCACTGCGCCCGTAACGCTCAAGAGCAAAAAGGCCCAACGTTTCTTTCTGAACGCCGACGGTTTGGGTGCGAACGCGGAGCTGAAAGTGGAGCTGCTCGGCGCGGACATGAAGCCGCTCGCAGGTTACGCGGGAAAAGCGGCGGCCAGCGTTCGGCAAAGCGGGTTTCAAACGCCCGTGAGGTGGAACGGTAAAACGGACGTCGACGGTTTGCCGGAACGGATTCGCTTGCGGGTGACCTACGCCGGCAAAGAGCAGACCGAAATTCGCTTCAGCGCACTCTACATCGTGGAAGGACAAAACTAATTTTATGACACTTCAAATTCACGCTCCTGTCTTTCGTCGCTACCGGCGCTTCGTCGCGGGCGCCGCCCTGCTGCTCGCTTTCGATGTCGGTGCGTTCTCCGCCCAGATCGACAGCGGTACCTTCAAGCCGGCGATCGACGAAAATGCCGGCATCACGCTTTTCTCGTTCGATAGCGTTTCCATTCCTTTCACGAGCAGCCTCGAGCTAAAGATGCAGACGCCGGAAAAATATTCCGGTAATCCCGTGGTGGCACGCGGCGCCAAAGGGGAACCCGATCACTGGGGCGTGCAGTTTTACGGTTCGATCGTACGCGAAGGCGATACGTTCCGGATGTGGTACGCGGCGTTCGCCGGGGAGCGCGGCGAGTCGCTCGTGCCCAATTCGGCGTGGTGGCAGCCGGCGTATGCGGAAAGCAAGGACGGCATTCGCTGGACCAAGCCCAAGCTGAATCTGGTCGAATATCGCGGGAGCAAGGAGAATAACATTCTCCTCTTCGAGCCCTTCATGGGCACGCTGAACGTCAAAGTCCTGCACGAACCGGAGGATCCGGATCCTTCCCGTCGCTACAAGATGATCACGCACACCTTTTGGATGAAGGGCAAAACCCGCCACGGTACGATCGTCCCCTATGTAAGTGCGGACGGTTATCGGTGGAAGTCCCTCATTAAAACCGTGCCCGTCGACGCCGAATTGCCGGTTAAAGATTTATTGATCCCTCCGATGCATTTCGAACCGGCGGGCGGCTTCTACAAGTGGGACGGAATGTACTACTCGTCGGGACAAAGCCCCTACGACGTCACCCAACCGTTGCACAGCCGAATCGCGCGGGGCATTCGTTCCCGCGATCTCGCGACGTGGTCGCAAACGGCGCACCTCAATTTTGCCCGGTCCGAGCAACATGTCATCAAACCCGTGGGGAACGACGGGAAACAGACCCACGAAGGCATTTCGGTGTGGAATCGCGGCAACGTTCTGCTCGGTCTCTACGGGATGTGGGAAGGCGGCAAGACCTGGCCCGAGGTCACGATCGATATGGGCTTCGTGATCAGCAACGACGGCGTTTCTTTCCGCGAGCCGGCGCACGAGAAGGTTTTCATTAAATGCGGTCCCGACGGTGCGTGGGACCAGGGTGGGTTGATGCAGGGCCAGGGTTTCGAGAATGTCGGCGATAAGACCTACATCTACTACGGAGCCGCGGATCCCCGCAGCTGGACGTCGGCGGACAAACCGATTCCACCGCGGGGCGGGGTGGGGTTGGTGACTCTGCCGCGCGATCGTTTTGGCGATTTGCGGGTGCGCGACTACGGCGAGGGCGTCAGCGAGTTAATCACCAAAGACCTCACGGCGAAATCCGGATCGTCATGGCAGCTTTACGTCAACGCCGATGGACTGGGTCAGGAGTCGAACTTGAGGCTCGAATTGCTTGCGCACGACGAAAGTCCGTTGCCCGTCTATTCCGGAAAAAATGCGGCTGTGGTCTCGCAAAGCGGCTTTCAGACTCCCGTGAATTGGAAAGGACAACGCGCCCTGTCGGGATTGCCGGAACGCTTTCGCATCAAGGCCACCTTTGAAGGCGCGAAAAAAGACGCCATTCGCTTCTACGCTTTCTACGTCCAGGACGCAAAGTAACGCAGACGGTCGACGCGGTGTCCGTCTCCTCGTCAGCGTGAGGAGAGCTCTACGAGCGCGTCGTGGAGAAGTTCGATCGGGTGCAGGGCAATCCGCCCTGTGCCGTCTTTGATTTGGTGACGGCAACTCGTGCCGGGCGCGACGATTGCGGTTTCCGCCGGAGTTTTACGCACGGCGGGGAAGAGGACGAGCTCGCCGATCTGTTGGGAGATCGCAAAATGCTCCGCTTCGTAACCGAAGGAACCGGCCATGCCGCAACAGCCGGAAGGGATGAGCGACACTTTGTAGTTCCGCGGGAGCTCGAGCATTTTCACGGTGGGTACTAGGGACGAAAGCGCCTTCTGATGACAATGACCGTGAAGTTTGATCGCTTGAGCATTCGTCGTGAACGAGTCCGAGCGGATCCGACCCCGATCCGCCTCGCGCGCGATAAACTCGTCGATGAGGAGCGCATTCTTCGCAAGCGCGTTTGCCGACGCTTTCAAATGCGCGGGCACAAGATCGGGAAACTCGTCGCGGAAGCCCAGGATGGCCGAGGGCTCCAATCCGACGAGCGGTGTCTCCGCCGTGACAACCTGTCCGAGAAGTTCGACATTGCGAATGGCGAGTTTCTGCGCGTCACGGACGAGGCCCTTGGAGAACTGTGCGCGGCCGCTGGGGACGTGTTCCGGAATGACGACTTCGTAGTCGAGGCGGTTGAGCAACTGGATAGCCTTGATGCCGACGGGTACGTCGTTGTAGTTCGTGAACTCGTCGCAAAAAAGGTAGACGCGACCGTTCGCGAACGACTTTCCCTTGTTGGCGTTTCTCTTGTGCCACGCCTCCAGGGTCGTCGTATGCAATCTCGGCAGACTGCGTTTCGGAGCGAAGCCGGCGAGGCGTTTGAACGCTCCGGACGTGACCGAGTTGGTCAGGAACCAGTTCGAGAGCGAAGGTGCGAGCGCGGCGAGTCTCATGCCGCCGGTAAAATTGGCGATCAGGCGCGAGCGAAGGGGAACGCCATGGACGTCGTTGTAGTGCTGCTGCCACTCCGCTTTGAGCCGCGCGAGGTCGACGTTGGACGGACATTCGGCCTTGCACCCCTTGCACGAAAGACAGAGATCCATCACTCCTTTGACTTCTTCGCTGTCCCAAGGGCTTTTCAGATCGCGCGGATGGGCGAGGGTGTGCCGGAGCATGTTCGCGCGGGCGCGGGTCGAATCCTGCTCGTTGCGCGTGGCCATGAAGCTCGGGCACATCGTGCCACCCATGAGCTGCGTCTTGCGGCATTCGCCGACTCCGGTACATTTTTCGGTGGCCGCCAGGATACCGTTGGTCGAGCCGAAATCGAAAATCGTTTTGTAGGTCGGGTCGACGCGGGTCGAATCGTGCCGCAAAAATGTATCCATCGGCGGCGTGTCGATGATCTTTCCGGGATTGAGAACTCCGCGCGGGTCGAAGGTTTCCTTCAGCCGCCGCATCATCGCGTAACACTCGTCGCCGACCATGAAGGGGATGAACTCGCCCCGGAGTCGTCCGTCACCGTGTTCTCCCGAGAGCGATCCGCGGTACTTTTTTACCAGCGCGGCGATATCGGTCGCGATGGCCCGGAAGAATTTGAACCCTTCCGGCGTTTTGAGATTGAAGAGCGGGCGTGTGTGGAGCTCGCCGGCGCCGGCGTGCGCGTAGTAAACGGTGCCGATGCCGTACTTCGAGCGGAGGAGCGCGTCGAAATCCGCGATGTAAGCGGGCAGATCCTCGACGGCGACGGCGGTGTCTTCCACGACTTCGCGCGGTTTATCGTCGCCCTCGACATTGTTCATCAGGCCCTGACCGGCGCGACGAAGATCCCAAACGCGGTTGACGTCGTCACCCCAGACGGTCGGAAAAGCATAACCCAAACCGGCCGCGCGACACTCCGCTTCGATTGCGGTGAATTCGGTTTCGACGAAGGCCCGTTGCTCTTGGCGAATTTCGATCACGAGCACCGCCCCCGGGTCCCCTTGGACGAAGAACCGGTTCTTGGAGTGCTCCAGGTTGGCTTTGGTGCATTCCAGAATATGACGATCGATGAGTTCGCAGCCGAAGGGTGCGTGGCGCATCGCAATCAACGTCGCATGCAATGCATCGTTCACGGTCGCGAAATGCGCACAAAGAAGCCCCCCCGGCGGTGGAAGCGGCTCGCAATTGAGCTCGAATTCCATCCCAAGAAAGAGCGTGCCCTCGGAGCCTGCGATGAGGCGGCAAAGGTTGAACGGTTTTTTTGAGGATGGCTCGAAGACGTCGGCGTCCATCAAGGCGTCGAGTGCGTAGCCGGTGTTGCGGCGGGTGACGGTCGGTTTGGGGTAGTTGTCCCGGATCAGCTGGCGGTTTCTGGCGTCGCTCAAGAGTTCTCCCACGAATCGGTAGATCCGGGTTTCCAGCGAGTCGGGCGCGGCGCACTTCGCTTCGAATTCCGCGCGCGTGAGCGGTCCGAACGTCGCGACGGTTCCGTCGGCAAGAAAACCGCGGGCCGAGACGAGATGTTCGCGGGTGGTGCCGTAGACGATCGAATTGGCGCCGCACGAGTTGTTGCCCACCATGCCGCCGATCATCGCGCGGTTGGCGGTGGACGTCTCGGGCGTGAAGAACAGGCCGAAGGGATTCAATGCGAGATTGAGCTCGTTTCGGACCACGCCCGGTTGCACGCGAACGCGGTGCATCTCCGCCGCGGTCGCCACGATGCGATTCATATGACGGCCGAGATCGACCACGATGCCGGAGCCCACCACCTGCCCCGCGAGGGAGGTACCCGCGGTGCGGGGAATCAGCCCGATCTCGTGGCGGATTGCGAACAGCAGCAACTCGCGTACATCCCCCTCCGACCGAGGAAACGCCACCGCCAGGGGCATTTCTTGGTATTCGGACGCATCCGTTGCGTAGAGCGTCCGCATCGTAGAGTCGAAATGGAGCTCACCGGAAAGACGAGCGGCTAATTGTTGCAGTTCGGGTGCGGCGACGCGCATGGGAGGTGGTGGTCGAAATCGTTAGCCGAGAGATTCGCGAATGGCGATGGGTAACATTCGATCAAAATATGTATACACAAGTATGGCTCGTTTGGCATGAAGAAAGTCAATCGAGTTGTGGATGCGGCTCACTTTCCCTTCAAGGCGCTCGGCAAAGCGTGCTTCCCTCAGCAGTGCGCTGGAGCGATCCTCAAGCCGGTGGTCAATGGGACATGACGCTCTGCGAAATCACGGCCAGGCAGGCTGCTTTTGGCTCTCATCGTCTGGCCTACTTGGCTAGGGCCGGGAATCGTGAAGGTTAATGCGAGAGCTTTCGGGAAAAATCCTTGACCCAAACACACGCAAATACCTATGTATACTTTATGCGAATCACCGCGCGTCCGGCTACTCGGTGCGAGGGCCTTGTTAGGAAACCAATTCCAGCAGTTTCAACAGGATCTTCCGCAATCTCCACCTAACCTGGGACCCGCTTGCCATGATTACCAAGTCGCCGTTTGCACGTTTCGATCGTCGTGTCTGTTCGTACCTCTGCTGTTGGTTCGGACTCGTCGTCTTTGCTTACGCGCAAACCGATGCTGCCGGGCGGGGCACCATTCAGGGACAAGTCCTCACTGTTTCGACAGGTAGCTTCCTGAACAATGTGCGCGTAACGGTCCCGGGCACGACTCACGAAGCCTACACCAATTCGACAGGGAATTACTGGCTGAATAACGTGCCCGCCGGTCAGACGGTGGTGGAGGCCAAATTCCTTGGAATGGACACTCAGATCGCGACCGTGACCGTCACTCCAGGCGGAACGACGCAGCAAGACTTCGATTTGGTCCTGACCTCGGCCGTAGGTGAAGGGAGGATCGTCACATTGGATGCCCTTTCGGTGGAAGCAAAATCCATGACCGGTCAGGCGGTGGCGCTCTCGGAACAGCGGAACGCTCCAAACATCAAGAACGTCATTTCGCTCGATGAGTTTGTCGATCAGGCAGAAGGAAACATCGGCGAGTTTTTAAAGTACGTTCCCGGATTGGACCTGCAGTACAACCCTTTCAGTCCCCAGTTCGTGACCATTCGCGGTATGCCGGCAAGCGGCACTTTGGTTCAGTTCGACGGCGTTCCCACCGCTTCCGCCTTGGGGGGGACCAGCCGATCCTTCGACGTGAATACCGCTGGCAGTGCCAATATCGACCGAATCGAAGTCTCCAAGGTGCCGACTCCGGACATGCCGGCCAATGCGGTGGGCGGTTCGATCAACGTCATTTCCAAGACTGGTTTTATCCGTCGAACACCGCTCTTCAGCTACAACACGTATATGACCTACAGTGCGATCGAAGGGGAGTTCGATCCCAGCTTCGGAAAGATCGCCGGTCCCGATACAAGATCCAGCAAGCGACCCGTTCAACTCGCGTACGATCTCTCCTACATTTTGCCGCTCAATAAAAAGCTCGGTTTCACATTCGCGCTCACGCGGGCGCCGCGTTATAATCAAGTCGAATATCGCTCCCCGAACTGGAACACCAATACCGGGATACTAAATTCCTATCAGTTTAACGAGTTGGTGTCGGACGTGGACATCCGCTCTGCCAAAGCGACGATCGATTGGAAGATTGGTGGAAACAGCACCGTGCAGGCGAGCTTCTACGATATGGATCGGCGCAGTTTAACCCGTCAGCACTTCAACGTCCTCACGCCCGGAGCCGGTTCGACGGGCGACCATGCTTTCATTCAAGGTGCCGCGACCGGGGTAGGCGTTGCCGCGCAGAATCTGAGCGGAAATCAACAATACCGCGCACTGCGGGTGGGTTCGGCCAAATACCGCTATGACGGTCCGGTCTGGAAGGCCGACGCCTATATCTCGGTTTCTGAGGGCGGTACCGACGTCGACGATATCGCAGACGGTTTCTTCGGCACGGTCGCTAGCAATCAAACCGGGCTGATCATCCGTGCCGACCGCCTGAATTTCCTCGATAACCGCGGTATTCCAACGATCGCGGCAACGCGAGCGGGAGTTTTCGTCGACACGTTTAATGCGACCAATCACACGATTGCATCCGTCACGAGTGCAGCCACGTCCGCCGAAAACAACGTCACCAGCTACGGAGTGAATCTATCGCGGGAGTTCGATTTCACCATCCCGACTCAGTTGAAGGTCGGCTACTACGCGGAGACGATGGAGCGGGACAATACGGGTGGGGTTAGGACGTGGACGTTTACTCCACCCGGCGGCGCGGCAGGTAGAATTGCGTCGGGTTACGATGTCTTCAACGATGCGTTTTCGGCGAGAATGCCGCTGACCGAAATTTCCGGACGGTCGGTCTACTCTCGCTACCTGAGCACGGCGAAGTTGTACGATCTATACCGCGCCACCCCCTCTTGGTTCGTCCTGAATGAGGCAGCAGCCTTCACCAACCAGGTCAATGCCTCCCTGGAACTCGAGGAAACAATTTCGGCGGTTTACGCCCGTTTGGATAATAAGTTTATCGACAACAAGCTTTGGGTCGTGACCGGTGTCCGTTACGAAAGGACTGAGGATGACGGGCGCGGACCGCTAAACAATATCGGTGCCACCTACCAACGGGATGCGACGGGCAATTATATCCGGAACAGCAGCGGGCAACTCGTCAAGATCACGACCAACGCACTCGCAAACGCCCGCCTGCAATACACGGAGCGCGGCTTTGCCAAAAAAGCCAGTTACGACGACCTCTATCCGAGTGCGAACGTCAGCTACTCGTTCTCCGATCGCATCGTACTGCGTGCCGGCTACGCTCGGACGATCGGGCGGCCCGAATTGGGCGACGTTATACCCAGCATCATCGTAACCGACCCCAACGCCGATGTCTCCACTCGCCGTATCACTGTCGTGGACGGTAGCCTTCAACCCTGGACCGCCGACAATTTCGACCTGACGTTCGAAGTCTACAATCTCAAGGGAGCCACCGCCTCCGTAAGCGTATTTCAAAAAAATATTCAGGATTTTTTCGTGATCAACGAAAGCGAAGTCACTTCGGAGGATTTGCAGGAACTCGGCCTTCCGAACGACTTCGCCGATTATGTCCTGCGGCGCACCACCAACGGCGGGAAGGCCGAGTTGAGCGGCGTCGAGTTGAGTTACCGCCAGGCCTTGTCTTTCATTCCGGTGATTGGCCGTCGTATTCAAGCGTTCGCCAATCTGACCAGTCTAGCGTTGGATGGCGACAACCCCGAAGACTTCCCCGAGTTTTCTCCTCGGAATTTCAACGCGGGCATCGGTTACGTTAACCGCCGTTTCTCCATCAAGTTGAATATGCATAACAATAAATGGGTGCGCCGGTCGGTGGCCGCTACGAGTGCGACTAACCGCGCGGGAAGTTATAACTTTCGGGCACCCTCGACTCGATGGGACTTCTCGACCGAGTACCGCTTCAAAAAGTGGCTCTCCGTTTATTACAGCGTGCGGAATCTGACCGCCGAACCGGTGCGTCTGGAGATCCGCAGTCCCGACTTACCCGCTGAGTATCTTCGCCCTCGTAATTTCCAGTTTGTCGCCGCCAATCACACCCTTGGCATCAAGGGTTCGTTCTAGTCCACTCCTCCGTGAGCGACGACAATAAGCAGATCGCCCTGGTCACCGCCCTCCACGGCGGACCGGAGCGTTCCGGCAGTACCAGCGCACTGCGCATCGTGGAGTGGCTGCTCGGCGACTCTCCGCTCGCCCGGGAGACTCGACGGAAGCAGATCGTCCTGGTGATGCCGATTCCCAATCCGTACGCGTTTTTCGCGACGGATCGGTTCAACGACAAAGAGGGTATCGATTTGTACGATACGGTCGCGAAGTGGTGGAATCTAAAGACGCTGACCTTGGCCGCGCCGGAAAAAGCGCCGGAATTGGCGGCGTTTCTTTCGGTCGTGGACGAATACATGCCCGAGGTGCACATTGACCTTCACGGCACGGGTATGCAGAGATTTCTTCCGACGGAGATTCCTGCGGATCGAAAGATGCCGAAAGGTCTCACGATGTTCACCACGACGACACAAAGGCACAAAGGTCAGATGGATAAAACTCCGCTCCCTTACTTTCGTTGGATAGCAAGTCGCCGTTCTCCGATTGAATGCCATGAAATACCTTATTTCTTTTTCTCCCTGCGCGATCCTTCTTGTTGGTGCGTTTCTTGCTAGTTCCGCGGGTGCTCAGCCGATCGATCTCGGATCGCGTCGTGAGCTTTTTGTCGATCGCTTTCTGATCGAGGAAATGCGCGGGGTGGATCTGCGGCTACATTCGCCGACCAAGGCGCCGCGTCCGAAATCGCCTCTGCCGGAAAAGCACATGGTCACGGTAATTAAGGACGGCGACCTCTATCGCGCCTGGTATCGCAGCAACGACCCGAGCTACACCGGTGCGATCTATACCGGCCATCCCGGCGAGACGGTGCATTACGCCGAAAGCCGGGATGGACACGAATGGACGTTCCCCGTGCTTCGTCTCCACGAATTCCAAGGCAACCTCGAAAATAATGTCATCCTCGCGAAGCTCCCTCCGTATCTAACTAATTTCATGCCGTTCCTGGATACGCGGGACGGCGTGATTCCCGCCGAGCGTTACAAAGCGGTGGCGGGCTATCCCGGCGTCGGCAACAAGCGGGGATTGCAAAAGCTTGGAATCGGCTTGTTTGGATTCGTCTCGCCGGACGGGATTCGCTGGACGAAGAAGAACGAAATCGTGCCGTATCGTCCGGAATGGAGGCACGCCTTCGATTCCCCGAACGTGGCCTTTTGGTCGGAGGCCGAGCAACTCTACGTTTGCTACTTTCGGACGTGGACCGAGCCGGATGCCTTGCGCGGACTCAGCCGGGCGACTTCCCCCGATTTCGAGAAATGGACGGAACCGGTCGACCTTAAACCGAACCGCCCGGGCGAACATCTCTATACGAGCATGACGCAGCCTTACGTGCGCGCACCTCATCTCTATCTGGCCTTTCCGACGCGTTTCGTGCCGTTGGCAAAGGACTCGGCGGAAACCGTGCAGAATAACGTTACCGATATCCTCTTCATGTCGACGCGAGCGGGCTCGACGCGCTACGACCGTCCGTTCGTCGAGGCGTTCATTCGTCCGGGATTGGATCCGCAGCGCTGGCTCAATCGCGCCAACTACGTGGCGTACAATGTCGTTCAAACCGGTACCGAGGAGCTCTCCCTCTACCACCGCAGCGGCGATCGCTACGTGCTGCGGGTGGACGGATTCGTATCGGCTCACGCCGGTTCCGAGCAGGGGGAGCTTTTGACCAGGCCGCTGAAATTTAGCGGTAAAAAAATGCTGCTCAATTTTTCGGCATCGGCGGTGGGCAGCGTGCGCGTAGACATTCTCGACGCAAAGGGAACGATCCTGGCCGCGAGCGAAAAAGTCGTGGGGGACAGTGTCGAAAAGATCGTCGTCTGGCGCGAGGCGGCCGATCTCGCCAAGGTATCTGGAAAGGCAGTACGGCTGCGCTTTGTGCTTCAGGACGTCGATCTCTACGCGTTTCGTTTTACCGAGTAACGTTGCCGCATTTGCCGGTAGGCGGCCACGAGACCGCCAATCGCGCCGGGAGCGATCGGAGCGATTGGCGCCATGGTTTTCATCTCTCGGCCTAACATCGGTAGACGAGCCGTCCGTTGACCCATGTATAGGCGGGCGTAAGGTCGGCCTCCCACAGGACGAGGTCGGCATCGGCTCCCGTTTCGATCCGTCCTTTGCGCTCGAGGCCCAAGAGGCGTGCGGGATTGAGTGTGCCCATGGCCCAGATTTGTTCGGCGGGAAGCGTGAGCCAGCTCAGGAGATTGGCCATCCCTCGATCCATCGTCAGCGCGCTGCCCGCGAGGAAGTTTTTGGTTTCGTGCCGTGCCGCGTCGCCGGGAGACACCTTCACGCGGTAACCCCAAGGGGTGTCGTAAACGCCCGCCGGAAGACCGGCACCGATGTTCGAGTCGGTGATCAAGATAACTCCGCGCCAACTTTTCGCAGCGACGGCCGCCCGGATCGCGGTGGGGTGGACGTGCACGCCGTCGGCGATAAAGTCGACCGATGCACGCGGGTCCGCGAGAATGGCCTCGACGGCGCCCACGGGTCTCACTCCGGGTTCGGACTCGGCGGGCGAGTAGAACACGTCGTAAAAATGGGTCGCGTGCGTGGCGCCGGCGTCGAGGGCCGCGTCCGTCTGCGCTACCGTGGCCCGCGTGTGGGTGAGAAAAACGGGGATGTTGAGCGACCTCAACCGGCGGATCACCGGGATAATGTTCGGTGCATCGGGGCTGACCGACATGGCAGCGACGCGCCCCGAGAGGGCAGTGAGGAGTTTTTCCAGCAGTGCGAGGTCGCCCGGGAGGGTAGGGCAGGCGGCGCCCCCGACTGCCATAAACGGGCCCTCGAGATGCACTCCGGGAAGATTGACGTCGTTTACCGAGGAGAGGGCCTCGGCGATTTCGGCCAAACGGCGGAAGGTTTCTTCCGTAGGATGGGGGATAATCGTCGGGAGAACGGTCGTGACGCCGAATCGCCCCAGTTCGCGGGTCGCGTCGCGCAGGCCCGCGGCACCGGTTTCGTAGAGACTGTGCATCACCCCGTGGGTATGAACGTCGATCAAACCGGGGGTCAGCAATCTCCCGCTCGCCTCGACGACCGGGAGGCCGGCGGCGTCGTCGAGGGAGACGATGCCGAGAGCCGCGATTCGCCCGTCCCGGACGAGCATATCTCCCATTTGGATACGATGACCGGGCTGGACGATTTTTGCGTTACGGACGATAAAGGCATTCATGGTAAGAAAGATCTAGGCGATAGTTCCGTCACCACGCAGTCCATCCTCCGTCGACGACGAGGCTGTGCCCGGTGACGAAGGAGGCGCTGTCCGTGAGGAGGAAAAGAGCGGGGCCGGCGATTTCGGAATTCGATCCGATCCGCCGGAGCGCCGTCTTTCGCGAGAGGTCTCGAATAAACTGCGGATTGGCCTGTTTGACCGTCGGATTCGGGAAGGGACCTGGGGTGACGCAGTTGATGCGCACCCCAGCGGGCCCGTAGTGAATCGCAAAGTATCGCATGAGCTGAAGAAGTGCGGCCTTGCCTGCTCCATAATCGACCGGATTCGGGGTCATCGGCGGATGATAGATCTCGGGATCGGGAGCCACCAGGCCGTACATGCTGGAGAAGAGCACCAGCGAGCCGGAGCCGCGGGGTTTCATGCGTTCGGCGAGGGCCCGACAGAAAACGAACGTGGGGGTGAGACCGCGATCGAAGGTCTGTTGGAATTCCGCCGCCGTCAGATTCTCCAAGGTCCGACCTCGTGACGAGGCGGTCGGCAGGTGGACGAGTCCATCCGGCAACCCGTGCTCGGCGATCGCGGCGTCGATCGCCGCGGGCGCGTTGGCGACGTCGGTCACGTCCAGGCTGACGGGAAGGGTGCGGATCAGGCCCTTTTCTCGGACAAAGGCTTCGGCGCGCCCCGGCAGATCGAAGCAGACGACCTTGGTGCACTGGGTATCCAGCTCGGCAGTGATCGCGGAGCCGAGGTAACCGGCGCCGCCGGTGACCCAGATAATTTTGTTTTCGAGCGAGTGCCAGGGTTTCATAAGAAGGAATAAGCGAACGGCTCGAGTGAGTGAAAAGGCGAGCGAGTTTCGGCTCCGACCCCCTTCAAAAGGCGCGATCTCCGCTATTTAAAGCGACTCGTAAATACGGAGCCCGACGAAAGCGACATACAGGAGGCATTCGATTTGTATACAAATTTAAAAGAGCTAAATGCCATTCGGGGAAAAAGTCGCTACGCGAGACGCGACATTCGCGCATTGGAGGACTTTGGATGACCAAGGCTTTTCTGCGACTTTGATTTCAAGCAAACGAAATTATTCTTGTCAGTAAAAATAATACGTGTGTATACACTTTTCCTGCGAAATCCGAACGCCCTTCAAAGATTTGGGTGTGCGGTCTCCCCTTCTTCCGTCCCCCATGAAAATCATCGACGTTCGCACGACTCTCCTGACCGGCCCCTCGTCCAACGATCCCTTCATTCAGGAAGCGCGCAAGCGACGAAGCGCGGCCTTTATCGAAGTGATTACGGCCGAAGGGTCGGTGGGGATCGGCGAGACTTACGCGGGGTATTTTTGTCCCGAAGCGGTCCCGGCGATCGTCGAATTTTTCAAACCCATTCTCGTGGGGCAGACGGTGGATGACATTCCCGAGCTCTGGCGACGGATGTATCACTGCGGAAATTTTTGGTGTCGAGTCGGGCTGGGCGCGATCGTGCTCAATGGGATCGAGGCAGCGCTCTGGGATTTGAAAGGCAAGTTGCTTGGCCAGCCCGTGCACGCGCTTTTAGGTGGAAGTAAACATACGCGTCTGCCGTGTTACGCGACCGGCGGTCCGAGTCTTTATCCGAAGGAGCGACTCGCGAAGAAAATGGATTACTACCTTTCGCTCGGCTTTCGCGGTTTGAAGGTAGGGGCCGGCGGCCGTTATCCGGATCGTCGTCATTTTCCGCGCGAGACCCAGGAGGCGGCGGACTTCGAAGCCGAAAAGGTCGCCTTCATGCGTGCGCATTGCGGGGCCGACGCTTGGCTGATGATGGACGGACACATGGGCAATAACCACGTTTTTACCTGGACGCTCGAGATCGCCACGGCAGTCGCGCGCGCGGTCGAGCCCTACACTCTTTTTTTCCTGGAAGAGCCGCTGCACTACACGGATCCGTGGGGTTACGGCGAGCTTTGCCGGGCCACGTCCACGCCGATCGCGGGCGGCGAGTGTCTCACCGCGTCGTCCGAGTGGCGGGTGTTCGCCGAACAGGATGCCTTTGACATTGGCCAGCCGGACGCGTCGTTCACGGGTGGACTGGGCGAGTTCATGATCGTCGCTCAAATGATGGAAAAACGCGGTCGCAAAATCGCGACCCACGCGTGGGGTGCAGGCGGTTCGCTCATGCAGAATGTCCACGCGGGCTTTGCCGCGGCCAATACCTGCATGCTCGAGATGCCGCCGGCTTACGGCGGGTTGCATTCCGATTTGATCGACGGCGGTTTGATCCTCAAGGACGGCTACGTGCTCCCACCCGACCGTCCGGGGCTTGGCGTGACGTTGACCGACGAGATCAAGCGTCGCTATCCCTTCGTGCCCGGCAGTGGAGAGTTCAATAGTGTGCCCGGCAAAATCCTCACGCCCTGACCGCGGTTTACGCGGTGGGCTGCGCTTAGGGTCAAGCGGCCGGACCGGTGGGGGCGTTCTTTTCCAGCACATTCTCCAGATGGGTCCGGAGTTCGCCTAGTCGTTTCGATTTGAAATTTCGTTTCGTCTGTTCGAGCACCGCAATTGTCTGCTGAAGCGCCGCGGCGAGTTCGGCGGCAGATGCGGTTTGGGTCGTGTCGACCGCAGAACGTTTTTCGGCGAATAGTTTGAGATCGATCAGGTTTTCGAGCGCATTGCGGATGCTGACGGCAGCATACGCTTCGGAAAGAGCCGCATCGGTGCCGTTGGTGGCGTGTTTCATCTGTGCTTCGATTTGTGCGAGATCGTTCTCCCATGCGATCAGCCGTTTGCGCTGCGCCACGACGGCGAGATACTCTTGGCGGCGGGCGATCGCCGTCCTCGCGTGTTTCCAGAGTTCGTCGAAGGTGAGAGGTTTGGTGAGGTATGCGGCGACCGGCAGCTGCACCGCCGCCGACGCGGTCCGTAGGGTGGGGTAGCCGGTGAGGAGCACGATCGGCAACCCGCTGGCGATTTGAGGCGCTTGCCGGATCAGCTCCAACTCCATGTTTCCCGGCATGTGAATATCGGATACGAGGAGATCGAACTCCTGCTTTTCCAAAGCCGTCATTGCTTCTTGCGCAGACTCAGCCTGCACGCAATCGCACCCCGCATGCGAGAAAAGTCCAGCGAGCGAGTGTCTGAAACCGGCATCGTCGTCGGCTAAAAGAATACGGGGTCGGGGTGGGATCACGGACGCGGATGCTAGGCCGATCGTGCCGGCGGTGCAAACTCTACGCAGAAAAAACGAAAAACGTGGGTTTGGGCGCTGCGTTCGCTTGCATAGAGCCCAGATCCAAAGATGCGACCGGCACGAATCCAGACGGAGGAATTGCCCGTGGGTGGGCGTCATCGAATTGAGCGATCGGTCGCTTTGACCATCCATGGGCTGCCCTCATGGTGAGCAAGGTTTGCCGGAAGCTTCAGAGGCTTCAGTTGGCGGGAGGACAGGAGGAAACTGCCCCGGAGTCGACCTCCTTCTTGGCCGAGACGGGCCCGATTTCGAGTCGGGAGGGCTGCACGCTATGCAACGAATTCAAATCGATCGCGACACGATCTACGAATACTCCGAGCGGTCACTTTTGGCCGCATCGTTCGATGATTCGTCCGCGATCCGGTCACGATATCCGCATCGACGAAACGGAACTCTCGCTCTCCGCTCCGCATGGGCTGACCTGGCATCGGGATATTTGTGGAAATTCCGTGGCCGTTGCGACGTTCCACGAGCGTGTCGACCGCCTGTCTCCGGAAGCTTTACGGCCAGCCCTTCTTTGCTGTCGACGATGCGGGTAAGGGGCAACGTGAGTCTGCTGGGGCAGCCGGTGTTTTCCGGCCGAGGGGCGGACGCAGTTCCTAGGAACTTGCCGAGGTGGCGTTTCCCTTCGTTTTCATGTGCCCAAGACCATGCGACTCGCACGTGCGCGGGTGCGCGATCGACGACGACGGGCTTTATCCATTCACATTCGGCCTTCGATCGTTATAGTTCGGAGATGAACCCCGCGCAACTTTCCGCCGATCGTCCGACGGCCGCGGGACCTCGTGGGGGAGCGCGCGCGGGCTGGCTGGCTACCTCCTTCGCTGCGGCGCTAGGCACCGTGCTGTTTCTGCACCACGCGGAGGGAGTTCCGCCCGAGGCGGCGCTCATGGGCGGGGTGTTTGTGCTTGCCGCGATTCTTTGGGTCACGGAAGCGTTGCCGCTTTTCGCCACCTCCCTTTTGGTAATCGGGCTGGAGGCGCTCTTGCTCGCAAATCCAGGAGGATGGTCCGGACTCGCCTTCACCTCAGGACCGCGGCCTTCGTACCGTGAGATCTTCAGCACCGCGGCCGACCCGGTGCTCGTCTTGTTCTTCGGGGGCTTTGTGTTGGCCGGCGCGGCGGTCAAGGAAGGCGTCGATCGCGCGATGTCGGCTTTGCTGCTGCGGCCGTTTGGCCGGGATCCGCGGTGGGTTCTCCTCGGGCTGATGCTGGTGACCCTGCTGTTCGGCATGTGGATGAGCAACACGGCGACGGCGACGATGATGCTTGCGTTGACAGCGCCCATGGTGGCGGCGCTACCTAGCGACGAACCGTTTCGCAAGGCGCTCGTGCTGTCCATTCCGTTCACCTCGAATATCGGAGGTATGACTACTCCGATCGCGTCGCCGCCGAACGCCGTTGCCATCGGTTTTCTGCGGGACTCCGGCTATACCGTCGGGTTCCTCGACTGGATGCTCGTTGCGATCCCGCTTGCCCTCGCTTTAACGCTGCTGACTTGGCTGGTGCTCTGGTACACCTTTCCACCGCGGACCGTAGGTTTGCGATTGGAGCACGGTGGCGCTGTGCTCACTCGCCGCGGTTGGTTCGTGGTCGGCATCTTTACGACCACGGTCGTGTTGTGGATGAGCGAACCGTGGCACGGATTGCCCGCGTCGGTCGTCTCGCTCTTGCCCGCGATCGCTTTGACGGCCACTGGGATCTTTTCGGGCGACGATCTGGGGCGTTTGGAATGGCGCATCCTCATCCTCATCGCGGGGGGAATTTCTCTCGGAACGGGGATGCAGCTGACGGGCCTCGACGAGGTGGTGGTGCGCTGGTTGCCCTCGGGTGCCGGCGGCATCGCGCTGCTCGCCATGCTGGTGTTTGCGACCATGTTCGTCGGCACATTCATGTCGAACACCGCCGCGGCGAATCTTTTCCTGCCGGTCGGGCTTTCGGCCGCCGCGACGTCGGGTGCGAGCGCCGGTTTACACCCCATTCAAGTGGCGATCAGCATCGCCCTCGTCGCGTCGCTCTCGATGGGGTTGCCGATCAGTACTCCGCCCAACGCACTCGCTTACGCGCGAGGGGAGTTCACCACCCGGGAAATGGTACGCGTTGCACTCGTGGTGGGAGGAGTGGGCGCACTTTTTGTCGTTGCGGGCGGCGGATGGGCGATGCGGTTTTGGAAAGTCATCGAGTAAGGCGGACGGATTCCGAGAGCGTGCGCAGCCCAGGCACAAAGGTCGAACTGGGGACGTCCAGGCGCTTTTCGCGGCGAAGAGTCTCGCCTGTGGAGAACTCGGTTTGCACGAGCCCAAGTAACTGGATTTCAGATACCGGTGAAATCGAGCGATCGGTTCGCTCGAAGGTCGCTTGGAAATCGCGGAGACGCGTCGAGGCGGGTTAAGGGCATTCGCCCACCGGCGCATCGGTGGTTTCCCCCAGCAACCGTATCGCCGCACCTCGGTCATATTGAAAACGCAGCACCGACTTCTCGGTGGTTGCGCGTCTCGTAACGATCTAAATCGAAAATACTATGAAATCCCCCTCTCTGAAATCCGCCGTAATCGGTGGCAGTTTCTCGCTCGCCTTGGTCGCATCGGCATTTGCCGGTGACTCCAACGACGAATTCAAGAATATGGACACCAACGTTGACGGACGCGTCACGTCGGCGGAGCATATCGCTTTCTCTCAAATGGTGTTCAAGCAAAGCGACGCTAACCAGGACGGCAAGGTGAGCGCCAGCGAGTGGGAGGCTGCGGCGTTGGCTGCAAAGCCGGATCACAAAATGAACAAGCAAGAAACGGCGGCCCACCTTCGTATGATGGACACCGACGGCGACGGGCTCGTGAACGAAATGGAAAGCACGCGCTTCGCCGCGACGATGTTTGCGAAAGCGGACAAGGATTCCGACGGTGCACTGTCCGAAAAGGAATGTAAGGCCGCGGCCAAAGAAATGAAAAAGACCATGAAGCAAGGCACCTAAAAACGAAAGTTCTGCTTTTGGCAGCGCGTTGTCCAAAGGCGAAAAATCGCTTCAAGTGTGTGTAAGGAAGACCGGTCCGCGGGCGTCATAACCTCGGGCCGGTCTTCTTTTTTTTTCCCAGCGCCAGTTCGATCCGCTTGCCCCGTAACGGTGCTTGCGGTGACTCATTCCAACTCTTAGCTCGGACCAATGCCTTCTTCGCGTAGGTTGTTGTCGGGAATGTCTCTTCCAGGCGCACGGAGTTCGATCCGTTCGCTTGCACTCCTTGCGGCTTGCTTCCACCTCGCGCTTCCGGCCGAGGCTGCCTCAGACCCTCTGAATCGGCCCGCGGTCGAGGTGGATTTGGGCCCCGAGCAATTGATCACCGGCAATGCCGGCTGGCCTTACCTGTTTCAGACGACCGAAGGGACCACCGTTGTGCTGGGGCATCGTCGATGGCTACCCAAGGAACCGGAGCCCATCGTTTTCACAGTGCGTTCGTTCGACGAGCGCAAGACCTGGCAAGAGTGGAAGCCTTCGCCGGAGCAGGGGAAAGGTCCGGTCACCGAAGGTACCACGGTTCAGCTCAAAGACGGTCGGATCCTCATCTTCGACGTCTACGCCTATCACCAGGGAAGTAAGCGTTTCTCGGGGAAACGCTGGGTGTCACACGATGGGTGGAAGACAGTGTCCGGCCCCGAGACAACGACCGTCTCTCTGCCCACCGCTCTCACGGAGGGCACGGTCGATGACCGCGGTGAACGCGTCTCTCGCCTGTATTTGAGGCGCTCGGTCATTGCCCTCAAGAACGGCGACCTGCTCTTCACGGGCTACGGGCGCTTCGAGGGCGATGAGATTGTTCCGGTCGAGTATATTCCTGCGATGAAACAGAGTCGTTCGTATCTGCTGCGCTCGAGCGACGAAGGCCTCACCTGGACCTATGCCGGAACGATTGCGACGCCGCCGGTCGGTCAGGAAGGTTTTGCCGAGCCCGTGCTCGTTCAACTGCAGACGGGCGCTCGTGCGGGCCGACTGATTTGCCAGATGCGAGTCGGTCGGGAACATGCCATCTACCAAACAGAGTCGGACGACGAAGGGAAAACCTGGACCACCCCACGCGCCCTGAAATGGACATACAGTCGGTTCGGACGCGAACGGGAGATTGTCGGCGTCGACCCCGATCTTATCGAGATGTCCAACGGTACGCTCGTGATGGGCTACGGTCACAAACCGGACTTTAAAGACGACGGCAACTTCCTCGCATTTAGCGTCGACCAAGGTGCCACGTGGACGGCGGAAACGCGTTTAAGCTCCGCCGTGACTCTCGCGTATGTCGGAGTCCGCGAAGTGAAGCCGGGGAAACTTTTCGCGGTTTACACCAAGACCGAAGTCGCCCGCGCCTCCGCCTACAAGAACGCCGTCTTCGATACTTATGGCCGGACGATCGATGTCGAAGTGACACGACAGAAGCCTGTGCAAGCCGCGAAATAGATTCGTCCGCTCGGCCCGTGCTCGGACGTACCGGGTCGAAGGGAATGACGTCGCGAACGTTTTCTCAGACGGCTTTCAGCGCCGTCAATTCGACTTCGCCGTTCTGACTCGTGAAGCTGACCTTTCGGCCGCTGTCGTTTTGGTGCTGTTGGACGCCGGAAATGCGGTGATCGCCGGTGTCATAGATTCGGACGTGGCCGTCTCCGGTATCCACCGCCAGCCGCTTCTTATCGCCGAAGAAGGCGTAACGCGTTTCGTTTTGTCCTCCGGCCGAATTGGGATTTTCACCCAGTTCTTCCGGCCACCAACGCGCCGGCGCTTTCATTGGAGCCATCGGCTTCATCGGTTGCATGGGCTTCATGGGCTCCATCGGTTTCATTCCAGACATCGGTTTCATCGGTTCCATAGTGATTTTTGGTCAACGGTTGAGCCCGTCCGCCGCGATGGTCACGCGTGTATCCTCGAGTCGGCGAGCGGCAGGCTTCGGATAACTTGGTTTACGCGTGTTGCTTTGCGTGCACGCCCTCGGCGATTTCTTCGATCATCTTGTCGTTGAACTGTGGGATATCGTCGGGCGTTCGGCTGGTGACGAGGCCGTTGTCCACCACGACCGCTTCGTCGACCCAAATGGCTCCCGCGTTTTTCAGATCGGTCGCCACCGAAGGATAGGAGGTGAGTTTACGGCCGCGCACGACGTCCGCTTCGATCAGCACTTGCGGGCCGTGGCAAATGGCCGCGACAGGCTTGCCCGCCTCGAAAAACGCGCGGACCAACGCCACGGCTTTTGGCTCTTGTCGAAGGGCATCGGGATTAAACACCCCCCCGGGTAGAAGGAGTGCATCATAACTTTCGGCATCGGCGGCGTCCAACGCTATGTCGACTTTCGCTCCGCCAGCGGGCTTGTCGTGATTGACACCCTTGACGTGACCCTTTGCCGAGGAGACTACGTGGGTGAGCGCACCGGCCTTGTCGAGTGCCGCGCGGGGTTGATCGAGTTCCACTTGCTCGAAGCCATCGGCCACGAGAATTGCGACGCGTTTACCGGAGAGATTGAAGTTCGATTTCATCATGGCGAGTTGGACGTCGGGAGAGAACGTTCCGTTCCTGGGGGATACTGCGTTCCTTGCCACCGGGGGCGGGGTCTCCTCGCCGCCGTCGAAGTCCCCGCGCGCACTCGGCTGCGCTGGCACGATCCGTTTTTCACAGGAGCTCGCGGAGGAAGCAGAGTTGAGAAGTCAGATTTTTATAATCCTGCCCTGACCTCTTCCGCCTTCCGCCTTCCGACCTCTGCTACCTCTTCCGACCTCCTGTTAAATCCTCCGAGGTATTCTCAAACCTCGATCCGTTTTTCACAGGAGCTCGCGGAGGAAGCAGAGTTGAGAAGGCAGATTTTAAAAGCGAGATTGACCCGGCCGCTCTCTGCTTCCTCTGCGCCCTGTGAAAATCGATTGGCTTTGGGATTCGGGGCTTGTTAGAGCACGAATGACGCGGGGACGATCAGGACGACGAATTCGCCCTTGAGGCTGCCTTTTAGGAGAAAATCGCGGACGTCATAAGTCAGGCGTCAGAGGGCGAGACACCACGGAGGATTTTACAGGAGAGCGGAAGAGGAAGCAGAGGTCGGGGGTCAGACGGGTAGGAGATTGAACTCTGCTGCCTCTGCGAGCTCCTGTAAAAAAGGTTTTGCTCCGCTTCACTGCATGCCGAGCGGCGACGCGTTCGTCTACGTTCCGCAAAAGGTTCGATACTCGGAGCCACCGCTGGGAGCGGGCATCCGGTACTCCGGCGCATGACGCGTGTAGTCGAACGGCTGAGCCAAAACCTCGAGGAGTCGCGTCAGCGGTTCCAGGTCGTCGCGGGACGACGCTGCCAAGAGCGCGGCTTCCACAAGGTGGTTACGCGGAATGAAGGCCGGGTTGTGCGAGCGACGAAGGCCGAGCGACTCGTCTGCAGACTGTGGTTGGCGGGTCAAACGGGCCTCCCACGCTTCCCGCCAGCGCCGACCGTCGTCGTCGTCGTTCGTCGGAAATGGATCCGTCTCTCCAGGCTGGCGGGTAAGCGCAACGAACGTGTTGGTGTAATCCGCATGGGTATGCTCCATCCACCCCAAAAGCGTTTCGACGAGGGCCGCGTCTGCGGGCTCCTCCGTGAACAAACCCAGCTTCCGCCGCATGCCCGTAAGCCAGTGCCGTTCATAGCTTGCGGTAAAAGCCTCCACGGTTCCGGTGGCCATCGCCAACGCGGTCTTTTCTTCCGGGTGAAGAAGGGATAAGAGCGTCTCCGCCAAACGGGCGAGATTCCACTGAGCGATCCGCGGCTGGTTGCCATACGCGTAGCGCCCGTCCCGGTCGATGGAGCTGAAGACCGTGGCGGGATCGTAGGTATCGATGAAAGCGCAAGGGCCATAATCGATGGTCTCCCCGGACACGGCCATGTTGTCCGTGTTCATCACCCCGTGGACAAACCCCACCAGCATCCACTGGGCGATCAATGCCGCCTGGCGTTCGACGATCGCCTCGAGCAAGGCGAGGGCCGGGTTCTGCGCCTCCATGAGGTCGGGATAATGTCGTCGCACGGTATAGGTCACGAGCGCACGCAACGCTGCCTCGTCGCCGCGTGCGGCTGCCCATTGAAAGGTTCCAACGCGGAGATGACTTTTCGCCACCCGGGTGAGGACTGCACCGGGAAAGCCCTCCTGACGCCACACGGTCTCGCCGGTCTCCACCACCGCCAGACTCCGCGTGGTCGGTATTCCCAACGCGTGCATCGCTTCGCCGATCGCGTACTCCCGTAACATGGGACCCAGCGCCGCACGCCCATCGCCGCGGCGCGAGAAAGGCGTCGGACCCGCACCTTTGAGCTGGATGTCGAAACGCCCTCCGCCGGGAGCGATTTGCTCTCCCAGAAGGATCGCCCGTCCGTCGCCCAAGATCGCGAAGTGACCGTATTGATGTCCCGCATACGCCTGGGCCAGCGTGGCCGCTCCCGGCGGAAGGAGATTGCCCGAGAAAAGCGCGGCTCCCGCGGCGCCTTCCAAGGCGTTCGCATCGAGCCCGAGCGATTTGGCGAGCGGCCGATTCAGCAGCACCAAGCGGGGAACGCGCACCGGGGTCGGAGCTGCGGCCGCGTGGAAGATATCCGGCAAGCGGGCGTAGGAGTGCTGCAGGCTCCAGCCCGCGTTCGTTCGCACGTGCGGGTGGTGAGGGGCGCGAGTGGCGGGGGAAGACATAGGGAAGCCGGGCAGGGGGATAGCCTGTGGCAAATTCGTGAAAACGCCACCTTCCGTCCTTCGCGCGTCGTCGATCAGGCTCCTGGCCGCCCCAAAGCGCCTCCGGTTCCTTCGGGATCCTGGCGGCATTTCGCTCTCGCCCACCCGCCCGAGAACACTCGACGTTTCTACGACCGCTTGCCTTCATCCCGAGTGGCCCCACGCCCCTCTTCCATTTTCCATGTCCTGCCCCTTCCACGAAAAACAACCCGATCCCTTCGGCGAGGCGCGCCGCAAAGACGGTGTGCTGGTCAACGCATTCCAAGGTGCCCCTGTCCCCATGTTGCTCCGGCACGAGGATGTGCGCCGGGCGGCGAAGGACTGGGAAACGTTCAGTTCGGATGCGCCTTTTAGGGTCCCGATCCCGAGCGAGGAGAGCGTGCGCACGGTGCGGCAATTGCCGCTCGAAGTGGATCCGCCACAACAGCAAGATTACCGCGCGATCGTCGAACCCTTCTTCAATCGGGCGAGATTACCCGAAGTCGTCGCGCAGGTGGAGGACCTGGTGGGTGCACTCGTGACGACGGCGTTGCAGCGCGATACGATCGAAGTCGTCCGAGAGTTTGCCATCCCGCTGCAGTCGCGGGCACTGGCGTTTTTGCTGAACATGCCGCAGGCGGAGGCGGAGACTTGGATCGGGTGGGGCACGCATATTTTCCGCGAGGGCGACGGCACGAGCAAGGGCGCTGCGCTCGAAACCTACACGAACCGCTTGCTCGACCGAGCCGCGGCAGCGCCGGGCGCCGACTTTTTCAGTGCGCTGACCCAAGCGCAGTTTCAGGGGCGGGCGCTCACGCGGGAGGAGATGCTTGGATACTGCAGTATCGTCTTCGCCGGGGGACGCGACACGATCATCAATTCCGTTTCGGGGGTGATCGGCCATCTCGCCGCGCATCCGACCGACTTCGCCTTCCTGCGCGAGGACCCGAAACGCATCGTGGGAGCCAGCGAGGAGTTTTTCCGTGTGCTCTCGCCCTCGACGCATCTTGCACGTCTTTGCCGAAAAAACACCGAAGTGCATGGAGTGGCTGTTCAGGCTGGAGAATTGGTGTCGCTCAATTTTGCTTCGGCGAACTACGACGAAACGGTGTTCGACGCGCCCGAGGGAGTACGTCTGGACCGACGCCCGAATCCGCACGTCGCCTTCGGTTTTGGCCCCCATCTCTGCCTCGGCGCGCCCCATGCCCGCCTGGTCGTCCGCAGCCTCATCAAAACGCTGTGCGAACGAGTCGATCGGATCGAGACGCTCGCTTCCGTCGATCGCTACGAAATCGAAGCCACCTACAAGCGTCGCGTCGCCTACGAAACACTCTCCGTGCGCTTTACCGCCTCCGCGCCGATTGCCCCTTAGCGCGTCGCTAAACGTGTAAGCCCCATCACCTCGGTTCCGGTTTCATCCGCGAAACGCTCAATACGTCATAGTTTGACAATTGACAGAATGCTGGGCGGAGAGAAGGGCATGCATGGATTTCGGCATGGGAGCAAAGGGGCGGGGCAGCGCTGGCGGACACGCGAATGGAGGTGCACGCATACCACGCCTTCCTGGAAGCCATGCTTCCTATTTTGGACTTCGTCGGCAAAAGAACGGGGAGTTTCCCCTTATCGACGATTTTTGGAGTAGGAAGAGCGCCGCTCGACAAAGGGAAACCGCGCAGAAAGGGGAGAGGGCCAACAGGTGCGGATCGTTTCTACTGACACCTGACGCGATTGTGAGCAGGATCGGGACGGAACCTTGCCAATGAAGAAAATCCCCACCCAGAAAAATCAGCCTACCCGCGAGCTCTTTAGCTTTTTGATTCGCGGCATCGCGGCCGAGGTCAAGCGGGGCGGCGGGGGCTTGGCCGCGGCCATCGGCGGTCTTTCGATGGAACGGATGCTGACGCACCCAGAGGTTCTGGTATTGGTTTCGATCCGGGCCGGCGCCGAGAGCGTGTTTACCCTTCCCGTCGCCGAACCTTTGCCGCGCGCCGCGGCGATACGCGCGGTGTTCGATCTTCAAGCCTACACGAGCGAGCTTGTCGCTTCAGTACCCGTATTGTCGGACAGCTATTTGCGGGGCAAACTGCTTTTGCAGTTCGCTCTGCGCAAATTCGAGCGCGTTTGAGCCGTGGGTGGGCGACGCCGTGCTTCCGCGGGCCAGTAAGCACACGGACTACTACGACTTCATTCCCCGCGGAGATACGCACTGCTCGCCCTTTCGGCTTTGCACGAGCACGCCCGTGGGATGGTGCCGCGCGTTTCGACCGGCGATCTCGTGCGTCGACCGTATGTCCCAACGCGGTCGCATTTTCTCAAGGACTCGGATTGCAGAGGTCTTCGTACGCGTAAAGGATTGCCCCCACCGCGAGCGGGAGCGTGAGGAAAATTCCAATAAAGAATCCGATCAGCCCGAGTGCAGCGAGGAGCCAACCGAGGACAAGGGTCGCCGCAACGCGGAACCATTGCTTGCTCACGACTCGCCGGCTGACTTCGAGCGCAGTCCACGGGCTCAGTCCTTTGTCGATCACAAGCACAAAACTAAACGCCCACGCCACCGAAATGTAGAGGAGGGGGAGCGTGCACACGGCGATGCCTACGATGACTGGGACATCGGGAAACGAAGGGATTCCGTCACGGTATCTCCAAATTAATCCCACGACCCACGGCACGATAAAAACTGCGGCGATCAGCATCGTCAGCAGAGTGACGATCGCATTACACAGCGCGAGCGGACCGAACGCCTTCGAGAATCCGGCGAAGATGTCCCCAAACTCACGCGGCTGCCCGCGCATTTTTCCGAGATAGTAGTAAAACAGTCCGCCGTAGAAAACGCCGGTGAGAAACAGGGTGGCGAGCGTACCGAGAAGCGGAATGGCGCTCAGCGCGGTGGCCATAACGAGCGAAACCGTCGTGGCGCCGATCAGCGGCCAAAAATTCGAAGTCCACAACTTGATGCTTTGCGAGATGCATGCCGTAGGGTCGAGGGGACGCGCCCGGGCAATGAGCTCGTTCGCGTAGGTTCTCGCATTTACCCGGCTGAGATCCAAGGTGATTCCCCCGGCGTTCGTCGCGGGGACCGGCGGCGGCACAAACGCAGCGGACGATCCCGAGGGTTCGAATGGCGGCGGCGAGAACTCGGAAAAATCTCCCAAGGTCCGCCAGTCGGTTTCGCTCGCCCGTCTGGCCTGCGTCTGGAGATTCGCCCGTCCACCCGCGATCCACTCTCGAATCCGTTCGACGGCAACCGGCCCGTATTCCTTCCCGTCGGCACCAATGATTGAAAACATGGTTTTGCGACGATGAAGACGTGCGTGAGCGGGTCAACTGCAGGCCAGCATCAATGGGTCGTTACTCCAAGACGCTGGCTTCTCGGTAGCGGTAGCCGTCCCGTTTGGGCGTCAGAAAAAGCATAGCTTGGTCCGAATCTATGGATTCCCAGGGAGTTCCCGGAGCCGGCAAGGGTCCGAGGAGCTCCACGGTTGGGAACCCGGCCTTCAGGCCGCCCGGGAAGACTGAGTTTCGGTTTCGGCACGGCCTGAAGGCCGGACTCCCAACGGTTTTTCAGCGCGGCGGGATAGCGGCTCGCTAAAACGGAGAATCCGGATTACAATCGGTCATGAAACGTTCTCTCGTAGCACCACGCGTTCGCCTCGCCGATCAAATGCAGGCATTCTCATTCCTTGAGCATGTCGTCGTTTCGCTGTCGAAGCAGCCGAGCTTCGATCGAGACGCCTTTATCTCGGACCTTCGCGTGGAACTGAGCGGAGCGAACCGAAAAGTGTCGTTCGAACAACTTGCTCAATATGTTTCGCTGCAATTGGGTTCATCGGATTCGAAAATTGGAGCCCAGGATCTCGCGGTCGCCGTCGGACAGAACTCGCCCCAAGCTGGATCCGAAGCCGCTTATGCTCATTCGGCGGCTTGAGGATTCCCAGGCCGCTGCCTTTTACGGTAGCGTGATCGAGCGACTGTGATGAGGATCCAACACGACATCGATACAGAGCCGTCGAAGCGAGCTGCGTCGCATCGTGGAGCCGACTGCAGTCGCTTTAGTGATCTGGAGCCTATCCTTAAGCCAGCGCCGTCTGGTTCTGACCCACCTGAACCTGCGCCGTGTGCTTGACGTCACCGCCCTGACGATCGCCGACGGGACGGCACCGGCCGTGCCGGTTTGAGTGGAGAACGATTTTCGGGCGGCCCTCTCCAGCACATTGGACGCGTTACGACCGATGGCCCAACTCCCAAAGGCCGCGCAGGTAACCGTTGGACCGAATGAGTCATCCCCGTCTCCATGAGCGTGGCGGGGACAATCCGCGAATAGGCGATGGCGATAAGGGATTTTGCCTTGAAACTAAATCGTTTTAGCGGTTTTTGATTTTCCTCCCCAAACCCGGTCGACCTGCGGTCGTCGTTTCCTTTCCACCTAACCCACGTTCCCCATGTTGACTCCATCCCTAGCCATCTGCGGGTCCGTCCGACGTTTTTTTGCACTTAGCCGAACTCTCCTCGGCCCGATCGTAGTCTTCCACTTCGCCGCGCTCGAGGCGGCGGAAAGCGGAGCGATCGGCGGCACGATCAGCAACATTGCGACGCGCAACCTCCTCGAGGGGGCGAAAATCGAGGCGCCGCAGCTGGGGCAGACCGTTCTTACCGACAACACGGGGCGCTTCGTGCTGTCGGGCGTGCCCGCGGGCGAGTGGGAGCTGGTGGTGTCCTACCTCGGACTCGATCCGCAGCGCCAGACCGTCCGCGTGGAGCAGGGTCAGCGCGCGGTGCAGAATTTCGACCTCACGACCCAGATCTACACCCTCGGCGAATTTCGCGTCACCGGCGAACGCGAGGGCAATGCGCTCGCGCTCACCGCGCAGCGCAACGCCGACAACGTGAAGAACGTCGTCGCCCTCGATGCCTTCGGCAATCTGCCCAATCTGAGCGCGGGCGAGCTCGCGATGCGGCTGCCCGGTGTGGCCTCGCAGCTCGACGATGAGGGTAACGTCACGGGCCTGATCGTGCGCGGCCAGCCTTCGACCATGAATCGGGTGAATGTGGACGGCCAGCTCATGTCCAACGTCGGAGGCTTCAACCGCCAGTTCCAGACCCACAGCCTCACGGGCGCGATGTTCGAGCAGCTTGAGGTGATCAAGGCGCAGACGCCGGACCAGACCGCGGACTCGCTCGGCGGCTCGGTGAATTTGAAGACGCGCTCCCCGCTCAGCATGAAGGAGCGCCGGCGCTTCAGCTACAGTCTGGGGGCGCGCTGGGCGGCACCCTTTTACGAGCACACGCAGGCGCGCCGGAATCACCCGATCCATCCGCTGACGAACCTTTCCTACCAGGAGGTCTTCGATGTCTTTGGCGGCGAGCGGAACTTCGGCGTGGCGGTGAATCTCTTCTACAGCGAAAACGTCAACGGTCCCTCCTCGATTCAATATGACTACCAGAACACGGCTGCATCGCCGGCCTACCTCTGGGATTTTCGGACGCAGAACCAATTCAACAACCGCACCCAGAAGAGTATCAACGTGAAGGCGGAATACCGGCTCTCGGAGCACACCAAGATCATCCTCAACACGATCTACAACGACGCCTTCGAGAAGACCGATCGGCTCTATGCGACCCGCGCGTTTACCGGCCAGACTCTGGCGGGCGGCACTGCCACCGCTCCGACCGGCACGGGCGCGGTCCTGCCCGGGTTTACCGACACCCGCACAGAGATCCGCAACGTCCCCGCCTCCAACTTCGAGCTCAGCACTTTCCTGCGGCGTTTTATCAATCGCACGCGGCTGCTGGGCCTAGGTGCCGAGCATACCTTCGATCGGTGGAGCTTCGATTACGACGCCAGCTACAGCCAGACCCACAACAACCTCGCGCACGAGCCCGGCGGCAACCTCGTGATGCGTGTGGCCAATGTCGGTTGGATCGTCGACACCACCGATGCGGAAAACCCGCAGTTCACCCAGACGTCGGGCCCGAGCATTTACGACATCGCCAACTACCGGAGCAGCGTCACGTTGCTCACGCGCAACGACGATCGCGATGTCTCGGTCTTGAATGCGCGCGCCAACGCCCGGTATCGCCTGCCCTTCGTCGTGCCCGCCACGCTGAAGACCGGCTTCTTTTATCGCGACCAGAAGTTCGTTGAGGTGGGCCGGCGCAGGCAGTGGGCGTATCTGGCCTCCGCTCCCACCATGACGGCGTCCTTCGACGACGTGTTCGCATTTCCCGGATCGGACAACCGCCGTCTCCCTTACGTCGATCCGCATGCCGCGTATGAAAACGTTAAAAATCCGGCTCTCTGGACGGAGGATTTGTATTTCCGCACGGCCGATGCGTTCAGCACGACGCGGAACGCCACCGAAGAGATAACGGCCGGTTATGTGCAGGGCCAAATGAAGTTTCGCCGGCTCGGCATTCTCGGCGGCGTGCGCACGGAAAAGACGGAGGTCTCGGGCTTCGGTTACGTGCGCGTCCGGCCGGCGACCGCGACGGAAATTCCCGATCCGGTCGCCCGAGCAATCAAAGATTGGAACAATCCGGTGAGTAACGCGGGTTCGTACACCCGCTCTTTCCCGAGCATCCACTTCACGTACGATTTCGCCGACCGGCTGCGCGCGCAGGCGAGTTGGTCCACGTCCTTCGGCCGCCCCGCGGTCACGAATCTGGTGCCGTCCGCCAGCATTAGCGATCCGAACCAGACGGTCACGATCGGGAATCCCGAGGTCGGCCCGCAGTATGCCAAGAACATCGACCTCTCGTTGCAGTATTACCTGCAGTCTTCGGGAGTCGTCTCCCTCGGCTACTTCCGGAAGGACATCGCGGATTACATCCTCACGACCAGCATCGGCACGGTCGGTGCCGGCGTCGATAATGGCTTTGGGGGCAGCTACAGCGGTTTCGATCTCCTCAGCTCCCGGAATGCCGGCAAGGCCGAGGTCACCGGATGGGAGTTCGACTACCGGCAGCAGCTCACGTTCCTCCCGGATTGGCTGAGGGGCTTCGCGGTTTCGGGCAATTTCACGGTGCTCACGACCGAAGGCAATTTCGGCGGCACCACGGTGCGCTCCGACAAGGAAGTGGCGGGTTTCATTCCGCGCACCGGCAACGCCAGCCTAAACTACGGGCGCGGGCCGTATCGGTTCAACGTGCTGCTTAACTACACGGGCGACTACCTCGCCACCTTCTCGGCCACGCCGCAACGCAACATCTATCGCCGCGAGCGCACGATCGTGAACACCGGGGTGTCCTACCAGTGGAAGCCGGCGGTCTCGCTGTTCCTCGATGTGGCCAACATCTTCAACGAGCCGCAGAAGACCTATATCGGCGTCAAGAATCGCCCGCAGCGCCAGATTTACACGGGTCAGGCGATCACGTTCGGCGTCAACGGGCGCTTCTGAGCGATGCCCATGTCCGTCACCTGCGTTCACCGATTCGGTCGCGGCCTCGTATTCCTCGCGCTGGCGGTAGCGAGCTTTGCCGCCACACGGGAGGCGACGACGCGGCCGAATGTCGTCTTCATCCTGGCGGACGATCTCGGCTGGCGCGACCTGCGCTGCGATGGCAACGCGTGGCACGACACCCCGCACCTCGACCGGCTCGCGCGCGAGGGCACGCGCTTCTCCCATGCCTACGCTGCCGCGCCGATCTGCTCCGCTTCGCGCGTGGCTCTGCTCACGGGACGCTCGCCCGCGCGGCTCGGCTTCGAGTTCGTCACGAAGGAACCGACCGCACCCGCGCCGGATCGGCGCTCGCTCGCGGGTCCCCCGTATCCGCTCAATCTGCCGCTCGAGGAGGTCACGCTCGGTGAGGTCCTCGGCGGGATCGGCTACGCCACGGGCTATTTTGGCAAGTGGCACGTGAGTCAGCACACCGGCGGCTATCTGGGCTGGTCCACCACGCACGGGCCATTGCAGCAGGGCTACGCGGAGGGCGATCAAGACTTCGGCAGCCACGCCTACGGGGACGCGACGCGCCCCGAAGCGGAGAAAACCCCGCTGCTCCCCGGCGATTTTGGCCCCGATACGCTCACCGACAAGGCCATCGCGTTCCTGCAAAAACACCGCGGCGGGGCGCAGCCCTTCTACCTGCACCTCGCTCATTACTACGTCCACACGCCGATCCGCTCCCGGGCAGCCTGGTTGGTGGAAAAATACGCCGCGCGCCTGCCCGCCGACGCGGACCGCCGCCGCGCGGTTTACGGCGCGATGGTCGAGACGCTCGACCACCTTGTCGGCCGCGTTTTGTCGGCCCTCGACGAGCTGGGCCTCGCGCAAAACACGCTCGTCATCTTCACCTCCGACAACGGCGGGCATCCCGAGTTTTCCGCCAACGGCCCGCTGCGCGGTAGCAAGTGGAATCTCTATGAAGGCGGCCTGCGCGTGCCGTGGATCGTGCGCTGGCCTGGACGCGTGCCGGTGGGCGTGACCAACGCCGCGCCCTTCATCGGCACCGATCTGCTGCCTACCGTGGCGGCGGCAACCGGCGCGATCCTTCGGCGAGGGGTCGAACTCGATGGACGCAATGTCATGCCGCTCTGGACGGGAGAGCGTAAGGCGCCGGCGGAGGACACCCGCGCTTTCGTGTGGCATTTTCCCTATTATCATCCCGAGACGGCCTTCGCCGCCGCGAAGCCCACGATCGGCGTCGAGGACTTCGCGGTCAGCCAGACCTACCCGCAATCCGCGATCCGCGTGGGCGAGTGGACACTCGTTCATTTCTACGAGGGCAACCGCGATGAACTCTATCGCCGCACGACCGATGTCTCGGAGCTGGCCAATCTCGCGGCGAAGGACCCGGCCCAGGCGCGCAAGCTGCGCACGCAGCTCGACGCCCACCTGCGCACGGTCCGCGCCCGCTTGCCTGTATCCGCCCCGGCGAAATGAGCTTTCCGCGCCTTCCATTTCTCGGGCGCTTTCCACCGCCATTGTCTTTTTCTCCGTGAAAACGTCCCGCCGCCTCCGTTAACTCTGCGTTTCGAGCCTGCTCACCCTGGCGGCGGGCGGCCTCAAACAACCCTCGACCCATTGACCATGCGATTCCCCTCCTGTGCCCTGCTTGCCTTTACGACTGCGGTGTTTGCCGCGGATCGTTCCGCGGTTGTCCGCTCCGAATTTATTTACGAGACAGCGCCGTTTCCGTCGTGCCACGCCTCGACCCTCGTCGAGGTGGCACCCGGCAAGCTGGTCGCGTCGTGGTTCGGTGGCACTCGCGAGAAGCATCCCGATGTCGGTATCTGGGTGTCGCGGCACGATGGCAAATCGTGGAGCGTACCGGTGGAAGTCGCGAACGGCGTGCAGACTTCCGGTCCGCGCGTGCCAACGTGGAATCCGGTGCTCTTTCAACCGAAGTCCGGGCCGCTGTTGCTCTTCTTCAAGGTCGGCCCGAGCCCGACTTCATGGTGGGGCGAAGTGCTCTCCTCGACCGACGGCGGTGCCACCTGGGGTAACCGTCGTCGCCTGCCCGAAGGAATCTACGGCCCGATCAAAAACAAACCGGTGCAACTCGCCGACGGCACGATTCTCTCGCCGACGAGCGACGAGACGAACGACCGCGCCAACCTTTGGCGCGTTTACTTCGAACGGAGCACCGACGGCGGCGAGACGTGGAGCAAGACGCCCTTCCTGAACGACGGCGCGAAACTCGGCGCGATTCAGCCGAGCGTGCTCTTCCTCGGCGGCAACAAACTTCAGGCCATGGGCCGCACTCGGCAGGGTAAAGTGTTTTCCGTCGTTTCGCCCGATCTTGGCCGCACGTGGGGCGAGATGTCGCTTACGGCGCTGTCCAACCCCAGCACCGGCACGGACGCGGTCACGCTGGCCGATGGCCGGCACGTGATCGTTTACAACAATACGCCCAAGGGCCGCACGCCGTTGAGCGTCGCGGTGTCGCGCGACGGC
>Ga0105046_10000209_pt1 | contig 74571 bp, 55 predicted proteins | sample MAT03_FD_78385 | JGI IMG/M metagenome (GOLD analysis project Ga0105046, IMG submission 78385) | Freshwater microbial communities from Lake Fryxell liftoff mats and glacier meltwater in Antarctica - MAT-03 (megahit assembly) | ecosystem: Environmental > Aquatic > Freshwater > Ice > Liftoff...
AGCAGATTTTGCCCCTGAGAGTTCCCCGAAGGGGATCCAGAGCACAGCCCAGGGTTGGCCCGCGCAGCGCGGCCTACCCTGGGTTCGCGAAACCATTGGCGCTGAATCGGTCTTGGGACAGCCGCTGGCTTTCGCCAGCGGCTGTCCCCAAACGACGAGAAAACGAAAAGGATAGGGTGTTCATGCGCAACCCAGGGTAGGCCGCGCTGCGCGGGCCAACCCTGGGCTGTGCTCTGAATCCCCTTCGGGGAACAACCGCTTCGGACGTGTATGCGAGAATCAAAAGCACCAGCCCGCAACCCGAAGACTTGCGCGATTCCCCCAACGCCGGGTGCCATCAGCAAGCAAGTTACCCGTGGCATCGTGGCGTGTCTGACGTGCCCCACCTCAAACTAGCAACTTCCCGTATCTTCCCATTATCTTTCCAGGGTCGTTCCTGGATCGTGCCAAGGGGATGCCGTAATCTTAGAGCACTTCAAGACTATCCTGATCTGACATCCACGCGCAAGCGGACGACTCGCTGCGGAAGCGAGCCAGAAGGTAGCTTACTCGGGCCTTCAAGCCCTGGGGAATGGTTAGGACCTGACTTGCTCGGATCTCGCATGATCCTTGCAATCAAATGTAAATCGAAACAAAAGGAGAGATGCAAATGGCTTTGGCAACCGATTGGAAGGCAGCGAAAACGAAGTTCGAGACCGCCACGGGCGTGAGCAAGCCCACGAAGTTGGATGGGGTTTGGAAGGTCAAGTGGCGCAAGAAGTCGGGCCTCGAAGAAGCCTTCAAGAAGGTCGACCATTTCATCGACGGCAAGTCGCAGGCCGAGTGGCTCGACTTGTCCGCCAAGGACATGAAGAACTGGCGTAAGGCCATCGACGATCTGAAGAAGTCCCACGTGACCTACCTGCCCGAAATTGAGAAGGCGATCCAGGCCGAGAAGAATGGTACGGGCGGCAAGGACGCATCGGCCGTCTACCGCGACCTCAAGATCTTGAAGACCGACCTGGCCAAGTTCGTCACCCGCGCGGAATTCGACTACGCACAGGTCGTCGCTTATCGCGAGACAGAGTTGGGTGGCATGGCCTCGCAGTGCAAAGCCTTCTACCAGCAGATCCGGAAGATCCGCGAGAACTTGCAGAACGGCATCGCCAAAGCCCTTTCCAAGGGGCAGGGCATCCTGAAGTCCGGCGTCCCCAAGGACTACAACGACAACATCGAGTCGATGGCCCGCGACATTACGCAGCCGCTGCAAAACATTCGGGACTTCTCGTTTCCCGTGGACATCATTCGTCCGGACAAGCAAGAAAAGGTCTACGAGGCCCTGGAGGACAAGGACTTCTTCCAACAGGCGCGTGCGCTGTTTGAATACTCGCAGCACGCCCGGGGCGAGATCACTCAGATTCTGGTCTCCGCCGGCGACACACCGTTCGACGCTACGATCGTCCGCATGGCCAATAACCCGCCTAAGCTCGCGACGACCGCGAGTGCCGACGACGTGAAGCGCGCGGCGAAGCACGTTATCGGCCTGGTCAAGGCAGCGGAAAAGATCAACGCCAAGCTGAAGTAGAAATAGGCCTATCCTTGTCGTTTCTTCGTCGTTTTGGGCTTCGCCAGCGGCTGTCCCAAGACCAGTTCAGCGCAAATGGTTTCGCGAACCTAGGGTAGGCCGCACTGCGCGGCCCAACCCTGGGCTGTGCTCTGAATCCCCTTCGGGGAACAACCGCTTCGGACTTGTAGGCGAGAATCAAAAGCACTAGCCCACAACCCGAAGACTTGCGCGCTTCCCCCAGCGCCGGCGCTCCCCGGGACCTCTGCACCCCTTTCCGCAAAGTACTAGGTGGCCCCATTCGCGGGTACACGCGAACTCTGTGCGCCCTGAATGAGTGGGCAACGCGCGACGCAAGGCTGCCCTTGCAGCCAATGACCGCGTGAACGAAGGCAACGAGGCGGAGCCTCGGGTCAGGGTGGTCCCAGGCATAGCCTGGACCAAGAATGCCCCCTCATTTACACCCGAGCGAAATCGCCGGCTGCAACGCTTGGCAGGTAGGTGGCGCCCATCAGGTCGCGGTCGACGATGCGGGCCGCTTCGCGCCCTTCGTGAATCGCCCACACGACAAGCGACTGGCCACGGCGAATATCACCGGCAGCATAGACGCCCGGCACACTGGTCTTGTACTCGGTGCACTTCACGTTGCCGCGGGGGTCCATCTCGACGCCCAACTGCTCCAGCATGCCCGGCCTCTCGGCGCCGACAAAACCCATGGCCAGCAGCACGAGTTGGGCGGGCCAGACCTTCTGGGTTTCGTCGAGCTCGCGGAACTTGTGTTGTCCCTTCTCGTCCTTGTACCACTCGATGTTGACGGTCACCAGGCTTTCGACGCCGCCATCTGCGCCGCCGTCGAACTGACGGGTCAGAACCGAGTAGTGCCGCTCGCAGCCCTCTTCGTGCGAACTGCTGGTCCGCAGCATCAGGGTCCAATTGGGCCAGGGGCTGTTCTTGGGACGCTCTTCGGCACGGGGGAAGTAGCCCAGATCGGGCGGCTGGGGGAGCAACTCAAACTGCGTAACGCTCTTGGCCCCCTGGCGATTCGAGGTGCCGACGCAGTCGCTGCCGGTATCACCGCCGCCGATCACGATCACATCCTTGCCGGTCGCCAGGATGGAGGTCTCGGCGGGGATCGTGTCCCCTTGGTTACGTTTGTTCTGTTGGGGCAGGAACTCCATGGCGTAATGCACGCCCTTCAGTCCTCGCCCCGGGATCGGCAGATCGCGGGCCTGGGTGGCGCCGCCGGTCAGCAGGACCGCGTCGAACTCATTCTTGATCTGGGTGGCCGAAATGTCGACGCCAATGTTGGTGCTGCAACGGAAGGTGACCCCTTCGGCCTCCATCTGCTTCACGCGACGCCAGACCTGGTCTTTCGAGAGCTTGAAATCGGGGATGCCGTACATCAGCAGTCCGCCCGGTCGGTCGGCCCGTTCGAAGACGGTGACCGTGTGGCCTGCGCGATTGAGCTGCTGGGCCGCGGCCAGTCCGGCGGGGCCGCTTCCCACGACGGCGACCTTCTTGCCGGTTCGCTCGGTCGGGGGTTCGGGCTTGATCCAGCCTTCGGCGAAGCCGCGGTCGGCGATCGACATCTCGATCTGCTTGATCGAGACCGGATCCTCGTTGATCCCCAGCACGCAGGCGTTCTCGCAGGGAGCGGGGCAGACGCGGCCAGTGAACTCGGGGAAGTTGTTGGTCGAGTGCAACTCGGCCAGGGCTTCTTCCCAACGGCCACGGTACACCAGATCGTTGAAGTCGGGGATGATGTTCCCGAGCGGGCAACCGGTGTGACAGAACGGAACGCCGCAGTCCATGCAGCGGGCCCCTTGGAGACGCACTTCGGCCTCGGGCAGCACGCGCAAGAACTCCTTGTAGTGCTGCTTCCGCTCTTCCGGCGGATCCTTCTGGATGTCGTTGCGCTCGTACTTCAGGAATCCAGTCGGTTCACCCATTGCTCACCTTGGCCGCGTCGAACGGTCGTCTCAATAGTCGTGAAAGTTGTGTGGTGCGTGCCGTGCACGCTTGCGCTTGTTTTGTTCTGCGATCCGTCGTCGCTAGCTCGCAGCCACGGCGGCCGTCTCAGCCTTAACCATGGCCCCGTCAACCGCTGCCGCTTCCTTGGCCAACTCGGCCTTCTCTTTGGCCATCTCGGCCAGAGCTCGGCGGTAATCGGTCGGCATGACCTTCACGATCTTCGCCTGCAGCCGTTCCCAGTTGTCGAGCACGTACTGCCCGCGGGTGCTGCCCGTGTATTCCACGTGCCGCTTCAGCAGCCGCTGGACGGTGGCGAGATCCTTGGCTTCGGTCAGGGCCTCGAGCTCGACCATCTCGCGATTGACCTTCTTGGTGAAGTTGCCGTCTTCATCCAGCACGAAGGCGATGCCGCCCGACATGCCGGCCGCAAAGTTACGGCCTGTCGGTCCGATGATCACCACGTGTCCGCCGGTCATGTACTCGCAGCCGTGATCGCCGACCCCTTCGACGACCGCCTCGGCCCCCGAGTTGCGGACGCAGAACCGCTCGCCCGCCAGACCGCGAACGAACAACTGGCCGGCCGTAGCGCCATACAGGGCCACGTTGCCGCAGATGATGTTCTCTTCGGCGACAAAGGTGCTTTCGCGCGGCGGATAGACCGCGATCTTTCCGCCCGAGAGCCCCTTGCCGCAGTAGTCGTTCACGTCCCCTTCCACGCGGGTGGTGATACCATGCGTGGCAAAGGCCATGATGCTTTGCCCGGCCGTGCCGCGGAAGTTGAGCTTGATGGTGTCCTCCGGCAGACCGGCCGCCCCGTAGCGGTTGGTGATCTCGCTGGAAAGGACCGTGCAGGCCGTGCGATTGACGTTGCGGATCTCAAAGTCGGCCTCGACCGCTTCGCCGCGCTCCAGGGCCGGCTTGCAGGTCTCGAGCAACTTCGTCATGTCGAGCGAGCGCTCGATGCCGTGATCCTGACGCTGCGTGCAGTAGGTGCCGTGGCCGGGCATGTCGGGCTTGTAGAGGAGCTTCGACAGGTCGATCCCCTTGGCCTTCCAATGCTGGATGTCGTCGCGGGCTTCCAGCAGATCCGAGCGGCCCACCATCTCGTTGATGGTCCGGAAGCCGAGCGAAGCCATGATCTCGCGCAGGCCTTCGGCTAGCATGAAGAAGAAGTTGACCACATACTCGGGCTTGCCGGCGTACTTCTTGCGAAGGACCGGATCCTGCGTGGCGATGCCGACCGGGCACGTGTTGAGGTGGCACTTCCGCATCATGATGCAGCCCGTGGCCACCAGGGCCCCGGTGGCGATGCCCCACTCCTCAGCCCCCAGCAGCGTGGCGATGGCCACGTCGCGCGAGGTGCGGATCATGCCGTCGGTCTGTACCACAACGCGACTGCGGAGATCGTTGGCGACGAGCACCTGATGCGTCTCGGCCAGGCCAAGTTCCCAAGGCGCGCCGGCGTGCTTGATCGAGGTGATCGGGCTGGCCCCGGTGCCGCCGTCGTGACCGGCGATCAACACCACGTCGCTCTTGGCCTTGGCTACGCCAGCGGCCACCGTGCCGACGCCCACCTCGGCCACCAGCTTCACGCTCACCCGAGCATGCCGGTTGGCGTTCTTGAGGTCGTGGATCAGCTGAGCCAGATCTTCAATCGAGTAAATGTCGTGATGCGGCGGAGGAGAGATGAGCCCCACCAGCGGAGTGCTGTGTCGCACGCGGGCGATCTCTTTAGAGACCTTGTGCCCGGGCAACTGGCCCCCTTCGCCCGGCTTGGCCCCTTGGGCCATCTTGATCTGCAGTTCGTCGGCGTTCCACAGATACTCGGCGGTGACACCAAAGCGGCCGCTGGCCACCTGCTTGATGGCGCTGCGGCGGCTGTCTCCGTTGTCGTCGGGCATGTAGCGGGCGGGGTCTTCTCCCCCTTCGCCCGTGTTGCTCTTGCCGCCGATGCGGTTCATTGCGACGGCCAGCGTCTCGTGGGCCTCTTGCGAGATCGACCCGTACGACATGGCCCCCGTGGCGAACCGCTTCATAATCTCCTTGGCCGACTCGACCTGATCCAGGGGGATGGGGTTCCCCTTCTTGAATCGCAGCAGCCCGCGCAGCGTACACAGATGCTGCTCCTGACGGTCGATCAGGTCGCAGTACTTCTTGAACTCTTCGGTGCTGTTGATCTGCACGGCTTGCTGCAGCTTCGAGACGACGTCGGGGTTGAGCATGTGGTACTCTCCCTTGCGACGCCACTGGTACTGGCCGCCCACGTCCAGGTCGAGCATCTCCGGCACCTGCACCTTGGGGAAGGCGTGGTCGTGCCGCATCTCGGCTTCGCGGGCGATGATCTCCAGGCTCACCCCGCCCAATCGGCTGGAAGTGCGGGTGAAGTATTCGTCGATGACTTCTTTGTCGAGGCCGATGGCCTCGAAGATCTGCGCGCCGCGGTAGCTTTGCAGCGTCGAGATGCCCATCTTGGACATCACCTTCAGCAGGCCCTTGTTGCAGGCCTTGATGTACATCTTCTCGAGCTTCTCGAAGGTGGTCCCCTCCGGAAAGAAACCTTCGGACAGCATCTGCTTAATCGAAGCCAGGGCCAGGTACGGATTGACCGCACCGGCGCCGTAGCCGGCCAGCAGACAAAAGTGATGCACTTCGCGGGCTTCGCCGGTTTCGACGACCAGACCCACGCGAGTGCGGGTCTCTTCGCGGACCAGGTGATGGTGCACATCGCTGGTGGCCAGCAGAGACGGAATCGGCACCAGATCCGGGGTAACGCCGCGATCCGAAAGGATCAGGATCGTGGCTCCGTCCTCGATGGCCTTCGAGGCCTCTTTACGCAGCTCTTCGAGGCGGACCTTCAACCCATCGCCGTGGGCCGAGCGCGAATAGAGCATCGACAGGACGACGGTTTTGAAGTGCGGCTGATTGAGGGCCTTGATGCGGGCAAAATCGGCGTCGGTCAGGATCGGCTGATCGAGCCGCAGCAGCGAGCACTGGTCTTCGGTCTCGTCCAGCAGGTTGCCTTCGGTGCCGAGTGTGGTGACCATCGAGGTCACGATCTCCTCGCGGATGGCATCGAGCGGCGGATTCGTGACCTGGGCGAACAACTGCTTGAAGTAGTTGAACAGCACCTGCGGCCGACTGGAGAGAACCGCCAGCGGAGTATCGGTTCCCATCGAACCGAGCGGCTCGAGCCCATCCTTCGCCATGGGGGCCAGAATGATTCTCAGATCTTCAAGCGTGTAGCCGAAGGCCCGCTGCAACTCGGACAGGGCATCCTCATGCGCAGCGCCGTTGGTGCTGCCATTACTGTGACCATTCGTGCCGGCGGCCGAGGGCTCGCCGTGCGCGGTGAGTCGAACCACGGGACCCGCGGGGAGATCGTTCAAGCGGATCTGATGTTTCTTCAGCCACTCGCGATACGGATGGCGTGCGGCCAGTTCGCGCTTGATTTCGTCGTCGGCCACGATGCGGCCCTGGGTCGTGTCGACCAGGAACATGCGGCCCGGCTGCAAGCGGCCCTTCTTGACCACGTCCTCGGGCGGGATCTGCAGCACGCCGGCTTCAGAGGCCATGATGACGTGATCGTACTTAGTCACCCAGTAGCGGCTGGGGCGGAGCCCATTGCGGTCGAGCGTGGCACCGATGCAGGTGCCGTCGGTGAAGACCATCGAGGCCGGGCCGTCCCACGGCTCCATCAGGCAGGCCTGATATTCGTAGTAGGCTTTCTTCTCGTCCGACATCGACTCGTGGTTGTCCCACGGTTCGGGAATGAGCATCGTCATGGCCTGCGCCAGCGAACGCCCGGTGAGCAGCAGCAGTTCCAGGGCGTTGTCGAAGATGGCCGTGTCGCTGGCGTCCGGCGTGCAGATCGGCAGGATCTTCTTGAGATCGGCGCCGTACTTTTCGCTGGCGAACAGACGCTCGCGGGCGTGCATCCAGTTCACATTGCCGCGGAGCGTGTTGATTTCGCCGTTGTGGGCCAGGAAGCGGAACGGCTGGGCCAGATCCCAGGTGGGGAACGTGTTGGTGCTGAACCGCTGATGGACCAGGGCCAGGGCGCTGGTGAAGCGCTCATCCTGGAGGTCGGGATAGAACTTCGAGACCCCCTCGGGCAGCATCAGTCCCTTGTAGACGATGGTCTTCGAGGAGAGGCTGGGGACATAGAAGAAGGACTTCTGCGTCAGTTCGCTGGCCCGGATCTCGACTTCCATCCGCTTGCGGATGACGTACATCTTCCACTCGAACATGTCGGCGGGCGTCCCTTCGCCACGGCCGACAAAGATCTGCTGCATATCGGGCTCGACCTTGGCGGCCACCGGGCCGAGTTCCGAGGTCACTTGAGGCACATCGCGCCAGCCAAGGAATCGCTGTCCCTCTTCGGCAATGACCTGCTCGAAGCGCGCCTTGCAGTGCTTGCGCTCGGACTTCTCGCGCGGGAGGAAAACCAGGCCCGCGCTGTAGTCGCCCGGCGCGGGCAGATCGATCTTGGAGTCCGGCGCCACGGCGGCAAAGAAGTCGTACGGCATCTGCGTCAGGATGCCGGCGCCGTCGCCCGTCAGCGGATCGCAGCCACAACCGCCGCGATGGGTGAGATTCACCAGAATCTCGAGCCCCTTCTCGACGAGCGTGTGGCTTCTACGGCCGTAAAGATTGACGACGAACCCTACGCCGCAGGAGTCGCGGTCCATCGAGGGATCGTACAGACCTCGCGCAACGCGAGGATCGGCCGCGGCGGGGCGGTTCATTTCAGTCGACATCAGAGTAGTCCTTGTCAGACGCTTCCCGAGCCGGCGCCGGCCAGCAAGGGTTTCTTCCCGGGAGAGGGCAATTCAGGAGTGAGGCGTTCGGCGGGTTCGACAGAATTACGGAGGGATTCTTCCAAATCTTCCGGCGCAGGATTCCCCTCCTGGCGCAGCATTTCGATAAAGCGACTGGCGGTGTTGCTGAGATCCTTACCCCGACGGTGTATGATCCCCAACGGGCGGACCAGTTCGTCGCACAGCACGGGGACCGCCACCAGACTTCCAGCGGCCACTTCGCGGCGGACGGTCGGCTCGGGGAGCAACCCCACGCCGGCGTCGATCTCGATGGCGCGCTTGATGGTCTCGATGTTGTCGAACTCCATCACCACTTGCACCGAGATGTTTCGCTGTTCCAACACCTGATCGATTTCGCGACGGATCGTTAGATCCTCGTCGAAGCCGATCATGTTCACGCCGGCCAGCTCCTCGATCTTGATCGCCACGGCCGAGGCCAGCGGATTCGTAGGAGCGCAGGCCAGCACCATCGGCTCTTCACGCCAGGGAATGGCGCTGATGGTGCGCGAAGGTTTGGGGTAGCTGACCAGGCCGATGTCTGCCAGGTCGCTCTCAACCGTTTGATAGACGCGGTTGGGATGCAGGTACTCCAGCCGGACATTGGCCTTGGGATAGGCGCTCATGAACCGTCGGATGTACTGGCTCATGTGATGCAGCCCGACCGAGTAGATCGAGGCGACGCGCACGCGGCCCACAACTTCTTCGTGCAGAGTCCGCACCTTGTCTTCGAGCGCCAGGTAACGCTCGACGAGCCCCCGGCAGCCTTCGTAGTAGATCTTGCCTTCGGGCGTCAGCACGAAGGGGCGCTTCGAGCGGTCCAGCAACTTCACCGACAGCCGCTGCTCCAAATGGTGAACCAACTGGCTGGCTGCCGACTGGGATATTTCGTTTTCGTCGGCAGCGCGCGAGAAGCTGCGGTGGCGCACGACATCACAGAAGACTTTGAGGGCTTTGAGCTGCATAAGGTGGAGAGGATGCAGGAGGAAGCTGCTTCAAAAGGACCGATTCACTCACGTCCAACTATAAGGAAGGCCCGCAACAGCTAGTTCACAAGGACTTATGCAAGAGCTGCACGACATCTACGAATATTGAAATGATAAGGTAAGGGGCCCCCATGCTGTCGTCAAGGGAGTTTTCAGGAATGTTTTAGCATTGCAGACCAGGGTAGGGGACGAACGGATTTAACAAACAATTCTTTAACTGTTTCGCACAAATAGTTTGCGGCGTTGTTCCTGGCCTTGTCTCCATAAGTGGAAGGAATAGACGGCGGCCTTTGCCACGTAGGTAGCCACTGAACTCGTGATCTATAAGTCATTAAATCTGATGTGCGCCATTCAGTCCCACCTAAAGGGATGGAGTGCCCCCGCGGATCAGCTAGCAACCCGGGTCCTGGTGCCCGTTGCTCGCGCTTAGAGTCCTTGCCCCGACACCGTCGGCTCGGGACCTGTTCGAGGCTCTATGCCCTCATTTTCCACTCACTTCACACCTCAAAGAGGGAGCCCGCTGGCAATTGCCATGCCTAAGTCACGGGCATACTTGCCCCGCTCGAAGGCATGAACTCCCCATTCGAAGGGAGAATGCTAGCTTCACCCTTCCTGAAATCAAACGACCGTAAACTGCTTTCAAATAAAACGTTAGCAATATCGCACAAGGGTACCGGGGCGATTGTCGGCAGTTCGGCATGTTGGTTGCGTTCCCCTCTATCACGAGCCACGGGGAGGCAACGCGAGACGTTGGTCCGCGTTTCATCTTCCCTTCACCCGGCTCAGATACTCTTCCACCCGACAAGCCAAGAAAGGGAACCGCAGAGAACCGGTGCGGGGCAGATTCCACAGGAGGAGCCAAGTTGGCTTGCAGCGTGCAGGCGACTTCGCAGGAACCGCATCGGCATTCGTAACGTCGGCTTGAGTTTCACCCAGTCGCTTGCCAGCGGTTTCTCGTTGGCAGTGCTTTTACAGGCTGAGACCGGCCGATCAAGGGAGCAGCGCCATGGTCACGATTTCGACGGATTCATTCTGGACGCTCTGTAAAAAGAGTCAGCTACTTCCCGAGACGCGATTGCGCGAAGCCCGACGGACCGAGGTTTCCGATTCTCGCGCGGCGGCTCGATTGCTCGTCGAGCGTGGCGATCTGACTCGCTGGCAAGCAGGGCAATTGCTGGCCGGACGCAGCACGTTTGTGCTGGGGGGCTATCTGCTGCTCGAGCGACTGGGTAAGGGAGGTATGGGGAGCGTCTATCGGGCTCGCCAGCTCAGCATGTCGCGCGTGGTGGCGGTAAAGCTGCTGGCCAGTCGACTGGCCGACAATCTCGAGGCTCAGGCCCGCTTCGTCCGCGAGATGCAGGCGTTGGCCGCCCTGAATCATCCGAATATTGTCTCGGCCTTGGACGCCGGCCAGGAGTTGGGGCTCCACTATCTGGTGATGGAGTACCTGCCCGGCCGCGATCTGGCCGAGTATTTGAAAAAGTTCAATCGCCTGCCCATTGCGTGGAGCTGCGAGTGCATCCGTCAGGCGGCGCTGGGCCTGCAGCACGCCCACGAGCACGGCTACATCCATCGCGATATCAAGCCCAGCAACCTGCTGGTGGCCGCCGAAGGAGCCGCCTTCCCCAAGCTGGTGAAAGTGCTTGATCTGGGTATGGCCCGTCCGGCCGCGGAAGATCGCGCCAACCTGACCCAACTGGGACAGGTGCTCGGCACGCCCGACTACATTTCGCCCGAACAGGGTCGCGACAGCACCAAGGCCGACATCCGCAGCGACATCTACAGCCTGGGCTGCACGCTGTTCAAACTGCTGACCGGCGAGCCGGTCTTTCCAGGCGACAACACGGTCGAGAAGCTGCTGGCGCGGATGTCGCGCGACGCACGCCGGGCGCGCAACCTTCGGCCCGAAGTTCCAGCTTGGCTGGATCAGGTCATCGCCCGCATGCTGGCGCGTCGTCCCGAGGATCGTTATCAGACGCCGGCCGAAGTCGCCGATGCGCTGGATCCAAGCGTGATTCATGAAAGCAGCATCGCCATTCCGATTCCGGCCCGCGCGGAATCGATCGTCATTCCGGAAAACGACGCCGAGCTACGCGATTTCCTGAGCCACTTTGGCGAAGATACTTCGGAAAGCTCCGATATCGACGCCGCGGCGGTCCCTTGCCCTTTGGAGAGCGCCCCTTCCCACACGAGCCTGGGATCTTCGGTTGAATCGAGCGGAGTCGACACGTTCGCCGAAGGGGACACGCCGGTGATGATTCTGACGCGGCCCGAGCTCCCGCCGGTTGCGGTGATTCCGGCCGTTCAAGCACCGAAGGCGATTCGCACATCACCTGGCAAAGCACGTCGAACTCTGGCGGCAGAAGCCAAGGTCGACTGGAGGCAGCAGTGGAAGCATCCCGAGCTTTGGCCTCAAGGGCCAGTTCTTGCCGTGGGGCTATCGATTGCGGCAGCGCTGCTGGTCGCGCTCTATCTGGCCCTTCCAAGTCAGCTGACGCAAGGAGCGAACGATGCAAACGTCGCCGGCGCCGCGGGCTTCCCCATGCCCCGCAATCCAACGGCTCCCGAACCGGGCTACATTCCCTGGCAGGGTATTCCGATCGCTGGGATGCATGCCTTGGAATTGGATGTGGAAGAATCAGGCAGCTATGAACTGGCTTTGCGTGTGCAGGAGGCTCCGCGCGGCAACGCCCGCGTGCTGCTCGACGGCCGTTCGATCGGCGGGGCCGTAGAACTTCAGTCTTCTCCGGCCAAGCCGGTCGTTACCTTGGGGCAGCAACGCTTGGCCAAAGGTCCGCACAAGCTGGAAGTGGACCTGGGGGGCCAACGTCCCGTGGGAGTTCGCTTTGCCGACTGGCGCATCATCGGGCCTTTCGACAACTCGAGAAGCCAGGGGTTTGCCACTTCGTATCCGCCGGAAAAAGACCTGGACCCGTCGAAGTCGCACATCGGCAAGCATGGCCGCGAGCTTCGGTGGATCGATCGGCCGATCGAAGCCGGGCAGATGCTGGACCTGACCAAAGTAGTGGAAGACCACGAACAGGCCGTCGCCTATCTACAGTGCGTCGTGGTTGCCGAGCGAGCTGGCCGGATTCCACTATTCTTAGGGAGTGATGACACGTTGACCGTTTGGCTGAACGGTCAGACCTTGCTGGCCAAAGATGGCAATCGCGCCTGTGTCGCCTATTCGGATCAGATCGAACTGGACTTGAAGCAGGGCGAGAATCGCCTGCTGTTCAAAATCTGCCAAGGCAACGGCCTGTGGGGTTTTTGGTGGAGCGACCAATCGCCTCGTTCGGCCGAAGGGCTGCTGCGGTTTGGCCTGCATGTGCGACGCACATCCAAATAGCCAACCACCCTTCGCGGTCCCGCTCTGCGGGTTGACGCGTTTTCCGCGGAACTTTACCATCGGAGAGAAGGCGCGCCCTTTTCCCCCTGCGATGGAGGTTCCCATGCCCCTCTTTGAAATCGAGACGGAAGCTCACATCATCATCACCTGGGCCGACTCCGAACCTTCGGCGAAGGTCGTGGTGAAGGACGCCTATCCGGCTGAGAACGTGCTGCGCCTGACCAAGCGCCCTCGCGACACTTGGGTCATTTCCAAGAGCGCCCTGGGGATCTCGTCGGGGCCTGCTGACCCCTGCAACGTCGCCCGCGATTGCCTGAGCAAGGCCGCCGGAGACAAGGTGCACGCCATTCGCTTGTACATGCAGCATACCGGCACTGACCTGGAAGGGGCTCGCAAAGTCATCGAGTCCAACATGGTCATGGGCTGGTAGATTTGCGACCTGGCACGGATTCGACAGCAGAGATATGCATGGCCCGCGTCGCGATCGCAACAGCACTGGGGGGCCTGGTTCTGTTTGTCTGGGGGTTTGTCTTTTGGGCGATGCTCCCTTTTCCGCGGCGAATCATCCACACACCGACCAACGCGCCTGAATTTGCCGAGTTGCTGCAACAACACGCTCTCCAAGATGGGGCGTATTCGATTCCGGGCATGCCCCCCGAGGGAAATCCCTCACCCGGTGAACTCGAAGAATGGACCGCGCGTCGTCGAAAGGGTCCGATCGGCTTTTTCTTCTACTCGGCGCGGGGATTGGCCGACGACACCCCGCAGTTGATGATCCTGGGGCTGACGCTGAATCTGCTTACCGCGTTCTTTTCGGCGTGGTTGCTATTTGTGGCCGGGTTGCGAAGTTATCACGCCCGGGTCGCGTTTGTCGTTGGCCTGGGCGTCATCACGGCGCTTGCATCGCACCTGAAGCAGGCCAACTGGTTCTATTTCCCCTGGGAATACACGCAGTTGATGTGCGCAGACGTTTTGGCGGGGTCCATCGTTTTGGGGTTCGTGCTGGCGGCGATCGTAAAGCCCGCTCGGATCGCATGAGTGCCGTAGATCAATTGGCAGCTTTTGGCCCGATGCGTTAGACTCCGAAGATTCCTGGCGACACTTTCAGCGACCTTTACCCTGACAAGCGAGACTGTTGATGACTGTAGGGACTTTTCCTCGCATGGTGGCGGTCGTCGGAGGGTGCGGACACGTAGGACTTCCCTTGGCCCTGACCTTCGCCGACCAGGGCTTTCAGACCGTCATCTTCGACATCAACAAGGCCTCGGTCGAAGGGGTCCGTGCAGGTCGGATGCCCTTCCGCGAAGACGGCGCCGACGAGATGCTGACGCGGGTCCTGGAAAAGAAGACCCTGACCGTCTGTCACGAGCCGGAACTGATTTCGGAGTGCAAGTTTCTTGTGCTGATCGTCGGCACGCCGGTCGACGAGCACTTGAATCCAACCTTCACGGCCATCCATCGGGCCATCGATCACTGTGCCCCGTTCCTGCGAGACGGGCAGATCATGATCCTCCGCAGCACGGTCTATCCGGGCATTACGGAGCACATCGAGGTCTATCTGAAGAATAAGGGGCTCAACATCGGCGTGGCCTTCTGCCCAGAGCGCGTGGCTCAGGGCTTCAGCCTGCGCGAGTTCCGCGAATTGCCGCAAATCATCAGTGCTTCGAGCCCGAACGTCGTGGCCGAGGTCCGCACGTTGTTCGAGCCGTTTGTGTCCGAGATGATCGAGATGCCTCCCATGGAGGCCGAGCTTTCCAAGCTGATGACCAACGCCTGGCGCTATATTCAGTTCGCCACGGTGAATCAGTTCTATATGATCGCCTCGCAGCATGGACTCGACTTCAACCGCATCCTGTACGGCTGCCGGCACAACTATCCTCGCATGAAGGGCATGCCTGGGCCGGGCTTTGCCGCGGGTCCCTGCCTGGTGAAGGACACGATGCAGTTGGCCGCCTTCAGCCAGAATAACTTTGTGCTGGGACACGCGGCGATGTTGATCAACGAAGGGCTCCCCGCCCACATGATTCAAATGGCCAAGCAGGACATCGATCTGCGCTCGTCCACGGCCGCCATTCTGGGAATGACCTTCAAGGCGGACTGCGACGACATACGCGACTCGCTGAGCTATAAGCTGCGAAAGCTCCTGTCGTTGGAATGCAAAAAAGTGATGTGCCACGACCCTTTCGTCCCGGGCGGCGAGGATTCGTCGCTCGAGAACGTGCTGGCCCAGGCCGACGTATTGTTTGTCGGCACACCCCATTCCATGTATCGCAAACTGGTCGTTCCCGACCGCTGCCTGGTGGTCGACGTCTGGAACGTACTTGCGCCCCGAGAGAACGCGGAGAAGTCAAGCTAATGAAGATTCTTGTCACCGGCTCGGCCGGATTCATCGCCGGTTATCTTGTACAGGAGCTGCTCGATCAGGGGCACGAGGTGATCGGCATTGACAACTTTTCGAAGTACGGATTCATCGAGAAGAGCTACCAGGGGCACGCCCGCTACCGGTTCATCAACGGCGACGCCCGTGATGCCAAGCTGCTAACCGAGTGCGCGGCCGAGTGCGACCACTTCATCGCCTGCGCGGCCAAGATCGGCGGCATCGCGTACTTTCACGAGTGCGCGTACGATCTGCTGGCTGAAAACGAGCGGATCCTGGCGGCCAGTTTCGACGCGGCCCTGGCGGCCTTCAAGACCGGCAAACTCGAGAAGATCACCGTTCTGTCGAGCAGCATGGTGTACGAGAACGCTACGATCTTCCCCACGCCCGAAGGACACGAGCGGCAATGCCCGCCGCCGTCGAGCACCTATGGTTTCCAGAAGCTGGCTTGCGAGTACTTCTGCCAAGGGGCATGGGAGCAGTACAAACTGCCTTACACGATTTGCCGGCCGTTCAACTGCGTCGGCATCGGCGAGCGTCGCGCCATCGGCGACAAGAATGTTCCCAGCGGCAACATCACGCTGGCCATGAGCCACGTCGTGCCCGACCTGGTGCAGAAGATCATCAAGGGGCAAGACCCGCTGCGCATCCTGGGGGCGGGGCAGCAGGTGCGCTGTTACACCTATGGCGGCGACCTGGCCAAGGGGATCGCTACCTCGCTGTTCCATCCGGCCGCCAAGAATCAGGATTTCAACATCTCGACCAAGGTGGCGACCACGGTGCTGGAACTGGCCGAACTGATCTGGAAGAAGGTCAAGGGACCCGAAGTGCCGTTCCGCTACGTTTCGGACGCTCCCATGACGTACGACGTGCAAATGCGGATTCCAGACACCACCAAGGCCGAGCGCGTGCTGGGCTTCACCGCCAACACTCCACTCGACATCGTCCTAGACGAGGTCATTCCTTGGATCCGCGAGGAAGCCAAGCATGGGCGGATCTGATTCCACGGGCCACCAGAATACCGACGGCGTTCTGATTTGTAGCCGACCTTTCGGACTTGCAGTGACCAATGAACATGGATGTATCGACGCCCGGGGGCGGAGTGCTGCGATATTCGATCGTGGTGCCCGTCTTCAACGAGGCCGAGGTGATTGGCATGTTCTGCAAGTCGGCGCTGGCGCTGCCCCCCGGCTTTGAGCTGCTGGTCTGTTACGACCGCGAGGGAGACACCACGGTACCGGCGCTGGCGGCGATCCCTGCAGATCAGAAGCCCGCAAACATTCGTCTGGTAAAGAACGATCTGGGCCCAGGGGTACGCTACGCCATTGAGGCCGGCATGCGGGCTGCGCAGGCACCGGTGGTCTTGGTGATGATGGCCGACCTGAGTGATGACGTATCGCGCGTGGCGGAAATGATCCACCTGGCAGAGGAAGGCTCGGCGGTGGTTTGCGCCAGCCGCTACATGAAGGGGGGGCAGCAGGTCGGCGGCCCCAAGCTCAAGAAGTTCCTGAGTCGTATGGCGGGGCTTACGCTGTGCTGGGTGGCCGGTATGCCGACGCACGATCCCACGAACAGCTTTAAAGCCTACCGCAAGGACTTCCTGGACGACACCAAGATCGAGAGCACCGCGGGCTTCTGCCTGGGGCTGGAACTGACCGTCAAAGCCCACTTTACTGGCTGCAAGGTGAGCGAGGTCCCTTCCATCTGGCAGGATCGGACCGCCGGGCAAAGTCGCTTCCGCCTGTGGAAGTGGCTGCCTCATTACCTGCAGTGGTACTTCTGGGCCTTTGGCCAAAGGCTGCTGCTGAGGCCGCGCAAGCGAGCGTCGTAAGCAGGGGGCTACGGCTTCAGGGCGCCGGCATAATGCACGTCGACTTCTTTGCCCTGCTCCAAATCGCGCACCTTGACCACCGCCCCCAGGTCCTTGAAGCGATCGCCGGCGGGGGGCTTCATATAGATCTCGTGGTTCTGGGGATCTGTAGGGAGTTGCCCAAGTTCGTCGATCTTGTTGCGGTTGGAGAAGAGGGGCACGTCCTGCGAAGGGGGCTGCTCGCGCGTCGTGTAGTTGTTGGTGACGTGGCTGGCCGGGGAATAGTCTTTGGCAAATTGATCGCGGTTGAAACTCTTAACAAAGGCTTCGCCCTGCGCCTGATCGAGGAACAGGTTGTTGCGGATGAACATCTTGCCGGGCGGAATGTCGGGCTTGTCCTTCCAATAGAGGCCGTAATCTCCCTTATGGAACACGTTGTTCAGGATCCGCAGGTACTGAATCTTGCCCGGCATCTGCGCCTTGGGCCCGACAAAGTTGACGCCGATATTGCATTCGTAGAAGCGGCACCGCGAAACTTCCATCGCGACCACAGGGGCTTTCACTCGGATGCCCGAAGCCATGGGGCCGATGAACAGCGACTGCATGATGAAGACGTTGTCGATCTCAAAGACGCCGGGCTCCAAATCGATGGCGACGGCAGTCGGATTGTGAGTCTGGATCGTCAATCCGTTGAACTCGCAGGGCGTGTTTTGATTCGCCCATAAGCTCTTGCCCAGAATGCCAGACACGTTGACGCCGCGGATCGAGATCCCCTCGAGCTTCACCTTCTGGCAATGATTCTCAAGCTGGATGGCCGTGTCGGCCTGGCCCGCGCCGCAGTCGATGGAGAAGCCCTTAATATGTACACCGCGTGCGATATTTCGGAGATGCAGTACGGGCTTGTTCGACTTGGGAATCAGCGTGGCGCCTGAGGAAGTCTCGAGCGTGATGTCGTCCAGGCGATTGCCGAAGACCGCTTCCAGATTGTACCGGCCATTGTCGGTAACGCTGATGGTCCGTCGCCCGCTTCGCTGCTGTTGCTTTTCGCGGTCGAGGTACAGGTTCAACGCGTTCAGCGCCTGTTCGATCTCCTGAAAGTCGGCCTCGGGCGATCGAGCCACAATGACGGACGACTTGATTGCCCAGGCTCCAAACCCTTCCGTTTGGTTCTTCTGTGGAATGGTTGTCAGAATTCCCGACGCATAGACTCCGAAGCCGACCGCGGCGACGGCCACCAGCAGTCCTGCAACACTCGCCAGGATCATTTTCTTCTTCTTGGCGATGTTGGGTTCGGGCTTGGCGATGCCCGAGATCCTTCCCGATTGATTGGGCTTGGGTTCTGCCGTGGCGACTGCAGCGGCCGCAGAAGTACCGCCAAAGTTGAACTGCGGCATCGCTTCGGCCGGCGCCACCACCGTGGGTGACGAGGCCAGATTGCCCGTACGGCTGGGCGGGTCCTGGGCCACGCTGCCGCTGGCCGCCTGATCGGGATTGAACCCGCTCAGGAATTGAGATAGCTCTTCTTCAGGCTTTGAAGCCTGCCCGGGCGAGGGCGTATTCACGTGGGGGCCCGAGCCTCCAGGCGATGCGGCCGGAGTTCCCTTGGCGTTGGAACCTGATCCCCCGCGTACTCCCGATTTGGAACTTCCCCGGCGCGCGCCCCCTTCCGACGGCGCCCCGTGGTTTTGCAGCCAGTTGGCCAGGGCCTCCCGAACTTCGCCGCCTGTCTGGTAGCGATCTTCGGGCTTCTTCCCCATCATTTTGCGGCAGATCTCGACCAGATCCTGCGGCACGTCGGCACGGTCTTCGACAATCGGCCTGGGCTCGGCGGTCTGATGCTTCATCAACCGCTGGGCCAAGGTCCCTTCCGGAAACGGAGCGTGCCCTGTAAGCAGATAGTAGAGCGTGCAGCCCAGGCTGTAGATGTCGGCCCGTGAATCGACTCCGTGGCTGTCGAGTGCCTGCTCGGGGGCCAGATAGTCGGTGGTCCCCAGCACGTTCTCTTTGTGTTCGACGGTAAGCGAATGCTTGTCGGTGGTGATGCGGGCCAGGCCCATATCCAGCACCTTGATGGTGCCGCCCTTGTCCAGCAGCAGGTTGGCGGGCTTGATGTCGCGGTGGATCATCTTCCGCTCGTGGGCGTGCGCCAGACCGTCGGCCGCCTGGCGGATGTACTCGGCCGCGTCGACATAGGAGAGCGGTCCGCCAGTCTCAACAACGCGCTGCAGATCCTGCCCCTCGACGTACTCCATCACCATGTAATGGATCTTGCCTTCGTTATCGACGTCAAATGCCCGCACGATATTCGGATGGTCGAGGGCGGCCGTAGCCTGCGACTCGACATAGAAGCGGCCCAGGTACGAGGAGTCCTCGACACGGGCCTGCGGCAGCACTTTGATGGCGACCCGGCGGCGCATCAGTGTGTGCTCGGCTAGATAGACGGTACTCATGCCGCCGGTGCCGATGTGCCCCAGCAGCTTGTACTTGCCCAGGAAGAAGCCTTTGTGCTTGCCTTCGACGAGTTTGTCGTTCTGCCAGGCGGTGATCAACTTGGAGTCGATCAGGAACTTGGCGAGTACGGGAACGGTGCGGAGCTCGGTCTTGGTTTCGGTCCGCTTTTTGAAGTCCCCCAAGACGCGCGCCAACTGCTCCTTGGAGAGCAGTCCGCTCTGCTGCAAGGCTTGCAGATAGGTGTCGAAAGGTACTTGCTTTCCCATACCCCAGGAGCAAACTCGCGTCGCCCCTCCGAAGGATAACCAGCACGCGAAGATGGGCGGTATCCTACCGTGAGCGGCCGGACAACCAGGTCGACATGTGCAGACTCTTAGGCAGAGCTCGTTCGTCGAGATCAACGCCGATACGAAGGGACCGCGTTTTCGCACCCACGGTACGAGCTGAATCACCCACGCACAGGGAGTATTCAGACGCAGGCTCCAGGTCCGTTTCGCGACGACCAGGAACGATCGCAACACCACCACGATCTAAGGACTTCCACAAACCTATCACGAATCCGAAGAGGATACCACCCACGTGTGTTCCCGGCAAAAGTTTTCCCGGTTTTTCGTGTCGTCAGCGTAAGCTGCGATGGTTCCATCGAGTCGCTGTAGGCACGAGCTCTTCTAAGAAGCGAAAAAGGCCAGCCCCATTACGGGCTGACCTTTCTATTGTCCGTTCACCCTTCCCTCTCCCCTGACGGGGAGAGGGCATTAGGGCGATGCCGTCGTTCCAGAAGTGACGACGGCCTCTTAATGTCTTCGGAGCTAGACGACCTTGTCGACATTCACGCCCGGCATCGCGATGGGATAGGCCCCTTCGGAATTGGGGAGCACCTTGGGCTTGGCATCCCACGAGTAGCTCTCGGGGGCCAGGCTGATCTTCGAATTCAAGGCTTCGTCCCACGTGATGATCTTGCCGGTGTAGGTCGCCATGCGGCCCATGACGGCCGTCAGCGAGCTTTTGGCACCGTACTCGCCTTCGTTGAGCGGCTTGCCGGCACGGATGCTGGCGAACAGGTCATCGTGCTCGACCTGGTAGGGGTTGCCGCCCTTGCCCTTGTAACGCCACGGCTCGGCGTCCTTGACGTCGATCTTCTTGCCGCTGATGTCGCAGCTTCCCTTCGAACCTTGGGCATACTCGGTCACGCTGTTCCAGGTGTTGGGGATGTGGCGGCACTGGCTGAACATCCGGGCGCCGTCGGCGAAGATGTACTCAACCGCGTGATGGTCGTAAATCTCGCCGTATTCGTTGCCGGTGCGGACCTGACGGCCGCCCATGCCGTTGCAGCTGACCGGGTACGAATTCTTGACCCAGTTGCCCACGTCCAGGTTATGGATGTGCTGCTCGCAGATGTGATCGCCGCAGAGCCAGTTGAAGTAGTACCAGTTGCGCATCTGGTACTGCATCTCGGTCATGTCCTTCTCGCGCTTGCGGAGCCACACGCCGCCGCCGTTCCAGTAGACTCGCAGGGTGTGGATGTCGCCGATCGCGCCGTCGTGCAGCTTGGCGATCGTCTCGATGTAGCTGGCCTCGTGACGGCGTTGCAAGCCGACGCCGATGCCGGTGTTTTGTTCCTTGGCAGCCTGAGCCGAAGCCAGGACCGAGCGGACGCCCGGACCGTCGACAGCGACCGGCTTCTCCATGAAGACATGCTTCTTGGCCTTGACCGCGGCGGCCAGGTGGATGGGGCGGAAGCCCGGCGGGGTGGCCAGAATGACCAGGTCCACGCCGGAGTCGATCACCTTCTGGTAAGCGTCGAATCCGGTGTGCTGACGCTCCATCGGAACGTCGACCTTCTCCTTGGCGTCGGCTCCCATTTCCTTGGTGATCTGGCCCAGTGAGCCCTTCAAGCGATCGTCGAAGGCGTCGCCCATCGCGACCAGCTTCACGTTCCCCTTGGTCGACAGCGCCTGGGTGGCGGCACCGGTGCCGCGACCGCCGCAGCCGATCAGACCGACCTTGATCAGGTCATCGCCGGCAGCATGCGCCGAGCGGGCGATCGAGAGATTGGCAGCCACAGCGGCGGTGACCACGGCGGCCGTGGACGACTTGATGAACTCGCGGCGGGAAGGTTCTTGACTCATGCGGGCTCCAAACTGGGAGGGGGTGAAGGTCGGGGTAAGGGGGGAGGATTGAGGATTGCATGGCGAGGATCGAGTGGCGAGGAAGGAAGACATCAAATTTATACTTCCCTCAATCCTCCACCCTCGCCCCTTCTCAACTAATTCCGGGCGGGGGCGTTCTTCTTGGCTTCTTCCATTTCCTTCGTCAGCTTCTCGCGCCAGCCGGCGGGTGCTTCCAACGGGCGAACAAGGCGGAAGCCGACAAAGCGGGCGTCGGTGAAGTACCAGATGCTCTTGGGGATCTGCGGGTCCTGGACCTTCCAGTCGGGTTCCGAACCACGGCGTGCGGCGCTGCGCAGCCCCTCGGCGTCGTCGTCCCAAGAGCCACCCTTCACCGCCATCGGGTATTCCTTCTTGGGGACCGACAGCGGATTCACGGTCACCTTACCGGCGAACTGCGCAAAGAAGTCGGGGACGTACTGGTCCTGGACCCATTCGCAGACGTTGCCGTGCATGTCATACAGACCCCAGGGATTGGGCTTCTTCTTGCCGACCTTCTGGTATTTCTCGTTGGAGTTGTCGTAGTACCAGGCGTATTCCTTGATCTGCTTGGCGTCGTCTCCAAAGCTGTAAGCGGTCTTGGTTCCCGCCCGGCAGGCGTATTCCCACTCGGCTTCGGTCGGCAGGCGATAGTAGCGGCCCGTCTTGGCGCTCAGCCACTTGCAATACGTTTCTGCTGCGAGATGGGTCATGCAAATCGCAGGACAATCGTCGTGCCCCATGTCGAAGGTCATGTCGGTATAGGGCTTGGTCGGGCGCGTCACCACGTCGGACAGCTTGTCGAGCGGAGAAGCCTCGATCTTGTTCAGCTTGCGGGCCTGGATGTCGAGGTTGAAGCTCCAGACGTCATACTCGTTCCAAGTGACTTCGTACTTGCCCATCCAGAAGGGCGAGACTTTCACTTCGTGCTGAGGACCTTCGTCATCCTTGCGATTGGCTTCGCTGGCGGGGCTGCCCATCAAAAACTGGCCGCCGGGAATCGGGACAAGCGAGAACTTCACTTCGGTCCCGGGGATCTGATCGGTGTAGGCCTTCATCTCCTTCTCGGTCGCTGCTTCGGAGCCCTCGGCCTTGGTGGGAGGAGCGTCTTGAGCTGCCGCCTCCAGAGCAAAGGTGAGCGAAGCGGTCATTGCGGCCAGGACAGCCAAGGCCAGAAATCGCTTCGAGAACGTGGCAGGTTGCCCGGCGGGCCGCTGGTGAGATACGCTGGTCCTGAGCAAGATGAAACTCCCATAGACAAAGGACAGACACGGTGAGCCGCACAAAGATCACCTTTCGCGCTACTGCCTGGCCCATGCTATTGAGCGGATGCCTGGTCGCATGGGGCGGCGCGGACGGGGTGCAATCGGCGGCGGCCGAACCTTCGGCCTCTCCCCCCGCCCTGGAACGCTTCGAATACGAAGAGATTCAAATGGGGGTGGGATTCAAGGTCGTATTGTACGCGGGGGATCAGAGCGCCGCAAACCGTGCGGCACGAAAGGCACTGGATCGCGTGGCCGAGTTGAACCAGCGGTTGAGCGACTACCTGGACGAAAGTGAACTCAACAAGCTCTGCCGTGCTTATGACAAGGACGCCGGGCCAGGACCTGCCGAGGGAATCTCTGTCAGCGACGATTTGTTCCATATTATCGATCACTCGCAGCAACTCGCGGCTCAGTCGCAAGGGGCGTTCGATATTACGGTCGGACCACTCGTCCGTCAGTGGCGGCGGGCGCGACGCCAGGAGAAACTACCCAGCCCGGATCGTCTGACCGATGCCCTGGCGGTAACCGGCTATCACAACCTGCTGCTCGATCGTCAGAAACACCGGGTCCGTTTGCTCAAGCCAGGCATGCAGCTCGATTTGGGGGGGATCGCCAAGGGGTATGCGGCCGACGAAGCCCTGGCCGTACTGAAGCGCGAGGGGATCACCCGGGCGCTAGTCGGTGCCGCGGGAGATATTGCCGCCAGTGATCCGCCCCCCGGCGAGGCCGGCTGGCGGATCGGCGTGGCGCCGCTCGATGCCGAGGCCGCCCCGAGCCGCTACCTGCGCCTGGCCGGCCGAGCGTGCTCGACTTCGGGCGATGCCTTCCAGTTCGTCGAGATCGCCGGCAAGCGGTACTCGCACTTGGTCGATCCCAAGACCGGCCTGGGGCTAGTCGGTCGGATGAGCGTGACTGTGGTCGCGCCGGCCAGCATCACCAGCGACAGCGTGGCTTCGGCCGTCTGCGTGCTGGGACCGGAGCAGGGCATGAAGTTGGTGGAATCGCTCGGCGGAGTCGCCGCCCTGATTGTCCGCGTGAATGACGCCGGCCATTTGGAGACGATCGAGTCGGATCGCTGGAAGAAGCTCAGCGTCGAGCTTCCGCAGTAAGTTGTCCGCCCGCAATAGCTGCCTCGCGCAGCTCGCGACTGCTGCCTCGCGTATGCGGGCCTCGCAACGGCACTTCTTTCTTCTCGTGATACTCCTGCTCGGTATTCACGTCCCACAAGTTCGACTTATCAGTCCGACCGGCCAGGATGTTGTCGACGGCCGTCATGGCGGTCAGCATCGAGTGGTCCTGGTTGTTGTACTTGTGCATGCCGTTGCGGCCGACGGGAAACAGATTCACAAAGCCGTCCAGCCAGGCCCGCACCTGATCGAAACGATCGTAGGCGCCGAAGTAGGCCGGATACGTCTTGGGAACGCGAACGACCGTGGCATCCAGCATGTCTGACGTTTCGATGATGCCGATCTTGGCCAACTCGCCGGCTGCCAGTTCGATCATCTTCTCGTCCGAGAGCTTCCAGATATCGTCCTTCTCATAGCAAAAGTACTCCAGGCCCAACCAGACCTTGGTCGGGTCGGCCACCAGGGCGGGGCTCCAGTTGTTGAAGATCTGTAACCGGCCGAGTTGCACGTCAGGTTCCTGGATATAGATCCAGTTGTCGCTCAGCAGTTTCTCGCTTTGGGGGTGATCGTGTTTCACCTTGAGCTTGGAGACGAGCATGCCGACGGTGATGAAATCGCGATAGATCAGGCCGTCGCTGATTTCGCGGATCGTTGGCGGTGCGGCGGGCTCCGAGACCTTCACCAAGTCCTTTACGGCCATGGTCGAGAAGAAGTAGTCGCCGGCGTACTCGGTCTGCTCGCCCGTCTGGCGATTGATGGCCGTGACAGATTGGATCTCGTTCCCTTCCCAGCAGATCTTCTCAACTTCCTGGTGGTGGATGATCTGGCCCCCCTGCGCCTCGACGCGTCGGGCGACTTCCTCCCACATCTGACCGGGACCGAACTTGGGATACATGAACTGCTCGATGAGGGAGGTCTCGACCCCCTTTTGGCCAACGCTCGTCTCCTTTTTGCCGAACATCTTTTTGACGATGTGGCCCAAGGTCTTCAGAATCGAGAGTCCCTTAATGCGCTGTTTGCCCCACTCAGCGCTGATCTCGTGGCAGGGAGTTCCCCAGACTTTCTCGGTGTACGATTTGAAGAAGGTCTGATACAGCTCGCGCCCGAAGCGATTGACGAAGAACTGCTCCAGATTCTTTTCGTTGCGAATCGGGAAGAGCAGGGACCGTGCGTAGCTAAGCCCGATTTTGAAGGTGCGGAACAACCCCAGGTTCAGAATCGTATTCTTGCTGAGCGTGATCGGGTAGTCGAAGAACGATCGCAAGAAGTAGATCCGCGATTTCCGCGGCCGGATGAGCATCACCTTGTCGGTCGTGCGGGGATCGACCTTGGGGGCGGTGGCGACTTCGCGAGTCTGTTGCTGATAGGCGATTGACTGGGCGTTGTGGCCGGTCTCAAGCGGCAGGATGTTGAACCACCAGTTCATCACGCGGTCGCTCTTGGAAAAGAAGCGGTGCCCGCCGATGTCCATGCGGTTCCCTTTGTACTGTACCGTGCGGGCGATGCCCCCCAAGAACTCGCTCGATTCAAGCACAATGGGCTGGATGTCGCTTCGCTCCAGCAACTCGAGCGCGGCCGTCAGTCCTGCCGGACCGGCGCCGATGATGATCGCGGTTTGCGGCCTCATGCCTGCTCCTTGGTGAAGATGCCCCATTGCGCCAGCCCCTTCACCACTTTGACCTGCTTCTTCGCGAACCAGGGCACCTTCTGAAAATAGACCAGATGGTCATGCGGGCTCGTCCGCTTCTGGTTCAGGCCCAGCACTTCCAGCGACTTCATGACCCAGTCCATGTGCGGCACGGGCGAAGTGAGCATCAGCTTTCCCCCCGGCTTCAGCAGGTCATAGCACTGCGCGAAGCAATCGACATGCTCGACCACCTCGAAGGCGATGATCACATCGAACGAGTTCCCCTGCAGGCCCAACTCGCGCCACTGGGTGATGTCCCCCACGATGTCGGCCGGCGGAAACAGATCCAGCCCCACGTAGCCGGTCCAGCCATTGCGAGTGAAATACTCGCGGACCCAGGCGCTGCCACAGCCGACTTCGAGGATGCGGGCGTCCTTGGGGATCGGCGCCAGAAAGTATTCGATCTTCTTCTTGCGGGCGTAGTCGCTGAGGAGTGGCATGGGCATCAACATCGCAGGATGGACAGCAGCGGGTTGCGCTGCTTTCTGCCAAATCCTGCGATTTCGGAACAGCCCAACTTGCCGGGCGGTGCTAGCAGTTGCCATGCATTCGCAGGCATCCCCGCGATCGCGCACTTCAACGAAAAAAAGGGCACGCTCATCAAGAGCGTGCCCTTCTTCAATTAATCGTCGGTCCGCGAATCGTTACCGGCGAATCTGTACTTTGACGCCATCGCCGATCTTCATCGCTTCCTTCAGGTCGATCTCGCGGACGGGGACCGTGGCCGAGACCGTTTTGCGGATGTACTCGACCGACTCGTCGATCGTATCGGCTTGCATCAGCACCAAGTCGCCCGGCTGCAGATGCTTCATCGTTTCTTCGATGGCCTTGATCCAGCCGTGCGTTTCAGCCACGTGCTTCACGCGTTTGCCAGTCGTCAGGCCCTGACGAAAGTACTGGGTGATCTCGCCCAAGGCGCGGCCGCGAAGGTAGTGATCCTCGTAAATGATCACACGATCGAAAGCCCCTCCAAGCAACTCGCCCTGGCGGATCATATCTTCGTTGCGGCGATCGCCCGCGGCCGAGTAAACGGCCGTGCGGCGTTCGTGCGGGAACTGATCGACCACTTCCAGGATGGCCTGCAGCGACGAGGTGTTGTGGCCATAGTCGACGATGACCGTGGCCCCGTTGATGTCGAACAGGTTGAATCGGCCGGGGCTCTTGCCCATGCTCGAGGCAAAGGTCTCCAAACCGGCCCGAATCGCTTCGGCCGGAATACCCAGGTGCCAGGCCGCAGCGGTGGCGGCCAGGGTGTTTTCGACCTGGAAACCGACCTTGCCGTTGTGGGTGAGCGGAATCCGCTCCAGCGACAGCAGGGGGATCTCCAGAGGGCCTTCGGCCAGCACGATCGAACCGTCGCGAACGAAGACCACCCGGCCTCCTTCCGAACGGCGACGGACCAGCAGCGGATGATCGGGGTCGAGCGCGAAGAAGACTACCGAACCCGGGCAATGAGCGGCCATTTCGGCCACCAGCGGGTCGTCGGCCTTCAGCACGGCGGCACCCTCCTTGGCGACCACGTCGACGATGGTCCGCTTCACGCGAGCCAGCTTCTCGACGGTGTCGATGTCGGAGAGGCCCAAATGGTCCCCTTCACCGATGTTCGTGACCACGGCCACGTCGCAGCGATCAAAGCCCAGACCCGCGCGGAGGATACCGCCGCGAGCAGTCTCAAGCACCGCCGCTTCGACTGAGGGATTCATCAGAATCGTCTGGGCGCTGAGCGGGCCGCTGCAGTCGCCGACCTCGATCCGCCGGCCGGCCACGTAGATGCCGTCGGTGCAGGTCATACCCACCTTCTTGCCGGTGATCGACAAGATGTGAGCAATCAGGCGGGTGGTGGTCGTCTTGCCGTTGACGCCCGTGATGGCGACCACGGGAATGCGGCCGTTGGCGCCAGCCGGGTACATGCTTTCGACGATCATTTCGCCGACCGCACGGGGCGTTCCTTCCGAGGGCTCCAGGTGCATCCGCAGGCCGGGGGCCGCGTTCACCTCGACAATCACACCCTTCTGTTCGACGAGCGGCTTCGAGATGTCGCAGCAGACGATGTCGATTCCTGCGATATCCAGCCCGATCATCCGGGCTGCGTCGACCGCTTGAGCGGCCACGTCGGGATGAACCTGATCGGTCACATCGGTGGCAGTGCCGCCGGTGCTCAGGTTGCCGTTGCGGCGGATGAGGACTCGCACGCCCGCGGCCGGGATCGAGTCGGGCGTGTAGCCCTGATCCTTCAGCACTTCCAGACCGACCGCGTCGATGCGAATGCGACTCAGGCTGGTGGCGTGTCCGTCGCTGCGGCGCGGATCGAGGTTCACTTCGTCGATCAGGTCGGTGATGGAGCGGAGCCCGTCGCCGATGACGTGAGCCGATTCGCGGCGAGCCGCCGCCACGACCTTGTCGCCGATGACCAGCAGCCGATAGTCATCGCCGGGGGCGAAGCTCTCGACCATCACCGTCTCTTCTTCCACGCGGGCCGCGGCATAGGCGGCCAGCACCTGCTCGCGCGTCTTCAGATTCGTCGCCACGCCCCGGCCTTGGTTGCCGTATTGCGGCTTCACGACCACGGGCAGTCCGATCTCTTCGGCAGCTTCCCAGGCGTCTTCGGGGCTTGTCACGGGTCGGCCTTCAGGCGCCGGCACACCGATCTGGCGAAGCAGTGTGCGCGTGAGTTGCTTGTCCTGCGCGATCGCCTCGGCGATGGCGCTGGTGCGGTCGGTTTCAGCCGCCTGAATGCGGTGCTGTTTGTTGCCGTAGCCGAACTGCACCAGGCTGTGCTTGTTCAGACGCTTGACGGGGATGCCCCGGTTGCGGGCCGCACGCACGATGGCAGCGGTGCTCGGTCCCAGACAGATGTCGCGGGCCAGCTCCTGCAGACGTTCGACTTCGGCGGCCACGTCGAAGGGGCGGTCTTCGACCGCGGCCAGGCACAGGTTGCGAGCGACTTGCAACGCCTCGCGCCCCAGGTCCTCTTCGTGATATTGGATGGCAACCTTGTAGACGCCGTCTTCCGAGGTCTCGCGGGCGCGTCCGAAGCTCACTTCGGTCCCGGCCAAGCTTTGCAGCTCCAGCGTGACATGCTCGAGAATGTGCGCCAGATAGGTGCCCCGACGTAGGCGCTCGAAGAAGCCGCCTCGTTCGCCGACGCTGCAGCGGTGTTCAACCAGCGATGGCAGCCAGGCCATCAGACGCTCGTTGAAACCGGGCATCATCTCGGACGAGGTGTCCTTCAATGCTCCGAGATCGACCCAGGCTTCCAGCACGGGGAAGTTGGCCCAAATGTTCGGGCCACGCAGAGCCTGCACTTTCCGAAATTCCATCTTTGCTTCCATAAAGGTGCAAGCGGGCGGCACCGGATCGAGCAGGACTCGCTTCCTGCAGATCCCTATGCTGCGCCTCGTCTAGCGAGCCGGCCGGGTACGCCGCACCTTATTGTTTCCTGATATTCCTGGAATGGCACTCACGAGTGACGATCCTGACAGTTTTGCCTTATCGTCCGTGAACAAGGCCCATGGGACCAATGTGCGCGCGCCCCGGTGGATCTATTTCCGACCGGAACAGTTACCTGTCTTGAGCAGCGAGGATCCAACGCGCGACAGCCAACCATGGCATCGCAACGAGAGGATCGACTGCTCGCACGGTGTTCCATACACCGAGCGCACTCCAGAAGAGCAAAAGTGGAGAGGAGACCGGACTTCCGGCGGGGAGCTGACAACCGCGTATCGCAGATCATAGGTTGCCGTATCACACCACGCCGAAGTCGCCCAATCCCTGCCGAATGCCGACAAGGGATCAGACTGCTCGAAGGCAGTTTAAAAGGCGCCCAATCGGAAAGGCTGCCTTGAACAGTGCATTCCACTCGGGACCCCGCGTCGTTCCGACTCGCGCGGCCCCTGAAAGACAACATAACGTCGTCCATGTATGGTAATCGCCTCCCTGATTCAACAACTTGAATCGAGCCGAGGCGAAAAGGTGGATCCTGTTTAATTTGAGGGTTTCAGCAGGGAAGTTACGAATCGGGCAACTTGCGACGCCGAAATTCGATGAGCCAGATGGCTAGGGGAGAGATTGAGATCATTATCGCCCTCCGCGCGCGAATATCCAGTCCTCTGAAAAACCTTTTTGAACGGAACATGTGACTGTTGCATCGCCTTGTCCCAAACTCCATTCTGGCGTAGAGTTACGAACAGTCGGGGCGAAGTTTCGCGGCATGCCACCCCGTTGGGGGTCGCCCCAAGTGGCCAGTGCTATCGCAGGCCACGCACCCTAACCCGCAATGCCGAAGTCAGTTGGGGCGTCACATGGACGCCTAACCCCGCATGTCCGATGTCTCGCGTAGCTGGACTCAATTCCCCGCAAACCGCCGCCGGCAGGTCGAGGCACTCCTTGAACCTGGTGAATCGCCGGTCGCCTGGCTCGAAACCGACCTGGATGATCGACTCCACTACCAGTCTTCTTGGGTAGTCGTGACGGATCGCCGGCTTGTAGGGACCGTCCCCACCCAGCCTGGCGAAAAGACGGAATCCAACGACCGAGTGTCCAGTTGGCCTTTGGCGGAAGACCTGACGCTAGTCATGGCAGATCAGGCAGGTGTGGGAAGCCTGGAACTGATGGGCCCCACCGCGCGACTCGCTCGCTGGCGTTTTACGGTTCCTTATTCCGGAGCGGCCGGACGTTTCGCGCACCGCTTTGAAGAAGCCCGTAGTCGGCGACTGGGCAAATCGAACGGCCAGTCGACTGCGGAAGGAGGCACCGTCTGTCCCTCGTGCGGAGCCATTCTAACGGCGGAACAAACCGAATGTCCCGCCTGCGCGCCGGTGGCTCCCAATCCTTCGCGCTCGCTCAAAAGACTGGTCCGCTTCGCCCGTCACCGCCAAGGGCTCATTTTTCTGGGCTTCGTGCTCACCTTAGCGAGTACCGCTGCCGGGCTGATTCCTCCTTACCTGACAATCCCCTTGCTGGATCAGGTGCTGATTCCGCTTCAAAACGGAGAGCCGGTCCAAGAAGGACTGTTGTATTGGTACCTGGGCGGGCTGGCCGGGGCGGCGATTCTTGCCTGGCTGCTGAGTTGGGCACGCACGTTTGTGCTGGCCTATGTCAGCGAACGAGTAGCCGGCGACCTGCGCGATCAAACCTATGCCCATCTGCAAAAGCTCTCGCTCGAGTTCTTCGGCGGCAAGCGGACGGGAGACCTGATCTCGCGCGTCTCCAGCGACACCGACCGCATCTGCCAGTTCCTTAGCATCAATCTGGTCGACATCCTGACCGACTCGCTGATGATCGTCCTCACGGCGGCCATCCTGCTTTACATCGATCCCTTTCTGGCCGTGGTGACGCTGGTTCCCTTTCCCGCCATCGCCTGGCTCATTCATCGCGTGCGGGCGAAGCTGCGGCACGGATTTGCCCGAGGCTCAAGCGCCTGGAGCAATATGGTCAGTGTGCTGGCCGACACGATCCCCGGTATCCGCGTGGTGAAGGCCTTCGCCCAGGAACAACGCGAGGTCGACCGCTTCCACACGGCTAACGAAACGGTGATCGACGTCAATGTCCGCGTGAACAAGACCTGGGCCTTCTTCGGGCCGATGGTCACGCTGCTTACCGAGTTGGGCCTGCTGGTGATCTGGGTGACCGGTGCCCAGCAAGTCGCGGCCGGGCGCATCACCGTTGGCCAGTTGACCGCCTTCCTGGCCTACATCGTGCGGTTCTACACGCGGCTGGAATCGATGAGCCGACTGGTCGCCGCCGTGCAACGGGCCGGAGCGGCCACACATCGCATCTTCGAGATCCTGGATCGCATCCCCAGCGTCGCCGAACCCGAAAAAGCAGTCCACCCGGGCCGACTGCGGGGCGAGATCGAACTGCGCAACGTGCAGTTCCGCTATGGCCGGCGGCCGGTGATCAAGGGAGTCAGCTTTAAGGTTGCCGAAGGAGAGATGATCGGCCTGGTCGGCCCCAGCGGCGCCGGCAAGAGCACCCTCGTCAACCTGGTCTGCCGCTTCTACGACGTGCAGGAGGGGGCGATTCTGGCCGATGGGGTCGACATCCGCTCCTTTCCGGTCGAAGAGTACCGCCGGAACATCGGCATCGTGCTGCAGGATCCGTTCCTGTTCTATGGCTCGATCGCCGAGAACATCTCCTACGGCCGGCCCGAAGCCACCCGCGGCGACATTATTGCAGCCGCCCGTGCGGCGCACGCCCACGAGTTCATTCTGCGATTGCCGGACGGCTACGATTCGCTGGTCGGCGAGCGCGGCCAGTCTCTCTCGGGCGGAGAGCGGCAGCGAATCTCCATCGCGCGGGCGTTGCTTACAGATCCGCGGATCCTGATCCTGGACGAAGCCACCTCGAGCGTCGACACCGAGACCGAGCGAGAGATCCAGCAGGCGCTCGAAAACCTCATCCAAGGTCGCACAACGATCGCCATCGCCCACCGTCTGAGCACCCTGCGCCGAGCCGACCGCCTGGTGGTGGTCGAGCAGGGGCAAGTCTCTGAAATGGGCTCGCACGACGAACTGCTGGAGAAGAATGGGGCCTATGCCCGGCTGCATCATGCGCAGATGCAGATGGTCGAGAAGGTCGGGATTTGATTTTTGTATTCGTCATATTCGTCATATTCGTCATTTCAAATTTCAAATTTCAAATTTGAGATTCGAGATTGGTTTCATCGCGGAATGCAGTAGCCCATGCTCACTCACAACGCTTTCGGCAAGCTCGTCTACGTCGACCCCGCTGGCGTCGAACATGTCGGCATCGTCCCCGTGCGGGCCTTCCCGTTCTCGGACCGCGACCGTTGGATCTCGCTTTGCGAGCCCTCGGGCCGCGAACTGCGGCTGATCGAGAACCTGACGGAACTGCCTGAGGCGGCCCGGCGGACGCTCCTCGACGAACTGGCCAACCGCGAGTTCGTGCCGGCGATCGCCAAGGTCTTCAGCGTCTCGAGCGAGACGGAACCCTGCGAGTGGGACGTGGAGACCGACCACGGCCGGACTAAGTTCGTGATGAAGAACGAAGAGGACATCCGCCGCCTGGGATCGCACGGGGCCTCCATCACCGACGCGCACGGCCTGCGGTTCGTGATTCACGACATGCGCAAGCTCGACGCGCATAGTCGGCGGTTTGTGGAGTGGTATCTCTAGGAGACAGTCCGTTGCCTACCGGCTCCGGCGGCGCATCACCTCTTCGCGGATGCACGTCTTGCACAGCCCCACGGCAAAGCCCTCGCCCCCGTATTCTGCGCTCCACGGAAAGACACCGAGCACCGTGTCGTCATCTGCGTGCTGACACCGGGCGGTCGGCTGATAGGTTCTGTAGAGCAGCAGGTCGCTGCGCGGCGTGCGCGACGCGAGCGCCCCTTCGAGAATCGCCAGGCAGGCGCCGCACAGGCGGACCGTACGCGACTCGGCTGGAAACTCGGCCTTGACGCAGGCCAGGCACCGCATGGCAATCCGCAGTCCATCGCGGGCATCGCGAACCCAAGGCCGCGCCACGGTTGGATCCAGACATTCGCGGAACAACTCGGGCATCATCCAATGCGTTTCGACCGTAAGCTTGGTCAGCCGGTCGTGAGGGTCGACGCCGCGCGACTCGAGCGCGGCGTCGAGCTCTCGCACCCGTTGGATCTGCCGCACAATGCCTGGGTCGGGCGGCTGCACTTGCAGAAAGTTCGTGACGACACCGACCTCTCGCAGGGCCAGGCAAAGCTGTTCCAGGATCTGATCGCTGGTATGTCGCGTGAGCGAAAGTGAGGAGCCAGTGGCATGCATCGAAGTGGTCCCGTCGCAAGAAGCCTGAGGTCGTCCTGCGGCCATTCTAACGCACTGGCACGCCTGTCGGCGAATTTTGGTCCCCGCGGAATCAGGGAATCACTGGGGCAAACTGCCAATAGCGCAGACGCTAGGCTTCAAAGCCGCGTTGCCTCGCCCAATGCCGGCAGAGAATTTCGACCTCGTACCATCCGGTGCCGGGGGACGGTTCGGCGACGAGCCTGGCCAGGAGGTTGTCGACATCGCTTTGCGAGACCGCTTGGCGATGTTGAAGTTCAAGGAACTGTTGGCAGATAGCAACGCCATTGCCCCCATGGGGACTTGGGTTCTGCTGGGCCAATCGCTCGAAGTATCGCTTGGCCTTTTCGAGCGCGTGCTGGATTCCGGACTCGGTCGACCAGCCGTTCTTATGCAAGCTTTCTGTCTCGTGCAACTCGCCAACGAGTTGCTTGAAGACGGTGCCCCGCTCGGCAAAGTTCGTGAACTGATCGAAACTGGCGCAGGCCGGCGAGAGCAAAATCACGTCGCCGGGCGAGGACAGCTCCCAGGCGCGTCGTAATGCGTCATTCAGCGCGGATGCGTCTTTGATCGTCCCGCATGGCGCTAACGCGCGAGCCAGCGCCGCCAGTCTCGGCCCCGTTTGTCCGTAAAAAATCGCCCCATGGGCTCGCGTGGCAACCTCCCTCGCAAACTCGGCGAAGTTCGCTCCCTTATCGGAACCGCCGGCCAACAGCCAGATCGGCTGATCAAAAGCCCGCAGCGCCACGATGGCCGACTCAGGCGTGGTGGCCAGCGAGTCGTTGTAGAAGGTCCGCCCGGCGATCTCCGCCACGCGCTCCAGCCGGTGCGGCAAGCCGCTGAACACTCGTAGTCCTCGATCGATCGCACAGGGAGACACGCCAACTGCACGCGTCGCAGCGGCTGCCAGGCGAGCGTTTTGGCGATTGTGCCCCCCGGGGATCCGCAACGGGGGGATTTCGTCATCGGCCACGGGTCCGAAAACTTTAGCGTGCGAGAGATCCCTCCACGTCGCCACCTCTCCGTCTTCGTCGTTCAGCACCGTCGCACCTTCCGCCGGCACGCGCTGCACCAACCGCTGTTTCGCCCGGCGATAGTCGTCGTAGTCGGGATGCCAATCGAGATGGTTCGGCGAGCAGTTTGTCACCACGGCGATGCGCGGCCAGCGAACGTCGATTGAAAGCCGCGCAAGCTGAAAGCTGCTCAGTTCCAGCACCACCCAATCGCTTGGAGCGATCCGGGGCAACTCGTCGAGCAGGCTCGCCCCGATGTTCCCACCCAGCCAGGTCTTCCGGCCATCAGCCGAGAGGATCGCGGCGATCATGGCCGATGTCGTCGATTTGCCATTGGAACCAGTCACGCCCACCACGTTCCCGGTGGAACATTCCGCCAGGAACAACTCGATCTCCGAGGTCAGCCGCACCCCATGCGAGCGCGCCAGCTCGACGAAGCGATTCCCCGGTTTCACCGCGGGATTTACCACTACCAGGTCTGTGTCTGAGAAGTCCCCTTCGCAGTGCTCGCCCAATCGCCAGCGTGCAATGGGAACATCGGCCAGCGCGGCGATCGACTCAGCCAGCTTCTCGGCCGGGGCCAGATCGGTCACCGCGACGATCGCTCCGCGCTGCGCCAGATATCGGGCGGCGGAGACTCCCCCTTGAAAACGCCCCAGCCCCATTACGGTCACACGCAGCCCAGCGACATCCATGGGAAGCCTCGGCTACTGGCAGCGGCCGCAGACCCCTTTGAGGAGCACTTCGTTCACGTGCGTCAGGTCGGTCGCCTGCTTGCCGGTAGGCGTTTGTTTGATGGTCACCGTGACGCCTGGCAGGCAAGCCACGTCGCCGCAAGTGAGGCAGACGAAATGCGGATGCGAGTGCTGCGCTTCCTGTCCCAAACGAAGCAACTCGAATCGCCAGACATGGTCCCCCAGGTCCCGGCGGGCGACGATGCCGGCCTCGGTCAGGTCCATCAGGTTGCGGTAGACCGTGGCCTTGTCGAACCCCAAAGGGTCCAAAGCGTCGGCCAACTCGCTGTGACTGATCGGGGTGCTGGCCTCTTCCAACCGCAGATAGACCGCAATTCGGGGGGCGGTCGATCGCAGTCCGGCGTCGCGGATCCGTTTGCGGACCTGCTCGACGGTGGAAGGAGGAGGCGATTTTGTCATCGATGGCGGCCGAATAAGGAGCGGGCTACTTCTTAGACTATACCGCGCCCGCGGTTTTTCCCCAAGCAGGCCAGGGCTTGCGCACTCGTGGCCTCGACTCCATCGGAGACTCAATCCTTCTTTGCCGGCTCTTTCTTCTCCTCGACGGGCTCTGAGCGCTCGATCTTCCCTTTCAGATCCTTTTCGTCCGAGTAGGCATAGTGGTGAATCTGATTGCCGGGCAACTGCAAGGTCGTCCGCCAACGGGGCCAGCCCTGTTGCTTCGCCTCTTCCGGCTGGTATTTCATCGACTGCGCGGTCAGCGGCCGCCCCTGGTCGTCCTTGGTCAGCACCTTGTGTCCGTCCGCCGTGAACTCGACCGGTGTCTTGTCACCATAGCGGGTCCAACCTAGTTCATTCCCCGCCTCGTCGTAGCGATATACATCGCGCCAGGCCGGGGGCTCGGCAAGTTCCGGCGGAACGTAGTTCACGCGGAACTCACTCCGCACCATGTTGGGATAGAAGGCCATCAGCACTTCCCCTTCAAAGCGGGCGAGCATGGCCTGCTCAAAGCGGCTCAAATGCAGCAACTTGAGCGCGGGATCGAGCGGAAGCAGCTTGTCGGCCTTACCTTCGCGGACCTCCAGCATGCCAAAATCAACCAGACGGTTTCGCGCCGCGGCATACGCGCCCTTTTTGGCCTGGCCCTCCGGAGCATCGAACCAAGCGGTGACCGGATGCGGATCGTCGCCATGACGGAGCATCTCGACGCCGCGAACCACATTGCCGAGCGCCTGCTTGGCAAGCGACTCGATCGAGTCCCCCAATGGCTCGCGCTTCTGCTTGAGCAGATCGTCGAGTTGCTTCTGTAAGGCCTCGGCCGCCTGGCGCGCCTTTCTGGCGACTTCATCAAGGTCCTTGCGATTTGCCTCGGCGGCGACGCGCACGGCGTCTGCCTTTTCCAATTCCCGCTTCGATTCGTCACCAGGATTGTCCCGGGCTGCTCCCTCGGCTGTCTTCTTGGCGATCTCGGCGGCCTTAAGCTCCGAAGCAGCTTTGTCGCGGGCGGCATCAGCCAGCTTCTGTTGCGCCTTCGCTTCGGCCACTGCGGCCGCTGCCGTACGGTACGCATCCGACGCTTTCAAAAGCTCGGCGATTTGCATCGGCTTGAACTGCCTGCGCAGAAGCTTGGCGGGCAGCTCCCTGGCGTCTTCTTTCAACAACGCAAAAAAGGCGTTCCAGTCGGCAATCTTGATTTCGGTCTCGCCCGTTTTGTAGCCGATCTCTTTGATCTTTCCATCGCCGCGATAATGTCGGTCCTCGTGATCCAGAAAGTACCAGGTGATAAACGACGGGGCCGAGTAGTACTTGCCGTTGTGGGCGAAGACGCCGATGTCGACCCGGTTGGATTCGATCGGCGAGTCCTTGGCGATCGGCAGGCGATCGTGCCAGCCGACCTTGATCTCGGCCACCGATCCGGCCTCGTTCTTCGGGGTAATCGTCACGGCCCTCGGGTCTCCCCGCAAGACGACCCAATGCCAGGTAAGCGGTCGTTTGTTGACATCGAGACTTTCTTCGGCGCTGACCAGCATCCGCCGGGTCTGCTGTTTGCCGCGAAAGATGCGAGCGACCACCACCGGCGTATCAACGTGCTTTTCGGTCGCGCCGGGCTCAAAGAAATCTCGCCCGTCGACCGGCGTCTCTTCTTCCTGCACCTTCAACAATGCGATCGGCGGCAGATCCTCGAGCGTGATCTCGTGGGCCATCTCGACCATTTTCAAGTCGTTGACATTGCTGCCTTCAAAGACCGTCGGATGGGCCTTGCCCGTCAAATACTGCGAGGGCTCGGTTAACTGCTTCCCGCTCATCCGCAGAATCATCTGCACCGTCGGCATCAGCAGGCCCGTCTCGGCCAGCTTCTTTTTTACCTCCGGACGGAACGCAGCCAGCGTGAAGGGAATCGCCCGCATGAAAGGCTGATCGGAGCCCGAGGACCCCTGCGAGATGATCACAAATGGGGTGTTGGTCGGATACAGATCGCCGTAGCCGTCGTTCACGCCGTTATGGCCCGGGTCGTGGTCGCGATGCTCGGGATACATATACAGATTGTTGCCCCGGTACTGGCGATAGAGGACTTCCAGTCCGCGGGCGTGCGTGTAAGCCCGCCGCGGATTGCTTCCCCCTTGGTGCGCGCCAGCCGAGGTGGAGGAGTTGCCGAACACGATTCCCGGCCGCAGCCCGCCGAAGAGGGCCCAGTCCTGCCGCTGCTGAAGTTCCACGGGCGTGTACTGCCACTTCGCCAACTGCGGATAGGGCGTGCGATTCAGCTCCGAGTGCTCACGATCGCGATTGTCGTACAGATCGCCGATGTTGCCGGCAGCCGTTCCCTCGGCATACCACTTCTCCAGCAGCTTCCCCACGGGGCCACGGTCGGCCGTGATCGGCTTATCGGCTTTCCTCGCCGGCTCGTCGGCGGGTTTATCTTCAGGCTTGGGCGATTGCGCCGCCAGGGGATTTGCCGGGCTGCTGAGGACCAAGCCCAGTGCCATCAGGAGCGAACGCGAGCAGTGCCATGCGAAGTTCATGAAAGTCACAGCCCGGGCGATGGGAAGTCGTGGAAGTTCGGGCTGGCATTATCAACGCTGAGCGCGCCGGCGCAAAGCCAAATCGAGCAAACTCGCAGCGCAGGACCTAGCGCTGCCCGCCTCGGTTCATTTTGCGCAGTGCGTTCAGCGCTTCAGCCGACACTACGTTCTGCCCTGGTGCGGGCGGCGCAGCTCCAGGCGACGCAGCTCCGGGGGCCGCCGGCGTTTGTTTCATCTTGGGACCTGCCAGATCCTGGAGCGCCGCCCGCTGTTCATCGCTCAAAACGGTCGTCTTCTTGATCGGCGAAGCCCCTGTCTCTTCCACCAGCCAGTTGGCAATCACGCCCGAATCGGCGTCGTCCTCGACCCATTCTTCCTCCGGCATCACCGGCTTGTCGCGTGCGATGGCGACCTGAAAATGAATGGGACCGATCGACAGGCGGTCTCCGTTCGAGAGGGCCGTTAATCCGATGACTCGCGTTCCGTTGACGAACGTGCCGTTGCTGCTTCCCAAATCGCGAACAAGCCACTCGGGCTGCGTGTATTCGATTGTGCAATGGTGCCGACTGACCAGATCCGTGCGCAGCCGGATGTTGCAGTCGTCGTTGCGGCCGATCAACATCGGCACCTGCGGAAAGAGGGGAACCACACGGCCGGCATGCTTGCCGGTAAGCATCGTCAGTGAAGCAGCCATCGCAGCACCCGTCGCATCTCGTGAAGAATCCTGAGGGACAGCCGTGTGCGGTGTAAGTCTGCCCCTTCTTCCACCCTAGCATGATACGCGGCGGAAAACAGCATGATAAGGCGTCACGAGAGACTCACGGGGTGATTGACCAAGACGCGTTCGTCCTGTTAGCGTGAATCTCCCCCATCAATCTCCGGAGTCTGACATGCCCAGCAATACCGAACGCAGGTTTCGAGTCCTCCTCAAGGCCGGCCACCATCTGGACGTCCTGGCACATGGCGTTGTCGAGAAAAACGGCACCTATTATCTGCTCTCCGACGCCAAAGGGTCGAAGCCGGGCGTAGCCGTGTTCAACAAAGAGGAAGTCATCGGCGTTCTGGAACTGGAGAAACTCGTCATCGAAGCTAGCGAGTAGCAATCGCTCTCAAGTGGTCAACGCGGCGCCGAGGCGATCCGTTTCTCGGCGGTGGCCTTCGTTGCCCCTTCCAAGCCAGGCAAGGCTTTCTGATACCACCCACTGGACCGCGACTTCATGGCTGCCACGAATCGCTCTTCCTTTTCTTTCTCGGCAGCTTCCCACCACCGATCAGCCAGCGCAGCCTGCACGGCAGGATCGGTCGGATTCACCATGTCCTCTTTCGCAAGAACTGCCACTTCGCCCGAGGCTTTGGCGAGATAGGGCAGGCCCTTGGGCCAGTTCCAACGTCCCAGCGCCCAGAAACGCCCCCAAGCCAGATTCGCCTCAGGATCTTCGGGATTAGCCGCAATCGCCTTGCCGGCGATCTCGAATTCTTTGGCGACGATCTTGATCGTCGCGCGGGTTTTCTCAGCCGTTTCGCGGATCTTGACGTCCTTGCCCTTCACGGCCGCCTCGTGTGCGATCTCTGCCATGGCGACCGCCGCATCGTAGTCATCGACCTGTTCCGCTTCGGGAATGGTCGACATGGCCGCCAAAGCGATGGCCGAGAGCGAGGCCGGCGGAGGAGCCGGCGGACCCTCCACACTTTCGCGGAAGGCGCGCAGTTTTTGTTTGGGCACATCAATCGTGAAGTATTGGGCCTGGGCGTCGATCGCCGCCATACCGGCCGCAGGATCTGCTGCTTCATTCGCCAATCGAATCGACTCGCGGAATGCCCCCCAACGAGTCAAGGGATTCTCCTTTGTCTCAACGGCCACGCTCAACAATCTGGCCGAGACGGCGGACTTTTGGCTGGCCGTGGTGGCCTTCGCGATGTCCGCCCCTAGAGCATCTCGCACCGCCTTGATTCCAACTTCCTCGTCCAATGGGCCGGGCGGGGGTAGCTTGGGCGTGTTCACAGGTTCATCCGCGGCCCATGTGGACGCAGTGTGAGTCGCAACGGTAGCCCCAATGCACAGTGCGAACAGAGCCAGAATAGTGGCGCGCAACATGAGATTCAGGCCTCAAGTGGAAAGACTAAGCGGGAATTCTTGCCATCAGCGGGTTGTATTCCCGTGCGAACGGCATGCCACGTCCAAACTCCTCGACGTGCGACGCCGGTGTTCAGAATTCGCGGCGAAACGTGACTCAAGAATGTCCACACTGGCTTTCGAACCGCCAGGACGCTTGGCTGCATCCGGTTGAATCCCAACCTTCTCCCGGGTATCAACGGGGGATTCCACTGGCCACCGGACGCTCTGCGTCCCCCCCTGCGAAACTGGAGGTCGCATCATGGAGAAAGCCACCGTCCGCGAGGCCCGCGGCGAAGCGGCCGTCGGTCGCAACGTCCGTCTGCAAGGCTGGGTCCGCACGCGTCGCGACTCGAAGGCCGGCTTCAGCTTCCTCGAATTGAACGACGGCAGTTGCCTGGCGAACATCCAGATCATCTGTCCCAACACGTTGGCGAACTACGAGAGTGATGTGAAGCACCTCTCGGCCGGTTGCTCGGTGACGGTCGAGGGGCTGGTCAAGGCCTCGCCCGCCAAGGGACAAAAAACCGAAGTCGAGGCGGCCAGCGTCCTGGTACACGGCTTGGCCGATGTCGACACCTACCCGTTGCAGAAGAAGCAGCACTCGTTCGAGTTCCTGCGCACGATCGCTCATCTGCGGCCCCGCACGAATACGTTTGGCGCCATCGCCCGGGTGCGGAACCAGATCTGCTCTTCGATTCATCAGTTCTTTCAGGAACAAGGCTTTCTGTATGTGCACGCCCCGCTGATCACCACCAGCGACTGCGAAGGGGCCGGAGCGATGTTCAACGTAACCACGCTGCCGCACGACAAGCCGCCCCGCACACCAACCGGCCAGGTCGACTACACCCAGGACTTCTTCGGCAAGCCGGCCCATCTCACCGTCAGCGGTCAGTTGGAAGGCGAGACCTTCGCCTGCGGGCTGGGAAACATCTACACCTTCGGGCCCACGTTTCGTGCCGAGAACTCACATACCTCGCGGCATCTGTCCGAGTTCTGGATGATCGAGCCCGAGATGGCGTTCTATGAGTTGACCGACAACATGGATCTGGCTGAGCGGTTCCTGAAGCGGATCTTTAAGGACTGCCTGGAGCGCTGCGCCGAGGACATGCAGTTCTTTGTGGAGAGGATCGACCGCACGGCGATTGAAACCCTGGAGGGGATCATCTCCAGCGACTTCGTGCGTCTCCCCTACACCGAAGCAGTCGAGATCCTGGAGAAGTGCGGGCGGAAGTTCGAGTTCCCCGTGTCGTGGGGTACCGATCTGCAGAGCGAGCACGAGCGCTATCTGACCGAGGAGAAGTTCAAGAAGCCGGTGATCCTGTACAACTATCCGGCCAGCATCAAGCCGTTCTACATGCGGCTGAATGACGACGAGAAGACCGTGCGGGCGATGGACGTGCTCGTCCCCAAAGTCGGCGAGATCATCGGCGGCAGCCAGCGCGAAGACCGACTTGAGGTCGTCGAGCGGCGACTGAAAGCGCAGGGTCTCGATCCGGCCGACTACTGGTGGTACCTCGACCTGCGTCGCTATGGCACCGTGCCACACTCGGGCTTTGGCCTGGGACTGGAGCGCACCGTGCAGTTCGTGACCGGCATGGACAACATCCGCGACGTGATCCCGTACCCGCGCACGCCCGGGAACGCGGAGTTTTGAGTTGGCCGTTTGTCTGCTTGTTCAAAAAGTTTCCAGAATGGATGCGTCGGTAGTCGTCGCCCAAAAAAAAGGGGGGAGTAGACGATGGCCTCTTCAAACGCCATCCATTCGTCCCCGCAGCGATAAGAGAAAAGGGGAGAGCTCCGCGTGGAACTCTCCCCTTTCGTTTTAGGCAAACTATACGCTACTGCGGGCGCGCCGTTCACCCATACTTGGCAACCAACCCGTCCAGCGCCTTCTTGCACTTGTCGGTCGAAGGCCAGGCATTGGGCCAGAAGCAGAGATCAATCGTCCACCAGTCGTCGGGGCTGCCGGCCGCGGCGATGGCGGGCATGATCTCGTCGAACTTCAACTTGCCTTCGCCGAACGGCGGGTGGGTCGAGGTCATGTGCTCGTTCAGCGAGCCGTCGCTGTCGATCAGGTGCAGACGGCCGATCTTACCCTTACACTTCTCGGCCAGCTCCTTGATGCCCCCCTTGAGGGTTTCCTTCGCACCCGGTTGGCGGGCGCCGACCTGGGCCACGTTGTCGGCGTGGCAGGTGTCGAACATCAGCATGAAGTTCGGGTGGTTCACCGCGTCGAGCATGCGGAAGATGTCGCTGGGCTTGTTGAAGGCGAAGCCCGGCTCGAACTCCCAGACCACGCGGATGCCGGCGTCGGCCGCTTCCTGGGCGCACTTCTTCCAGGTGGTGCTGACCGTCTTGAGGGCCGTGTTGTAGTCGACCTGCTGGGTGACCTTTTCGGGCCGCTTCTCGCCGGGCACATCGCCCAGGGTCCAGGGATCCTCGGTCGTGTCGACGCGGATCACATCGATGCCCAGGTCGTTGCAGAACTTCAGGTTCTTGCGGAAAGTGGCCATGTAGGAGCTGTCGTCGGGGGCGGTGATGAGCTTCTCGGCCCACAGATCGGCGGCCAGCCCGCTGCAGCCCATCCCCTTACTGGTCCACATTTCCTTGACCTTGGCCCGCTCCTCGGGGGTCTTCTGGTTGTCGGGGCTGGGGTGGCTGCCGAAGCCGCCCAGTTCCAGACCATCGAAGCCCAGCTTCTTCAGGCCATCGCAGATCTCGGGGAATTCGATGGGTTTCTCCTGGTTGAACAAGAAGGCCCAGGTGCCGATCGAGGTGCGTTTGGTCATAGGGGTGAAGGTCCTGACTCCGCGAGGAAAGTGGGGAGGGTACGAGAGTAAACAGGTGGGGCCGAGTGGCGATTCTAACGAGCGGGCTGCGAGGGGGCAAACGGTGGTCCGGCCAATTGCGGCGGGCGTTTTTTTGCGTTCGGTCGGTTCGATGGGCGGAGGGAATCGGACGGCGCGCCACCGGGACTGAGCGGCAAGGCGCTAGCCGCCGGTGGCCTTGCGTGGGGGACACTGCGTTGCGAGCCAGTATGCGACCGATCGGCAGGGCCAATCGGCATGGACCATCGAAGAGCGTGCAACCGGCGGCTAGCGCCGTGCCGCTCAGATGAAAGCGTGTCGGCGCGTTGCATCGTCGCCAAGCCCACGCCTGAGAAGTAGACGAGCCACTGTTGACCCTTGTTGGAGACAGCCTATGCGCCCCTTTGCCGTTACGCTGCAGGTCATTTCAAGTCTGCTCATCGTCCTGGGTTTGGCCATCGCCGGATCCTTGGTCGTGATGGTCACGATGCCCCATTTCGACCTGCACCACGACCTGGCGTCGATGCTGGTGGCCGGCCTGCCTTTGGCGCTGCTCGCAGGTGCGGTTCTGACCTTTGAACGATTTCACCAGCGCGTCTGGCCGGCGACGACCATCAGCCTGCTGGGATTCGTGGAAGCGGCCGCAGCCATTTACATGATGCTCGTCGGCATGGGCGAAGCAGGAAAGACAAATATGGGACCCTTCAGCGGCTTGGGAGGAGTGATCCTGCTCTTCCTGTCGCTGTATGTCCTGCTCGGCGCCGGTGCATTGACGTTCGGCGGGATGCTGTCGCTGGCCGCAGGGCGAATGGCGGAAAAGCGTGACCACGATGAATGGTAACCCCTAGGAGGCATCTCAATGCGATCGTTAGCGACTACGCTGCAGGTCTTTTCGACCTTGTTGATTATCCCAGGGCTCTGGAACACAGGCTCGTTGGTCGTGATTTGCACGGTGCCGGGTGCCGACATGCAAAGCCAAGTGGTGACACTGCTGATGATTTACGCGCCTCTACTGCTGTTACTAGTTGGCGCGGTCTGCACGTTTCGCGAGTTTCACGCGCTGCGCTGGCCGGCGAACTTGGTGGGGTCGGTCGGTATGCTGCAAACCTTGGCGGCTTTGATGCTGTTTACGGCAGGGAAGGTCGAATCCGCTCGGACACCGCAGGGACCGCTCGATACCATCGGCGGGGCAATCATGACCATCTTGAGCTATTACGCGTTTTCGGGGGCGGGCGCGCTGATGCTGGGAGCTTTCCTATCGAATGCATCCCACCAATACGAAACGCCCGTCGACTAAGTGCGCGTTTCGGTGGGCGAAGCGGGCTTCTCGCTGCTGCCGGGCTTGGCTCCGCCTGTGTGCGGCGCAGGCGTAACCGGCGCATGAGCGGTGGGTACGCTGGACGCAGCGCCGTGGTGCGACGCGCCCGCAGCAACAGCGGCTGGCTCGGTCGCGCCGTGCTGCACCGGCGGGCCGCTCCAGAACTCAATCGCCCGCTGCACGGCCACGTAGAAGATCGGCACAAAGAAGACCGCCAGCACGGTGGACGTAATCATGCCGCCAAAGACCGCCGTGCCGAGGGCCTGACGGCTGGCGGCCGCGGCTCCTGTGGCCCAGACCAAGGGCAACACGCCCAGGATGAAGGCAAAGCTGGTCATCAGAATGGGGCGGAACCGCATCCGCGAGGCCTCGATGGCGGCCTGATCGATGGTGCGACCCTGCATCCGAAGTTCGCGCGCGAACTCGACAATCAAGATGGCGTTCTTGCTGGCCAGCGCGATGATCAGCACCACGCCGATCTGCGTGTAGACGTTATTGTCCATGCCGCGGATGTTCACGGCGGCCACCACACCCAACAGCCCCAGCGGCACCACCAGAATCACGGCCAGCGGCAGGATCCAGCTTTCGTACTGGGCGGCCAGCACCAGGTAGACCAGGAACACGGCCAGCGAGAAGATGATGATCGCCTCGCCAGAGACCCGCTTTTCTTGATACGCGATTCCGGTCCACTCGTAGCCCATCGAGCGGGGCAGCGTCTGGGCGGCGACTTGTTCCATGGCGGCCAGGGCCTCGCCCGAGCTGACGCCCGGCTTGGCGCCGCCGGTGATCTGGGCAGTCTGATAGAGGTTGTAGCGGGTGATCGACTGCGGTCCGACGCGTGACTCGGTCGACAGGAGCGTGGCCAGGGGAACGCGGCCTCCTTCGCGATTGCGGACTTCGATCCTGCGGAGTTGGCCGGGATCGCCGCGGAAGGGAGCATCGGCCTGAACGCGAACCTGATAGGTGCGGTCGAACTTGTTGAAGTCGTTGACATAGACCGAGCCCAGATTGGCCTGCACGGCGGCAAACACGTCGCTAAGGAGCACGCCCATCCGCTCGCACTTGGTGCGGTCGATATCGAGATAAATCTGCGGCACGCCCGCCCGGAAGGTGCTGGCCGCGCCGCCGATCTCGGGACGCTTAAGGGCCTCATCGATCAGTGCCTGGGTCCGCTCTTGCAGAATTGTCGCGCCGACTCCCTCGCGGTCTTCGACCTGCATCTGAAATCCGCCCGCCACGCCCAGCCCTTGAATGGACGGGGGGACCAGTACCAGCACGAAAGGCTCCTGGAGCTTGCCGAACTCCATCCGCAGTTTGTTAACCAGCGACTCCTGCGAGAGCTCGGGCGTGGTCCGCTTTGACCAGTCGGACCAGGCCGCGAATGCCGTGGCGCCGTTGGAAGCGTTGGTGCCGTCCAGCAGAGAGAAGCCGCCGAGGACGAACCAGTGCTCGACCCCTTCGGTCTCGGCGAAGATGGCGTTCATCTTGTCCATGACCGCGCTGGTTCGCTCGAGCGAAGCCGCATCGGGCAACTGCACGGCAATGATGATGTAGCCCTGATCCTCGGTCGGCAGGAAGCCGGTCGGGGTCCGCTGGTACCACCAACCCGTAAAAAGGGCCAGCGCCGCGAAGACGACCAGCCCGCCCCACCAGACTCGGACCAGCCACGAAACGATCCAGGCATAGAAGGACTCGAGCGGTTTATAGACCGAGTCGAAAGCCCGCGTGAACCAGTTGGTCTTGCCGCTCTTCGGCTTCAGGTACATCGCACACTGGGCCGGCTTGAGGGTCAGGGCGTTCACGGCGCTGATCAGGGCCGTGGCGGCGATCGTGAGGGCGAACTGCCGATAGAGCTGTCCCGTAATGCCTGCCATGAACGCGGTGGGCAGGAACACGGCCAGCAGCACCAGCGTGATGGCGATCACGGGCCCGGTGACTTCGTGCATGGCCTGGATCGTGGCATCGCGCGGGTTCAGGCCTCTTTCGATGTGATGCGCGGCGTTCTCGACAATCACGATGGCGTCATCCACCACGATGCCAATCGCCAGCACCAGCCCGAACAGCGTGAGCATGTTGACCGAGAAGCCCATCATGGGCATGAAGGCAAACGCGCCGATGATCGTGACCGGCACGGTAGTGGCAGGCACCAAGAGCGCCCGCCAGCTTTGCAGGAAGACCAGGATCACGACCAGCACCAGAAAGCCGGCTTCGAGCAGAGTCTTGTAGACCTCTTTAATGGCGGTGTCGACGAATTTGGTCGTGTCGAAGGGAATGCTGTATTCCATTCCGTCAGGGAGCGTCGGCTTGATTTCTTCCATCGCCGCGTGAATGGCGTGGGCCACGTCAATCGCGTTGGATCCGGGCAACTGATAGATCAGGATGTTGGCCGAGTCCATCGCATTGCGCGAGGCAAACGAGTCGTAGCTTTGAGCGCCGAGCTCGACGCGGGCCACATCGCGCAGGTAGACCAACTGACCCGATGGTGTCGTCTTGAGGACGATGGCCTCGAACTGCTCGGGGTCGGACAAGCGGCCGAGTGTGGTGACCGTCATCTGGAACCGTTGGCCGGTGGGGCTAGGGGGCTGGCCAACCTGGCCGGCGGCCACCTGCACGTTCTGCCGGGCGAGAGCCGCAGTCACATCCTGCGTGGTCAACTGCCGGGCAGCCAGTTTGTCAGGGTCCAGCCAGACGCGCATCGCGTACGAGCCGACGCCGCGAACCATTACTTCGCCCACACCTTCGACCCGGCTCAGCTCGTCGCGCAGGCGCAGGGTGGCATAGTTCGAGAGGAACAGTCCGTCGTATTTCTTGTTGGGTGAGGTGAGCGAAACGGCCAGCACGATGTTCGAGGATTGTTTCTTAACCGACAGGCCTTGCCGGCGGACTTCCTCGGGCAGGCTCGGCTCGGCAATCGCCACGCGGTTCTGCACCAACACCTGGGCGTCGTCGAGATTCGTGCCGATCTCAAAGGTCAGCGTGAGCGCGTAGGAGCCGTCGGCTGAACTGGTGGAAGACATGTACATCATGTTTTCCGTGCCGTTCACCTGCTGCTCGATCGGCGCGGCGACCGTGTCGGCCACCACCTTCGCGTTGGCACCCGGATAGGTGGCGCTCACCACGACCGTGGGCGGAGTGATGGCCGGGTAGCGCTCAACAGGCAGGCGATAGAGCGCCACAATGCCGAACAGGATCGTCACAATGGCGATCACGTTGGCGAAGACCGGGCGGTCAATGAAGAAGCGGGAGATCATGCGTCACAACTCCAACCAAAAAATGCAGGCAATGCGCGATCCACCAAGCGATCAGGGCGTCTTCACTTCTGTCGCAGAGGCGGGAAGGGGTGGTGGTTGGAGTTTCCAATCTTGCGGGGCGACCGGGGCGCCAGGGCGGGCCTTGGTAAGTCCGCTGTAGATCACGCGGTCTTCGGGGGACAATCCGCTCTCGATGGCCACGACCGAAGCCACCGGGACGGGTTCGTCCCCGGCAACACCGGCCGGAGGTTTGAGCATCCAACCCACCGGGGCCGGCTTTTTTTCGGGATCAGCGCCCTTCGCCGGAGCGGCGGGGGGAGCTGACTTCGCGATGACGGGACCGACCTTTACCGTACGTTTCTGCACGACATTGTCTTTGTCGAGCACGTAAACGTAGGTCCCTTCCTGCCCAGTCATCAAAGCGTCCTCAATGATGGCCGGCATGGAGTGGGGAGGCCCCGCGGGAACGCGCACCCGTGCGTAGAGGCCCGGATAGAGAATGCGGGCGTTGGCCGGCGCGACGCGTGGATTGGGAATCCGCCCGCGGATGCGGACGGTGCCCGTGCCCGGATCAACACGGTTCTCGCGGAAGTCGATCTTGCCTGGGTGAGGATAGCCCGTTTCGGTAGCGACGCCGATCTCGACGGGAATGCCGCCGCTCAGCAACTCCTCACGCTCACCCGGCTTCATGGTCCGTTGGTACTCGACCAGGTCCCGTTCGGGAACGTCGAAGAACACGTACAACTGATCCATGCGGACAATTGACGTGAGCGGCGTCTCTTCATTGCGTCCCACCAGGTTGCCGCGGGTCACCAGGGCACGGCTGATCTGGCCGTCGATCGGGGCATAGATATCGGCGTAGCCCCGTTGAAGCGCGCCGGCCTCAACCGCGGCGTCGGTCTGCATCAGCACGGCCTCGGCCATCTCGCGGGTGGCCACGCGCTGCTCGTATTCCTGCTCGCTGGTGGCGCGGGTCGCCCGCAACTTGCCAAAGCGCTCTTCTTCGAGCTTGGCCAGCTTTAACTCGGTCACGGCCTTGCGGCGGTCGGCCTCGGCCCGTTTGACGCTGGCGTCGTACTCGCGCGGGTCGATTTTGAAGAGGAGCGCCCCCTTCTCGACTTCGTCACCCTCTTTGAAGGCGATCTCGTTCAGGAAGCCCTTCACCCGGGCGGTGATCTGTACCGACTCCACAGCATCGAGCGTGCCGTTGTACTCGTAGTACGACTGCACGGGGTACATGACCGCCTGCGTAACGGAAACCGTCGGCGGAGGGGGAGCACCCGTCGCGACCTGCTTCGGTCCGCAGCCTGACAGACCCGTGACACAAACGGCGATCGCGGCGACCAGTCGTCCCAGCGTCATGGGCAGAAAGTACGACGGAGTTCGGCAGGTCGGAGGCATACAGACACCGGCGGGCGATTGAACGATACAGGCGTACATACTCCTGATTAAAGTTCAACCTTGTCGACCCGTAAACCCCCACACGGTACGGTTGGTCCCCCGGCCAGGAGATCCATGACACGGGGCGACACCGGGGCCTTGGACCGCATGCGAGGGCTACCCGCTCAGCGTTCCCTTGGTGCTGGGGACGCCCGTCATGCGCGGGTCGCTCTCCACGGCCATTCGCAGCGCGCGAGCGGTCGCTTTGAAGATCCCTTCGGAGATGTGGTGGCTGTTGCGGCCGTGGTGCAGCACCACGTGCAGATTGCAGAGTGCGTTGGCGACGACCGCTTGCCAGAAGTCCTCGACCAGTTCGCTGTCGAAGTCGCCAATCTTGGCCGCAGGAATCGGGGCCTGAAAGACCATGAAGTACCGGCCGCTCAGGTCGATGGCGGTCGTAACCAGCGTCTCTTCCATGGGGAGCGTGAAGTGCCCGTACCGCCGAATGCCGGCCTTGTCTCCCACGGCCTGCTTGATCGCCTGGCCCAGGCAGATGCCGGTGTCCTCGACCGTGTGGTGCTGATCGACCTGCAGATCACCGTCGGCCTTGACCGTTAGGTCGATCGCCGCGTGCCGGGCCAGCAGCGTGAGCATGTGGTCGAAGAAGCCGACCCCGGTGGCAATGTGGCTGGTGCCGGAACCGTCGAGATTCAGCTCGAGCTCGATTTTGGTTTCGGCGGTCTTGCGAGAAATTTTGGCGGTGCGAGGCATGTTGAGATCAGCGGGGCGAAACAGCTAGTGGATCAAGCACTCTATCCTAGTCCGAGTTTTCCAAAGCAGACGGAAATTTCTGTCTACGCAGATGCGCGTCGTAGATTCTTTCTCTTGAGAATGCATCGGGGCCGAAAACCGGAGGATAGGGCCCCATATCCCTCGCATTGTTCTCGGCTAACTCATCCAACAGCACATCCATTTCTTCAGGCATTAATCGCCCGGGTGGCGAAGTAATGGGATTCCACTTGGACTCTTCCATTCTGCCCTCTCATGATCTACCCCACCGGTTGTTCCGTCGCCGCCAACAGGGCTTCTGCCCCGAGCCGCTGACAGAAATCGCCAAACGCCTCGCCTTGCTGGCGATTCGCCTTGTAACAACCCAGCAGCACGGCGATCGTCGGCACCACTTCGTCCTCAGGAACCAGGTCCTTGTAGACAAAGTTCAAGCGATGGCCCAGGTGGCTGCCGCCGACAAAAACCGTGTACTTGCCGGCCGTCTTGCCGACCAGGCCGATCTCGCTGTTATAAGGGCGAGCACAGCCATTGGGGCAGCCAGTCATGTGGACGATGATGCTCTCACTCGAAAGGCCCAGCCGGGCCATCTCGACTTCCAATTGATCCATGATCCCCGGCAACGCCCGCTCGGCTTCGGTGATCGACAGACCACAGGTCGGCCAGGCGACGCAGGCCATCGAGCGCCGTCGGACCAGCGACACGTCTTCAGATCGTTGTACCCCATGCTCTTTGAGCACTTGCATCAGCCAGTCGCGCTTCTCGGCGGCGATGTCCGTGAAGAGGATGCTTTGCTCGGCCGTCAGTCGGATGCCGGGCTTCAGCTCGTGGCAGATCTTGCGCAGGGCGGTCTTCAGACGGAAGTCCCTCTCGTCCTTGATGCGGCCGTTCTCGACATTCAAGCCATAGAACCAGCGGCCGTCTCCCTGCTCGCACCAGCCCAGGTGATCGTCCACGTGCGACACATCGACCGGGTGCGGATCGGCCAGCGGCTTGCCGTAGTACTCTTCGACCTTGGCCTTGAACTTGGGCAAGCCCCAGTTGGCGATCAGGTACTTCATGCGGGCGACCTTGCGGTCCTCGCGATTGCCAAAGTCGCGCTGCACTTTGACGATCGCCGTGGCGACGTCAATCGCTTCTTCGGGCTTGATGTAGCACATGCGATGGGCCACCGCCGGAAAGGTCTTGGCCGCGCCGGGCGAAGTGCCCATACCGCCGCCGACCAGCACGTTGTAGCCCTCGATCTTGCCGTTCTCGACAACGGCCAGCAGGCCCAGGTCGTTCGAGTACAGATCGACGCAGTTATCGTCGGGCAGACCGACGGCCGTCTTGAATTTGCGGGGCAAATAGGTGGGGCCATAGATCGGCTCCACTTCGTGACCGTTCGAGCCGCCGCCGGCGAGAGTCTCTTCGCCGGTCTCGCTGTCGGTCAGCCACAGCTCGTAATAAGCGCGGGTTCGCGGGCAGAGATGCGCGGCGATCTTGTCAGCCAGCTCCTGCAGCTCGGCATGTACGTTGTCGTTGTAGTGCGGCTTAGGGCAGCACATCACGTTCCGCTCCACATCGCCGCAGGCGGCCAGCGTGGAGAGCTGGATGTCGTTGATCCGGCGGATGACCTTCTTCACGTTCGACTTGATGACGCCGTGCAGCTGCAAGCCCTGTCGGCTGGTGATTCGCAAGGTGGTGTTGGCCACTTCGTCGCACAGATCCAACTCGGCCAGCAACTGCTCGCTGGTCAGCTTTCCGCCGGGGATCTTGGTGCGGATCATAAAGATGTAGCTCTTGCCCGCTTTGCCTTCGGTACGGAGCGCCTTTCGGGCGTCGCGATCGTCCTGCTGATACATCCCGTGGTTCTTCATCAACTGTTCGCTCGACTTGCCGAAGTGATCGGTGCCGTCGACCAGTTCCTTGCCCAGATCGCCGCGCAGGTAATTGCTTTCGCGCTTGAATGTTTCGACCGGGCTCAGCTTTTTCTCTTCCGACATCGAGGGGACCTTTCCATCTCGGCTGCGACAAACTACGGGAAGGGGGCGAGGTTACGACGATCGGCCGACGCTACACCCTGCTTTCTACTATCGTATCCCGCACGGCCATTTTGGAGAACAGGGATCGGGGCGGGGGGAAAAGAGGCGGCAGGTGGCGGGGATCAGCCCGCAAGAAGGGAGGTGGTGCTTCGCGCTGGATAGTAGGGGGGATAGGTGGGGTCAGGTGCGCGGGATTGTAGGCATGAGGGGTACTCAAGGCCTGGGCCTCGTTCTAGACTCCCAAAACCTCGCCAAGGTTCGTTGTGAAAATGCCAGCCAGGCACGAAGATACAGAATTCAGCGTCCCAACACGTCCTAACACCCAGCACCCAACACCCAGCACCTCTGTACTTCCCTGCGGTCCGACCCCCCATGTCCGAAACCTTCGACCCCTATCGACGTTGGCTGGGCATCCGCGACGCGGTGCGTCCGCCGAACCACTACCGCCTGTTGGGCGTGGAGCTGTTCGAAGACGACCCGGCAGTGCTGGAGTCTTCGGCCGATCGGCAGATGGGACACTTACGCACGTTTCAGTCGGGGCAGCATTCGAGCCTCTCGCAACAACTGCTGAATGAGGTCGCGTCGGCGAAGATCTGCCTGCTGAATCCCAAGGCCAAAGCCGCCTACGACGCCCAACTGCGCGGGATGCTGGGGCTGACCGGCAACGCGCCTTCGCCCGCTCCCAAGTTGCTGGCACCTTCGCCAGGTCTGGCCTCGGGACCCAAGCCTCCTAGTGCATTCAAGCCTGCCAGGCCCACGCCTCATCCGGTCGCCGCTGCAGAGCCTGGGCCCACCGCGCCCGGCGCCGGCCCCAGCTTCGCCGGAATCGCTGATCCCCTTGCTGGCGGCCCCGCGGTTCGCGACGAGTACCGTCGGCTGTTCGGCCCCAGCACACTACTTCGCGCGTTGTTGGTCGGCTGGACCATGATGCTGGTGGCGATTGTGGTCGTATGGACCTGGTTCTGGCCCGAAATACCCGAGCAGGGTGAGGTGATCGTCGAGCGACGGGTCGTCGTCCGAGAAAAGCCTAAGAGCACGAAACCGGTGAAGGTGGTCCCCAAACCTGAGGGGCCGCCGGCCCTCGAAGAGCTTGAGTCGCTGGGCAGGCACAAGACAGGCATCTGGGCCCTGGCCGTCTCGCCCGATGGAAAGAAAGCGATCACGGCCGGCACCGATCGGATAGTACGGGTGTGGGAAATTGCCAAGTCCGAGGAACTGCTGGAGACTGTGGCCGACGATCTGCTGTACAGCGTGGCCTTCGCTCCCAGCGGCGAAACAGTGGCCTTGGCAGGCGCCGATGGTGTCGTCCGCGAGTGGGACATCACCGGGGACGAGTCGCCGAGCGAAGCTTTTCGCCATACGGGCGAGGCGCTATGCGTGGCCATTTCACCCGACGGCAATCTGTTGGCTTCGGGGGGAAAGGACGGCACGCTGCTGGTGCATCGTCTGCCGGACTATCCGCGTGTCTATCGGCTGGAAGCACACAGTGCGGCCTTGCACGCCTTGAAGTTTTCGCCTGACAGCCGCCGACTGGCCACGGCCGGCGGTGAAGGGGCCGTGCGTATCTGGAACCTGGAATCGGGCGAGCAGGAGCGCTCCATCGAAGCCAGCCGCTCGCCGATCACGGCCATGGCCTGGTCGCGAGATGGCGGCTCGCTGGTCACCGGCGCGAAGGACGGAGCGGTGCATGTCTGGGACGCGCAGAGCGGCCAGCCCAAGCTCGAACTGCCCGGGCACACCGACATGATCCGCGCGATCGTGCTGACCCCCGACGGCCGGCAGGCAGTTACAGCCGCCGCCGATCGATCCATTCGAGTCTGGGATCTGGCCACCGGAGAAGAAGTGGCTCGCAGCACGAAGCACTCGGCCGCCGTGTTCGGCCTGGCACTGCTCCCCGAGGAACGCGTGATGAGCGCCAGCGCGGATGCCACCGTGCGAACGTGGAAGCTCCCCGCACCGCCGCCGCTAGAAAAGAACTAGCTATTCTCGATCACCCATCTCAACCCGCATCACTCGCTTCCCCCGCAGCTTCCTCAAACACCGCCGTCCAGCGCACCAACTGCTGGAAGAACCGCGCGTAGTCGCTCCCGACTTCGATCTCGCTTGCTCCTTCGGCTTGAGCCACGACCCGCTCGGCCCCCCAGTCGACCAGTCCGCCGACCCAGTGTGGGGCAACATCGGTGGCGAGCGCCGCCGTTCGACCGCGGCCGTACTCGCCCACCACCAACAGCGGCACACGTTCCCTTTCGGCAAACTCGCAGTGATTCTCTTTCCATCGGGCGGTGTGGCGGACAAGCTCCAGAATCACGCTCCCCTTGGGATCCACTTCAAACCGATTGAAGCCCCCCACGCCCGGCGGTAGTTCGCGCCAGGGAAGGCCGCGTGTCGTGGGATGGTCGACGACAGGGCGAATCATGGCCGGTTGATCGCAGTTCACGCGGTCGTCGGTCGCCGAGATCGTCACGGGCAACACAGCCGCCAGCGAAGAGCGGTCCCAGTCTCCTCCCAGTCCGTGGAACGATTCCCAACCGCCGATCATCAGCAACCCCGTCCCTTCGGCCACCAGTGCGGCCAGCTTACCGTGCCCCTCCGGCGAAAGCATCTTGGCGGAATAGTCGCTCAGGATCACCAGCCGTCGAGAATCGAGCAGCGAAACATCGGCCGGCTGGTCACTGGGAACGTAGTGAAAGGGAATCCGCCCCGCAGTCAGGACTCCCGCTAGATAGCCTGCCGCACCGGTAAGGGAAGTATCCCCGAGATAAAGAACCGGTTCACGCATGGTCGGCCGCCTGAGTGGGGGGGTGATAGATCCAGGCGAGGAAAGCAGCGCGAGAAGCACTGACATGTCTGGTTTGCACCAACGTAGCGGAACGTCTGACGGAGTCGAGCCAGAATAACCGTTCCGCGGGCCAGCAAATGATTGACATTTGGCGGTGCGGCCTCTTCAATAGCGAGATGCGTGATTCTAGACCGTGATCTCCGCAAGAGTTACGATCAATACGCTGCATAAGTGATAGCAGTCGACTCGCGGCTTGGAGCCATTTCGTCCAAGGTAGTTCCATGACCAAATCGAGAGTCTCGCCCGGCGAGTTGCCCGGGCTGAGCATGTTTGTATCTATTGATGAGGTTCGCTGGTCCGCTCGCGAGACGAGTGGCAGGCCGGTTCGTGTGAGCGCCCTGGGGCTGAACCCCACGACAGCCAAACGCTTGCACGCCCTGGTCGCGCGCCCCATGATCCACCACCCTAATCTGGCCGCGTTGTCAGGGGCCTGGGTGCGCGATCGCAGCGGCAAACTACACGAACTGAGCCTGGGGCGAGAGTTGGCCCATTCGTCGAAAAGCGATGGGCGAACCGCCACCCTGGAGCAGGCCGCGCTGGACACCGGCATGCCGAAGCTCGCCGAAGCGGCTGAGTGGTTCGTAGCGGCATTGGCCCCGGAAAAGACGATCCTGGATCGCGCCGAAGAGTGCGGCAAGCAAGGCAACACTGGCATTCCCGCCGACGAACTGCTGGGCTATTTGACCGATCTGGCCTCGGCCGTCGATTTCATTCACCGTATCGAGCCCGCCGCGCCGCGCGCGCACGGCATCATCCATCCGCAGAACCTCTGGCTGTGGGGCCGCACCGCGCGGTTGGGCCACTGGGAGCGGATGTTTGTCCAGGAGCCGCGCGATGCCGCACTGGCCGAAGGGGCCGACTTCGCCGCCCCCGAGACTAGGCGGCAAGGCGAGCTTTCCCCGGCAGCCGATCAGTATTCGCTGGCAGCCTGTTACACCTACCTGCGTACCGGCCAGATGCCTAAGCAGGGGGCGCGATCGAGCTTGCTCCAATCCGCCGAGCAGAGCGTTCTCGATCGGGCGTTGTCGGACGATCCCAATGCCCGCTACTCGTTCGCGCTCGATATGGTCAAGGCCCTGCGCGGAGCCTGTGGCGGCGAAACGATGCGCGGGTCGTCGATCAAGACGCTGATGGTCGCAAACGATCCGAGCAAGGACGGACCGAGCATCGCCAATGTGCCCGCCCCTAAGCCTCGCGCGGCCAAGACCGTAACGATGGCCGACGGCGACTTTCTGAGCGAGATCCGCCAGACCTGCGCTGCGGTCACGGCGATTTCGTCCGTAACTCCTCCGCCTGCCCAAGCTTCTGCCAGCCCACCCACGCCCACGCCCCCTGCCGCTCGCCACCGTGCGGAGCAAACCGTGATGATGAACTCTGGCGCCTCTGAAGAAGAGCCCAAGAAACCCTTGGCGACCGCCAAGGGCGATGGTGAAAAGCCCATTCAGTTGCCGACCTCGGGTACGGAACCCGCGAGCAAGGGGACCAGCGGCACGCCGGCGCGGCGCAGTCCGGAAACAGTGGTGATGGACAACTTCTTCGTGGCGGGGCCCGCGGCCGGATTTCTACCCCCGGTGCCGTCGGAAAACGCAGGAAGTGCGCCGCCGCCGGCCGGATCGTCGGGCTCGCAGACGGTCGTAATCAATCAGGCTCCGTCGCCGGGCCCTTCCGTCACGCGGATGATCTCGGCAGCGCTCGATTCTCAGTACAAGCCGGCCACGCAGACCGTGCGCATCGATTTGAGCGAAAAGGGGGACGGCGCCGAGAGCGGCCCCATTGAGTTGCGCGACGACGCCCCCGTGAATCCGACCGCACGTACTGTCCGCGACATCGGCAACCTGACGATCAAGCAGGACATCTCTCCGACGGCAGGCACCATCCACGATGTAAGCCAGCGTGCGGCATCGTCCTACAAAAGCCCTGGCGAAGGGGACTTGTTGGAAATGCCGAAGTCCGGCGCTGCCGAGCCCGCGGCCAAACCGCCGCTCGGGACGTTGGGCGAGTACCTGCTGCTCGAAAAGCTGGGCGGCGGCACGATGGGACAGGTCTACAAGGCGATGCACCGCTACATGCAGCGGATGGTCGCCATCAAGGTGCTGACGGAAAACCTCTCGCCCGACATGGACTCGGTGCAGCGATTTGTGCGCGAAGCCGAAACGGCCGCGCGGCTGACCCACCCGAATATCGTCACGGCCTACAACGCCGGGGTTGAAGGCAAACAGCACTATCTGGTGATGGAGCATGTGGAAGGGATCGACCTGTTCCGCACGGTCGATCGCGCCGGCCCGCTGGCCCTGCGAACCGCGCTTGAGTACACGCTGCAAGCCGCCCGCGGATTGGACTACGCGCACCGGGCGGGCATCGTGCATCGCGACATCAAGCCCGGCAACCTGATGCTGGGTCGCGACGGCACGGTAAAGATCCTGGACATGGGGCTGGCCCGCTTCTTCGAAGGGTCCGGTGACGAGGCCGGCCTGGTGACCCGCACGGGCACGATCATGGGCACGCTCGATTACATGCCCCCCGAGCAAGCCAAAAACTCCAAGAAGGCCGACCAGCGCTCCGATATCTACAGCCTGGGCTGCACGATGTTCTTCCTGCTGACCGCGCAAGCCCCCTATCCGGCGCGGACGCTGGTCGACTCGGTGGTGGCGCATCGCGATCAGCCGATTCCAAAACTGGCACAGAGGATCAGGGCGGCCGACGCGGCCCTGGTCTCGCGCGAACTACAGGCCATGTTCGAGCGGATGATGGCCAAGCAGCCTGACGACCGCTTCAACAGCATGAAGTCGGTCATTGGCGAGTTGGAAGCCGTCTTAGCAAAGCTGCCCGTTCCGGAGCCGGTCGATCCCCTTTCCTCCACCGTCATCACGCAATCGAGCGGCGGTATTGAAGAACGCAAGGGTCCGCCGACTGTGCATGCCGTCTTGAGCAACGCGCCCACCGTGCATGGCCAGTCGCCCAACGTGCCCGCTTCGAGCGCGGCAACCGTGGTCAAATCGTCCGGTGCGTCCGCGCCGACGACCATCATCTCAAGTAGTGCATCGCCGGCAGTGACATCACCAGGCACGGCCGTTGAAGAAGGTCTGAGCAAGCGCACCTGGCAGATCATCGCCCTGATCGCCAGTGCTGCGGCAATCCTGCAACTCGTGCTGCGTTTCGTTTGAAAGTAAGCTGGGCGAGGTCGAAGTAGTCCTTTTTTACACCATTTCCGCCGGGGAGAGCCTCCGACCTTGAACCCAGGGGGGGCCTCGGCTAGACTCGCGTGGTCTGGTACTTGCGCATTTCGAGCCCCGAGGTGGGGGGCCAGGCGAGTCCGCCGTTCGTCACCCGGCTGCATGGCCGGCCGAGGATAAACCTTTCATGGGCTTGATGCGTTTCGTGGTCAACCCGACCAGTCGCATGACTCAAGAACGAGCCGTGCGGGCTTACTTGTCGGGGCATGACCGCGTGCCCTGGACAAGTCGCTCCTCCTGGAACGGCGAACTCGTGGTTATCGAACGGCCAGTCGACGACTCTGGCAATTTTCACATCCCTTGGGAAGTGGAAGGCTACGGCGAGTTGATGCTGGGTACGGCTACCCTGCGCGAGCGGCCCAAGCCGTACAACCTGCATGTCGAGCTGGCCCGCGGCAAGCTCAACCAGGTCCGCAACCAGATCGCCGAGTGGCAAGCCATCGGTTTGGCCGTGCCCGACCGTCTGGCCCATCGTCTGAAGGAAGGGCTGGAGCTGTTCGCCAGCGCCGCCACCACGCAGAACGACCTGGATATCAGCAGCAAGCACGCCGAGCAGGCGCTGATCGCCGCGCTCGACTCGGCCAACCTGCTGACCGCCTGCTACGCCGACCAGGCCCTGGCCGCGCGGCATCGCCAGGATCCCCAGCTCACCACGCTGCTGGGAGCGAATCTTGGGCACACGCTGCTCGACGACTTCACCGCCCGTCAGTATCTGATGACCTTCAACAGCGCCATTGTTCCGCTGAACTGGCGCGAGGTCGAAGCGAACGAAGGCAACTACGACTGGTCGGTTTACGACAAGCAGGTCGAATGGTGTCAGAAGAACCGCCTGGTCGCCTGTGGCGGTCCGCTGCTTCTGCTGGATCAGCGCGGCTTCCCCGATTGGCTCTGCCTGTGGGAGGGTGACTTCCCCAGCCTGATGTCGTTCGTCAGCGACTATGTCGAGACCTGCGTCACGCGCTATCAGGGCAAGATCCAGATCTGGGAATGCGCCGCCCGTGCCAACGTAGGCAGCGTGCTCTCTCTGACTGAAGAGCAGCGTCTGCGGTTGACGGTCCGCGCCCTGGAGACCACCCGTCAGGTCGACCCGGACGCGCAGTGCCTGATCTCCATCGATCAGCCTTGGGCCGAGTACATGGTCAAAGGCGAGTGGGACCTGTCGCCGATTCACTTCGCCGACGCCCTGGCCCGTGCCGACCTGGGGCTGGCCGGCGTGAACCTTGAGATCAACCTGGGCTACTACCCCGGCGGCACGCCCGCCCGCGACCAGTTGGAATTCAGCCGCCTGGTCGATCTGTGGAGCTACCTGGGGCTGCCGCTGTACCTGACGCTCACGTTCCCCACCTCCGAGAATCCCGACCCCAAGGCCCTGCGGCAGACCTCCCCCAAGGCGGGCGGCATGCCCGGCGGCTGGAGCACGGCCGCGCAGCGGACCTGGATCGAGCGGTTCATTCCGCTGATCCTGTCGAAGCGGGCCGTGTATGGGATCATGTTCAATCAGCTCAGCGACGCGCAGCCGCACGACTTCCCGCACGGTGGGTTGTTCGGCGCTGAAGGGCGTCCCAAGCCGGCCCTGGCCACGCTGGCCGCGCTGCGGAAGTACCATCTGAAGTAGCGCCGAATCGGCGATCCGTCGCCAGGACAAGCGTTGATGTCCGATCAACTCCTCCTGGCGATGCTCGAAGACGATGAGGATCGCCTCACGCGCTTTCGCGCCATTTTGGCTCACAAATCACCGAGCGTGACGTTGCACGCCTGGCCCTCAGCGCACGACTTCATTCGAGAGTTCCCCTCGCTCGAATTTTCGCCTAGCCTGATCTCTCTGGATCATGACCTGGTCCCTCTGAATCCTGGCGATCCAGATCCGGGTGATGGACGGCAGGTTGCGGCATTCCTTGCCGCCCGTTCTCCCTGCTGCCCGGTGTTGATCCATTCGAGCAATGCTTGGGCAGCAGACTCGATGTACTTCACGCTGCTAGATACCGGCTGGAATGTCGCGCTGACAGCGCCCATTGGCGATGACTGGATCGAGTCGTACTGGTTCCCCACGGCTCGGCAGCATTTGAAGCGCATCAATTGAGCCCCGTTTACGGGGCTTCTTCGGCAAAGCCGTCCTAGGCCCGTGCTTCAGCACGGGTTCGCGGCCAATCACGCTTTTCTCTTCTTTCAGCCCCGTTTACGGGGCTTCTCGTTGTTGGCTTCAGCCACCGAGATTCTCTTTGACGTCGATCAGATCGGCGGTACTAACACTCACCTGTCCTCAATCCAGGAGCACACCATGTCCAATGTCTACAGCGAATTGCACGTCCACATCGTGTGGCATACGAAGGATAGTCTACCGCTCTTGAGGCCAGATCCTGAGAAGTTTGCCCATCGCTCTCTCCGAACGCGATGCGTTGAAGAGCAAGGCGTCTTTCTCCATGAGATCGGCGGGACAGAAACACATGTCCATTTATATATCACATATCCGCCGACGCTTACTCTCAGCAACTTCATCGGACAGCTTATAGGGCGATCGTCGCATGAAGTGAACAACCGCAGTGGGCGACGCGAGGCAGAACTCGAGTGACAGACAGGCTACGGGGTCGTGAGTTTCGGCACGGGTGATCTGGACTGGGTAAAGAAATACGTCAGAAATCAGCGCGAACACCACCAGCGAGAGTCGGCGCAAGACCGACTGCAGCGCATCACTCGGTTTGACTCCTAGCCAAGGGCGTTTGGCTCAAGCCGATGGCAGCGAGAAGCCCCGTGAACGGGGCTAAAGGGGCAGAGTGTAAGTGGCGGGGGGGCGTGTTTCGCATTACCCGTGCTGAAGCACGGGCCTAAGACGGCTTCGCCGAGATAGCCCCATGAATGGGGCTCAAAGCTCTCTATTGCTTTGTCCTCGGGGCGATCGCACGCGACGTCCATGCCTGTCGAAGACTACCCCCGCCTTGCCAGCCACTCGGTAAAAGCCCGCGCGGTTCCCTCGGCGTCGGCGTAACGATGGCTCGGGCGCTTCTCCAGCATCCGGGCGAAGATCGCCTGCAAGTCTGCGGGCACATCGGTTCGCAGCGCCTTCAAATCGGGCGGCAACTCGACTTGGTGCTGCATCATGCGCTTCACCATCGTCGGCCCGGAAAAGACTTCGCGCCCCGTCAGTAGGAAGAAAAGAATGCAGCCTAGCGCGTACACATCGGCGCGGATGTCCGCGATATCAATATCCAGGCACTGCTCGGGGGCAAGGTAATCCACTGCGGAAAGGGGCAAGGAGGGAACTTCGCCCTGGTATGGCGCGGGGAGCGGACGTTTGGGTCGCTCGGCCCGAAGCAGGCAGAGCATGCCCGCTTCATCCACGGCGAACCGTTCCGGCGTCAGTTTCCGGTCCGTCTGCCCCAGGCGGTGGGAACCGACCAGGCACAGGGCCCCGTCGCGGATATAGCGCACGGCCCGCATCACCGGGAGGGGCCCCTCACGCTTCACCAGTTCGGCAAGGGTGGTAATGCGAGGCTGCGGCATGATCGCTTTCGTCTCCGCCGCGGGCGATCTTCAGCCCGTCTACCCGCCGGCGTGCCTGGCCCCTTCACGCGTCAGCTCGACGCAGATTCCGCCCATCTTGAGCGCCTTATGCAGCCACGTGAACCATAGCTCCTGCCGCCAAGCCAGGCCGACTTCGTGACAGACTTCGCGCAGATGCCGGCGATTATAAGTGCGGCAGGCCCAGATGCGGCTGTTCCAACTGCCGAAGAAACTGTCCTCGGTCGCCAAGAGCAGCATCCGCCCGCCGGGCATCAGTACGCGGGCCATCTCTTTGAGGGCGATCCGCGGATCGGGGAAGTACTCGAGCACGTAGCCGCAGGTGACGCAGTCGAACGTGCCGTCGGCAAAGGGAAGTTTTGTAAGGTCGGCGTTCACATAATAAGGCACGTCGCTGGCCAGCCGCTCGCGGGCCCGGCGAATCATCTCGGGCGAGAGGTCGAAGCAGACCATCTCGGTTCCCGGGTCGGCGTACTTCAGCACATGCCCGGCGATCTGCCCCGCGCCGCTTCCCACGTCCAGCAGCCGCTTGACGCCGGTCAGGTCGAACTTGCGCCGCTTGAGCAGCTTCTCGCCCAAGGGGATATGCAGCGAGAGCATACTGGCCGTGGCCAGCCAGGCCCCTTGCTTGCCCTCGTACTTCGCCCGGACTTTCTTCTTGTACTCGTCGAACTCAACCTTCTCGATAAGTTTGTTCTCGATCAGTTTGAACATAAGCAAAGCGGCGAGGGGGTGTGTGGGTAGTGAAGGGCGAGTACTTACTCGAAGACTCAGGCGGGGTCGAGGCGGGGATATAACACCTGCGAAGTGCGCTATAAAGCCACGCGTCGATTGTACAGATACCACTCGAGAACCAGAACTGCCAATCCGGCCAGCAGCAGCAGTTTCCAGGTCTCTTTGCGGGCGATCTCGCGCTGGCCGGAGCCCACGACCGCCTCGCCCGATCCGATCGTAAGTTCGGTACGGGTCAGGATATCGCTCTCGGCGGCGGTGAATAGATTCACTGCAAATCGCTGCGGCGGCCGGTCGGCTCCCCAGTTCACCTCGTACACGCCCTGCCGGTCGGTGTCGGCGAAGTCATAGGTGTTTCGGTTCGAGCGTTCGACCGGCTTGGGCGGTTCGGCCGGCGCGGGGAACGTGCGCTGCACCGTGATCTTCTCTCCAGCGGCCTGCCCGCGCAGAGCGACTGTGGCGCCGGGCCGCACGTTGCCGGTCGAAAGGCTGTCGGCCCCTCCGCCCAAGTAAGTGAGCACATTGAGCATGAAGACCGGAAAGCTGGGCTTCACCCACCAGTCGGTGTTGTTGGGCTTGCCGTCCTGCACCAGGCGGAACGAGAGCACAGCGTCCTGATAGCCCTCGCGCGGAGCGATGGCCAGCAGCGGACCATACGCTCGATGCGAATCGATCAGCACGCTTCCCCCTTGTGGGAAGCCAATTGCCGTCAGGGTCTCGCCGATGGCCACGTCGCTCATCTCCACCAGATTCATCAGCGGATGTCCGCGGTCGACGTCGATGACCGTGGGATACTTGTCGATGGGGCCGGCAGTCCAACCGCGAACTGCCGGTCCACCGGGAGCGTCTGCTTGGGCGGGCTCGTTCCCCTTCTCATTCTTTTCGTCAGCAGGCGGTTCGGCTTTGGGATTTTCTTGGGGGGGCTCTTCGGTTTTCTTTCCATCGGGACTCTTCGGCAATGCAGGGCCCGGCGGGATCGCCCCCATGAAGAACGTATTGGCCTGCGGCATGGTCTCAGGGGCCAGGCCGTCGTAGATGACCAGGTGATACGCGCCGCTGTCGGCCGCCGACTTGTACTCGGGCGTCTTGAGGAACTCGGGCCCTTCCCACGTCACGTCGGCCAGCTGCCTGGCGCGCTCGGTCTTCAGGGCTTGATCGAGCGGCTTGTTCTCGGTCGAAATCACCAGCACCCGGGCGGGCTGCGGAGGATTGACCGTGGCCCATGCCCGATTGTCGCTGGCCAGCGCATCTTTGAAATCGATTCGCAGCTCCAGCACGCCCGAGTCGAAGTCGGTCAGCTCAAAGGCGATGCTCTCGGCGCCGGGCTGGTTCTTCTCGCGATCGAACGGTTCCAGCGTGACTTGCTTGGCGTCGATCGGCTGCGTGCCGCCGTCGGCGTACAGGGACACGTCGAAGGTCGCCTTGGAAGGGCCGAAGTTGGCGACCCGGCCGAAGGCCTGCAGTTGGTTCTTGGTTTCCTCGTTTCGCCGCGTCGCAAACGACAGGATCCCCACATTGGCCGGCGGAGGATCGGGGAGCCCGATGGGAATATAGTCGGGGGTGAGATTGCCCAAGGCAATGTCCTTGGGCGCGGCTGACCGGCCATCGCTATAGATGTAAAGCGTTGCCGGCAGGGCCTGCGGCGTCTTTTCTTCGTCCGCCGTGTTGGAGTCGGCGCCTTGGCTGGAATTCGCCAGCCCAGACACGACCTCCAGGGCTTCGCGCAGATCGGTGGCGCGCTCGGTGAGTTGGATCGCGTCCAGGCGGCGGAGCAGATCCCGGCGGTTGACGGTCCACGATTGCTCGACGCGGGCACTGTCGGCGAACGAGATAATCATGGCCGGCGCGCCGTAAGGCAGGATCTCGATTTTGGCGGTCACTTGCTTCTTGGCCACTTCCAGCCGGTTGGGCGATTCGTCGTCCGCCCCCATGCTGGCCGAGTTGTCGATCAAAAAAATAAACCGCTCGCCCGCCAGTTCGGTCCCCTGCCAACTGGGCCGCAACAAGGCCAGGATCGCCAGCAGCATGACCAATAACTGCAGAATCAGCAGGATGTTGTTCCTAAGCTTCTGCAGCAAGCTGTTGACGTGCAGATCCTCGATCGACTTGTGCCACAGATAGGTGCTGGGGACTTCGATCGGTCGACGTTTAAGCTTGAGGAAATAGAGGGCCAGGATCGCGGGCGGTATGGCCGCCATGATCGCCCACTGCCACCAGGTGAGGAGGTTGGTGAAGGTCATCTGTCTTTCAAGTCTTTATTGTGGTGCAGGCGTCCCGCCTGCTTGAACCGCCAGAATGCTTCGCCACTTCACAATCCTTGTGGTGCAGGCGTCCCGCCTGCTTGAACCGCCAGAATGCTTCGCCACTTCGCAATCCTTGTGGTGCAGGCGTCCCGCCTGCTTGAACCGCCAAGTTAAATGGAAGCAACCTTGCAATTCAGGCCGGCGAGACTACATCGCAACGGTATGCGCTGCTCCACTTCCACTCTTCGCGCCTCTTGCAGAATCCCGCAGTCACTGGATTGAGCTCCGTGTATTCCATGTACCACTCAAGGTCTTCGACGCTGCGCACAAGGTGATCGAACGACTCTGCCTCCCAGAACTCTCCGGTAGTTCCGAGGATCTGATTAGCTTTGTGGGCAGTAAAGGACTTCCAAGAGTGATGGATCACCTTGGGAGTAGATTCGCCGCGTGCCGTATAAACGACGTGGACGTGATTCCCCATCAAGCACCACGCATGCAACAAATATCGATCCTTGTCGAAGTATCGAATCGAATTCTGCACCATTTCGGCAATGTCGGGGCGATTGAGTTCACAGGAGCCGGTTCGGAGCAATGGCTCCGACTCGGCCGCCACTTCCTCACGAGTTCGTCGCTTTCCATCAGTGTTGTTGAACCTGCCCTTTCTCTCTTCCAAGGGCACAATCGCATCCATGAGTCGAAACGTAACAAAGTAGGTCGCCCCTTCTTTGTAAAGGTGTGGCAAGAATCCTCGAGAGAAGGGCTCAACGAAATCTGTCGTTCGAGGATTCGAGAAATCCATGGTTTGAATTCTTGTTGAATGCGTGGCCATTCGGTTTAGAAGATAAGGGAGAGCCGCGACAGGGACAGGCAGGCGGGACGCCTGCACCACAAGGGACACACCAAAATGGTAGACTTTCGGCAAGGACAGGCAGGCGGGACGCCTGCACCACAATTATCTCACCAGCCCTCTTGTCCTCAGGTAGTTCGTCACCAATTGCTCGAACGGCTGCTGCGTGTTGGCCAGCATGTACACGATTCCCCGTCGGTTGCAGTAGTCGCGCAGCCCGCCCACAAAGGCGTTCAGCGTCTGCTTGTATTTCTTGATGAGCGCCCCGGAGATCGTCACCTCGGCCACGTCGCCGTCTTCGCAATCGACCAGCCGTAAGTCGCCGGTTACATCGGGGTCAAGCTCTGCGGGGGACAGGACGTGAATCAGGTAGATGTCCATGCTGCGGCCCACCAGATACCGCAGGGCGTCCTCGTAACCCTGCTTGTCCATCATGTCGCTTACCAGTACGACGATCCCTTGGCCCGGATTGCGGATGCAGAAGTTCTTCACCCCTTGGGCCAACGAAACCGTGGCCGCCTGGGGCTGGATGTTCTCCAGGTGCTCGAACATTCGCCACAGATTAGCCCGGCCGCGCAGAATGGGGCCGCGCTCTTTGGCCGGTTGACTGACCGTTTCGATCCGCACACGGTCCGCGTTCACCAAACCGATAAAGCCCAGGGCCGCGGCCACTTGCAGGCCATAACGCAGCTTCGACGGAGAGCCAAAGTCCATCGACAGGCTGTTGTCGATCAGCGTGTAAAAGTGCAGGTCCTCTTCCTCGAGGAACAACTTGAGGAACAGCTTGTCGAGCCGCGCGTAGCTGTTCCAGTCGATGTGCCGCAGATCGTCGCCGACCACGTAGTTGCGAAAGTCGGCAAACTCGACGCTCTGCCCGCGGCGCTTGCTGCGGCGTTCGCCCTTCATGCGGCCGCGGAAGATCTTGCGGCTCACCAGTTCCATCTGCTCGAGCCGCGCCAGGAACTCGGGGCTCAGGAGTGCGCCATCGATCGACGAGCTGGCAGTAGGCGGATTGCCAATCGGTGCCGGGCTTCCCGGATTTAAATTCGACGACGTGGACATTAGGCCGCTTTCTCCCCTTCGGCCTTCTCCGGCACCTTCTCCAGAATCTCGAGCAGCACCTTATCCGGCTCGATTCCTTCGGCTTGGGCCTCAAAGTTCAGCACCACGCGATGCCGCATGGTCGGCAGGTAGACGCGACGCAGATCCTCGAAGCTGACGTTGTAGCGGCCTTCCAGCAACGCCCGCACCTTGGCGGCCAGTGCCAAAGTCTGAGCACCGCGGGGGCTGGAACCCCAGCGGATGTACTGATTCGTCACCGGCGGAGCGAACGGCCCCTGCGGATGCGTAGCCAGCGTCAGGCGCACGGCGTAGTCCTGCACGTGCGTGGCCAGGATCACATCGCGCACCAGTTGCTGCCATTTGCGAATCTCGGCCCCGTCCATCACCTTGACCGGTTCGATCACTTCGCCCCGCGTGGTGCGAGTAAGGATCGTGGTCAGTTCCTCGCGCGAGCTGTACCCGACCACCAACTTGAACAGGAAGCGGTCGAGTTGAGCCTCGGGCAGCGGGTAGGTCCCTTCCTGCTCGATCGGGTTCTGCGTGGCCATCACGAAGAAAGGGCGTTCCAACTGGTACTGCGTGCCGCCGATGGTGACGCTGCGCTCCTGCATCGCTTCCAGCAGGGCACTTTGGGTCTTGGGGGTGGCGCGATTGATTTCATCTGCCAGGCAGATCTGCGTGAAGATCGGCCCCTTCTGAAACTCAAACTGCCGGCGGCCGTCCGGCGTTTCCATGACCATGTTCGTCCCCAGAATGTCGGCCGGCATCAGGTCGGGCGTGAACTGAATTCGATTGAAGTGCAGGTCAAGGGTCTGCGCCAACGAGCGGACCAGCAGCGTCTTGCCAAGTCCGGGAACTCCTTCGAGCAGGCAGTGTCCGCCAACGAACAGACACGTCAGCACACCGTGCACGATTTCTTCATGTCCCACAATCACGCGGCCTAGTTGTTCCTTCACGGCGTTGTAGCGCTGTACGAACTGCTCGGCCTGTTGCTGCATCGAGTCGCCAAGGGACATGGAGAGGGTTTCCTAGGGTGAGGTTTCGAGGGTGTGTTTCGATCTCAGTCCCAAGCCGCTCAGCCTGGGTGAGGTGCGTTAAATTCCGCGGCAGCAACGTGTCAGTAGGGAAAGAAACGAGAGGAGTGCAAGCCACGCCACGCAAAATCCCAGCACCTTGGGCTGTCGAGGCGGATGCAGAGCGCTCGTTTCCACGCGATTGCACGCCCCTGGGCGTCCCTGGTGCAGATCTCTCGAGAAGGGTCGCCTCCTATCGTCGCGAAATCGGCGGGCACAAGCAAGCGTGCAGATTGCCCTGCCCGGTGCAGGCCGCAAGCCCGCACTACCGTACGCTCTGCCTAAGCTGAAACGCCTGCGGCACTTGACCCTTGCGCGCAGCGACCAGTATAAACCAAGGATGCCTCCGGTGGTCATCGAACTTCAGAGCACCGACGACGCGCGCGACGTCGTACACCGCGCCGTCCAGGCGTTAGCCGAGGGGAAGCTCGTAGGCTTTCCGACCGAAACGGTGTACACGATTGCCGCCAGCACCATGCAACCGGCGGCTTGTGAACGACTTTCAGCGTTGAAGGGGGGACTGGCCGCACTGAGCGCTCAGCCGGGCGAACTCGCCCTGGGCGTTAAAGGCATCGGCGAGGCGCTGGATTACATCCCAGAGATGAGCGCCCTGGGCAAACGCCTGGCGCGCCGCTGCTGGCCTGGCCCCGTGACCTTGGTTTTCGACTCGGGACACCGCGAGAGCCTGATTCGCCGCCTTTCTCCCCGAGTTCAAAATGTCGTCGCACCGGGCGCCCAGTTGGGACTGCGGGCTCCAGCTCATCCATTGCTTCAAGAAGTCCTGAAACTGCTGGTGGGCCCTGTGCTGCTAACCAGCGCCAACCGACCCGGAGAGACCGAACCGCAAACCGCCCAAGAGGTCGTCCGCACGCTGACCGACGAAGTGGCCCTGATTCTGGACGATGGTCCGTGCCGCTTTGGCCAGCCTGCTTCGGTGGTGCGGATCGAGAATTGCCAATACGCGGTGGTCCGCCCTGGGGTTGTCTCGGAGCAGAACTTGAAACGCCTTGCCAGCCAGATCCTGGTCTTTGTCTGCACGGGCAATACGTGTCGCAGCCCCATGGCCGAGTTGCTGTGCCGCAAGCTGCTGGCCGAAAAGTTCGGCTGCCCGCTCGACAAGCTCGAAGACCACGGCATCATCATCCTCTCGGCCGGCATCGCGGCCATGATGGGGGGCCGTCCCACGCAAGAAGCCGTGGATGTGATGCGCGACGACTTTGCCCTGGACCTCTCGGGCCATACCAGCCAGCCGCTGACCGAGCAGATGATCCGCCAGGCCGATCACTTGTTTGTGATGACGCATTCGCACCAGCAAGCGATTCTTTCGGAGTTTCCTGAAGCTGCAGACCGAACCCGGCTGCTGTCGCGCGACGAGCGCGACGTCAGCGATCCGATCGGCGGCCCTTTGGAGTTGTACCGCCGCTGTGCCGAGCAGATCGAAGCGGCGTTGCGGAGTTGGGTGGCAGAACTAACCACGTGACCACACTATGAAGATCGCCGTCGGCGCAGACCATCGCGGATTTGTGGTGAAGGGCAAAGTCCTGGGGCTCCTGGTGCGCCTGGGGCACGAGACCATCGACGTGGGGACAGATGGCACGGCAGCCGTCGACTACCCGGACTATGCCAGACCGGTGGCGACGAAAGTCGCGTCAGGCGAGGCCGATCGGGGCATCCTGATTTGCGGCTCCGGTATCGGCATGTGCATCGCGGCCAACAAGGTCACGGGCGTGCGAGCGGCCACCTGCCCCGACGAAATCACCGCCGAGATGTGCCGCCGGCACAACGATGTGAACATTCTGTGTCTCTCGGCCGACCTGCTGGGCGAGCAGGTCATTGACCGCATGATTGAGATCTGGCTGAACACCGCCTTCGAGGGCGGACGTCATGCCCGCCGCGTCGATAAGGTGAAGCAACTGGAGTTGCCGGCACCGTGAGCAGATTGCCTCGCCGTTGACACTTTCTACACGTTTTGCGATGGTTGAGCTCTACCACTTGTCCTGCATGCGATGGATCGCCCTCCACGGATGATCGTGCGCCACGGTTTGGCGCCGCGTGTTTACGCCTCGGCTGAGGTGACGAACGATGACTACGACTTACCCGCCGGGCAATCCCACGATCACCGTGGGAGGCACGCCTCGCGTTCATTGCCCGCAGGAGTTGCTCGCTCAATACGAGGCGATCGTCAACGATCAGCGGCTCAGTTGGACGGCCCACCACAAGATGCTCCGCCTGCTCGGCTCAGGCGGACAGGGCATGGTCTATCTCAGCGAACGGCGCGGAACTGACAGCTTCACGCTGCCGGTGGCCATCAAGATCTTCTCGCCGCAGCATTACAACGACGGTCGGGCCTATGACGAAGACATGGCCCGCATCGCGCACATTGCGGCCCGCGTGGCGCAAATCCAGCACGACAACCTGCTCGACGTACACAACTTCATCGAGCGGGCCCGCATCCGCATCATGGAGATGGAGTGGATCGACGGCTTCGACCTGCGCGAACTGCTGACGCAGCAGATGCTGGATCGTGCCCGCGAGAAGGCCTCGACCGAGCGCTGGGACTACCTGAACAACGTGATCGTCACCGCCGGTCCGCTGCAGCCGCGATTGAAGCCCGGCATCGCCATCCAGGTCCTGCGCGAGTGCCTGGCCGGTCTGGCCGCGCTGCACCGCGAGAAAATCGTGCATGGCGACCTGAAGCCCTCGAACATCATGCTCAAGCGGACGGGCAACGCCAAGATTATCGACATCGGCTCGGCCATCGACCTGGTGAACGCCCCCACGCGTCGCATGTGCTCGCCGGCCTATGCCGCACCGGAGATCCTGGAAGGGGGCGAAGCCAGCCCGCGATCCGACCTGTGCAGCCTGGGCTACGTACTGATCGAGATGCTGGCCGGCCGGCCTCCTTTCGCGGGGCTGACCAACTATCAGGAACTTTTGGAAGCCAAGCGTCTGCTCGCGCAGCGGCTGCCGAAGATGCTTCCCGCCGACGTGGTCTGCAACCAGATTTTGCTGAACCTGTGCCGCGGCATGATCGCCCCCGACCCCGGGCGTCGCTTCCAAAGCGCTGAAGCGGTCGACATGGATCGCGAAGGGGCCGCCGGCTTCCATCGCCAGTTGGTGAAGGGGGACATGGCCAGCGAGTACGAAAACGACATCCGCGTCTGGCTGGAACAACTGGATTAGTGCCTGGGCTCAGGGTTCTGTAGGGAACGGCCTCCGTGGCGTTCCGAGAAGTTGAAGAACCTACCCTTGCTCGCGGAACGCCACCCAGGGCGTTCCCTATAGAATCTTGTGAGCGCGCCTCACCTCCTCCTGCGGAGTCCTCTCCCATGTCCACGCCTGCCGCTTCCATGCCCACTCGTCCCTTGGGCCGCACCGGGCATCAGGTCACGCACTTCGCCCTCGGCGGAGAAGGAGTCCTGCGAACCCACGGCCAGATGGCCGCTGCGGTGCAGGTGATCCACCGGGCGCTCGATCAAGGGGTGAACTACTGCGACACGGCCCCCGCCTATGCCAGCAGTCAGGACTACTACGGCGAGGCCCTCGGCGAGCGCCGCAAGCAGATCTTTCTGGCCTCGAAGACGAACGAGCGAAGCCGCGATGGCTCACTCCGTCTGCTCGAAGACAGCCTGCGCCGGCTGCGGACCGATCATCTCGATCTGTGGCAGTTGCACGATCTGCGGACCGAGCACGATCTGAATCGCATCTTTGGCCCTGCCGGCGCGCTCGAGGCGATGCTGCACGCCAAGGAGAAGGGACTGGTCAAGAACCTGGGGCTGACCGGGCATCACGACCCAGCCATCCTGCTGGAAGCGATGCGGCGGTTCTCGTTCGACAACGTGCTGGTGGCCCTGAATGTAGCCGACATTCACCGCCTGTCGTTCAGCCAAAGCGTGTTGGTCGAAGCCGCCCGCCAGGGGATGGGCGTGGTCGGTATGAAGGTCGCCGCGCAAGGGGCGCTCATCGGCCCCGGTCGGCTCACGATGGATCAGGCGCTGGGCTACGTTCTTTCGCTCCCTGGTGTCAGCACTTGTGTGATCGGCTGCCAGACGCCGGCCGAAGTGGACGACAACGCCCGTATCGCCCGGGCCTTTCAGCCGATGCCGGCCGACGAGATGCGCTCGCTCGAGAGCCGCACCCAGAAGCACGCCGATTCGTTCGCGTACTTCAAGAAGCCCGCGTAACGCACGGAGCGATAACTCCGACGCGGTGCCTCGAACCCGTGCATCACGCATGGCATGGACGTTTCAGTCCATGAACGAAAGACTCCACAAGGCAATTGCCTGTCTTGCCTGCCCTACCCGTAATCGCATCGACTGGGCAGGGACTTTGACGAATAGTTGGACTTTGACGAATGGAGTAGATCTTCGGGCACCCCTCCGTCGATGGATGCGCTAGGGAGCTTCGTGTTGAATAACCATTTGAGCTAAAGCCAAGGGGTCACCATGAAGTTTTATGGCACGATATGTTTCGCTGCGGCGATGATCATGCTGGCGTCGAGCTTGGCGCGGGGGGCCGAACCCGATGAGATCACTCCGCCCCAGCCCATCGAATCCGCACCCGTGACGGACCAAGTTGAGGAAGTGATTCCCTCTTCCGACGACATCGCGTTGGCCGTCTACGTGCCCAACCTGGCTCCTGGTTTTGAATTCAGCGGCGGCTTGTTATATCTCAAACCCGGCGCCGACAACCTGGGCTACGCGACCATCACGACGTTCCTGCCTATTGGAAGCCCGCAGTGGGCCGTTCAGGAGCTCGATCCGAATTATCAGCCCGGTCTCAGCTTGGGCGCGCGTTATGTCTTTCCCGCCACCGGAAAAGATATGAGGGTCGATTGGGAACATCTGCGCACCAGTGACTCGGCGTTCGTGGCAGTCGACAATCTCGCGACGCAATGGATCTCACCGTTCAACCAGACGGGTCCGTCCACCTCTGAGTCGTCGAACGAAGTGGGCGTGTTCCACCTGAAGGCCGCGCAAGGGCAAGTCGAATTTGATTACGACATGGTGAATATCGACGTGGGCCAGACCGTGAACATTGGCTCCAAAACTCAGCTTCGTCTGTTTGGCGGTTTGGCCTACGCCCGCCTGCAGGAGCAATTGATCTCGACGTTCTACAACAACCCGAACGTCAACCCTGTCCCGCCGGTCATTGCGGTTCCCAATCCGACGCTCAGGTACATTACTCTGAACAACACGTCGACCTATACCGGCCTGGGACCGCGTCTGGGTCTCAATATCTCGCACGACATGTCTTACGGATTCAGTTTCGTGAGCCAGTTGAGCGGCACCGTGCTGGCCGGTTGGGTGCAACCTGCCCAGTACTCCTTCGCGGCGGTGTTCGACGACGTGGTCAACAACGAGCAGATCGCCAGTCGTACTGCGTCGCAGGTGGTCTATGCCGGCGATGCCAAATTAGGACTCGGGTACACTCAGCCACTGGGCAACGGTTCTGTTTTGACTATCGAATCCGGATTCAGGGCGGCTGTCTTTATCAACCCGTTTTCGACGTACGAGACAAGCACCAATGTCCTGCCGCTCGATATCGGCTCGCTGTCGACCAATAGCATGCGGCACACGCCAAGCAACTTCACGCTGAGCGGATTCTACGCGACGTGCAGCTTGCAGTGGTGAACGTGGCTCGTCCTTTCATCCACGTGGGTGACCACCTGGAGATCAGCGTTGGCCGGTAAACCGAGCACGTCGTGTCAGGCCAACGAAAGAATCAGCTCTTGCACTTTCGTGGCGATCAGATCGCGCACGTTGCGGAATTCCTCGGGCGTCATCTCGCGAGGATCGGGAATCTGCCAGTCGACCCTCGCCCGGGCGTCGACCAACGGGCATTCGTCTCCGCAGCCCATGGTCACCGCGACGTCAAACGGCTGGCCATTGAACTCTTCCAGCCCTTTCGACGCGTGCGCGGAGAGATCGTAGTCCAACTCGCGCATCGCCGAGATCGCCTTGGGGTTCACGCGACCTGAAGGGCGCGAGCCGGCGCTGTACGCCTCGACCTTGCCCGCGCCGTGGATGCGCGCGAAGGCCTCGGCCATCTGGCTGCGGTTGGAGTTCTCGACGCAGACAAACAGGACCCGCTTCATGGGCAGCTCTCCGAAGCAACAGGGGAACAACAGCAGCCAGGCGATTGAACGCAGCGGCAAACAAACACGCCGGTCAGTGCGCCCAGCACGGGAGCGGTGAGATAGATCCACAGGCTCTCGAAGTGGAACGACACCAGCGCGGGCGCCAGCGATCGTGCGGGGTTCATCGACGCCCCGGAGATCGGTCCCGCGAACAGGGCCTCAAGGGCAATGACCGCCCCCACGGCCACGCCCGCCATCAGCCCTTTCTCCTTCGCGCCGGTGGAGACGCTCAGAATCACGAACATCAGAATCCAGGTCAGGATCGCTTCAAGCACAAAGGATTGCATCGCCCCCGCGGCCGGCAACGTGGCCCCCAAGGTGGCATGCTCGGGAAAGAGTATCCGCAGTGTCAGACTGGCAACCACCGCGCCGGCGCATTGGCTGGCGATGTACGGTGCGACCCAGGCGGATTCAAATCTCCGGGCCGCCCAAAAGCCAAGCGTAACGGCCGGATTCAAATGGCAGCCGGAGACTTCGCCCATCGCGTAAATCATGGCCAGCACGATCAGCCCGAAGGTCAGAGCGATGCCGACATGCGTAATGGCCCCGTTGCGCACATCGTTGATGACAATGGCACCGGTGCCGGCAAAGACCAAGGCGAACGTGCCGAAGAACTCGGCGTAAACTCTCCGCATGCTGGCTCCTTAGTTGCCGCTCGCTCGCCCTCGCCGGCGACTGCGATCGTTGACCTCATCGAGCAGGCACCAGCCTCGATCGAGCAGCGAGCGGACGCAGAGATCAACCAAGCGGTAATGGATATTGTTCCCCTCGCGGCGCGAGGCCAGGATCCCCAGATCCGAGAGCTTTTGAAGTTGGTTTGAGACCGCCTGCGGCTTCATGCCCAGTGTCGCTGCCAGATCACCGACGCAGAGTTCCTCGGTCCGCACCAGGGCGTGCAGCAATCGCAATCGCGTGCCGTTGGCCAGCACTTTGAAGACAGCCGAGAGTCCGCCGGCCTGCACGACGGACAACAGCGGCCGCTCGTGGAGCGCGGTCGCATCGCAACAGGTATTGAGCGTGGGAGGCAGCTTGCCGGGGTTGGTCTTCATGATGCGTTACACTAGATCGTGTAATTGTGAAAGTCAAGTCGAGGTGGGGCGGGCGTGCTATGATGCCGGATCGCATGACGGAAGCTAAAGGGGAGATTTGAGATTTGAGATTTGAGA
>Ga0105046_10000210_pt1 | contig 74200 bp, 61 predicted proteins | sample MAT03_FD_78385 | JGI IMG/M metagenome (GOLD analysis project Ga0105046, IMG submission 78385) | Freshwater microbial communities from Lake Fryxell liftoff mats and glacier meltwater in Antarctica - MAT-03 (megahit assembly) | ecosystem: Environmental > Aquatic > Freshwater > Ice > Liftoff...
CGCGGCTGGGCCCAGGCCTATGCCGCCACGAAGGGCACGCTCACGCCGATCGTCGAGGCCTGGGCAGGGTTTCTCGAGACTGCGAAATAGCGGGACTCGTGCCCGCCCGAGACCCGGGACCCGAGTCCCGCCTTTAGCGCGAGCTCATGAGTTCCAGGCTCGCGAGCGCAATCACTTTGGTAGCGGCAATCAAGTCGCTCACCGCGCAGTACTCGTCGGGCTGATGAGCCTGCACGAGTTCGCCTGGACCATAGGCCACGCAGTGCGGCACGCCCGCCACCTTCGCCACGTGCTTGTGATCGTAGGTGCCGGGGCTGGCCACCAGCGTGGCCGGGCGGCCGAGCACGGTGCGAATGGCGCTGGTCAGCGCCGGGATGATCGGCGAGTCGTCGGGCGTGCGGGTGGGATGCACGATGAGCCGGTCGTGCACCTCGAAGCGGATGCCGGGCACGAGCCGCCGCGCCGCATCCACCAGGGCCGCGATCTCGTCACGCGTCGCGTCGAGCCCTTCTTCGATCAGGAAGCGGCGGTCGAAGACCGCGCGGCAGTGGTCGGCCACGCACGGCGTCTGCACGCCGTCGACCGGCTGCCCGCCTGCGATGCCGTTGGTGTTGATGGTGGCGTGGCGCGCGCCGGGCGGCACGACCGGCACGCCGGTGGTGCGCCCCTGCAACTGCGGCTTGAGCTGGTGCTCGATGAGGTGCATGAACTGCCCCATCCCCTCGATGGCACTCGCGCCCAGGAACGGCATGCTGCCGTGGCCGATGCGGCCGCGCGCTTCGACCTCGAACCAGTAGACGCCGCGATGGCCGATGCACACGCGGTCCACGTCGAGCGGCTCGGGGATGATGACGAAGTCGGTCTTGTCCTTCGAGAGCCACTTGTGCTCGGCCAGGTGGTAGACGCCGGCCAGGCCGCCGCTCTCTTCATCCACGGTGCCGCTCACCTCGATCGTGCCGGGCAGCGGAATGCCGGCCCGCCGCAGGATCTCGGCGGCATACACCGCGGCGGCGATGCCCGCCTTCATGTCGCACGAGCCACGCCCGTAGATCTTGCCGTCGCGCACCAGGCCGCCGAAGGGATCCACCGTCCAGCCCGCGCCCGCCGGCACCACGTCGAAGTGTCCGTTCAGATGCACGAGCGGATGTGGATGCGCGCCGGCGCGGCGGCCGATCACGTTCACCCGCGGATGCGCGCGGGTGTGCTCGGGCCGTCCGTCGGCGGCCACGTAGTGCACCTCGAAGTCGCACGCCCGCAGCCGCTCGCCGATGACGCGGGCACAGGTCTCGTATTCCTCACCGGGCGGATTCACGGTGGGAATGCGGATGAGCTCGGCCGCGAAGTCGACGATCTCCTCAGCATGCGCGTCGACCGCAGCCGAGACTTTCTCGATGACAGAAGGATGAGTGGCCACGCCGCACCATCTTGGATCAACACGGCGCTTGGTTCACAGCCGCCACTTCCCGTAACATTCCGAAACGCCTGCGCATTCGTCACGGCGCACCGAGGATGTTCCACATGCCCGTCATCTCCCGCGTTCGTTCCTCGCACCGCTTCGTGCTGCCGGCGGCCGTCGTGCTCGCCGCCTGCGCCGGCGCCACCACGGCCCGGATGGCCGGGCCAGATCCGCGCGGCCTCACCGCCGTCGCAGGCATCAAGGTAGGCTCGATCACACTGACCGAGCGGCCCACCGGCTGCACCGTGATTCTCGTGGACGGCGAGGGCGCCGTGGGCGGCGTGTCGCAGCGCGGCGGCGCACCCGGCACGCGCGAAACCGATCTGCTCGATCCGGGCAACATGGTCGACAAGGTGAACGCCGTGGTGCTCTCGGGTGGCAGCGCCTTCGGCCTCGACGCGGCCACCGGTACCGTGCGCTGGCTCGAGGAGCACGACCTGGGCTGGGACGTGCGCATCGCCAAGGTGCCGATCGTGCCCTCGGCGATTCTGTTCGACCTGCCGGTCGGCGGCAACCCCAAGATCCGCCCCACGGCCGACTGCGGCTACAAGGCCGCCGCCGCGGCCACCAATGGCAAGGTCGAAGAAGGCAGCGTCGGGGCGGGCGCCGGCGCCACGGTGGGCAAGTCTGGCGGCGGCAATCGCGCGATGAAGGGCGGACTCGGCAGCTACGCCATCACGCTGCCAAACGGCCTCACCGTGGCCGCCATCGTAGCCGTGAACGCCGTCGGCGACATCATCGATCCCGATACCGGCAAGGTCGTGGCGGGCGTGCGCAATCCCGACGGGTCGTTGGCCGACGCGCGCGTGCTGCTGCGCAACGGGCCGCCCCTGCAGCAGCCGCGTCCAGGAGAGAACACCACCATCGGTCTCGTGGCCACGAACGCGAAACTGACCAAGGCCGAAGTGCACCGCATGGCCCTCATGGCCGACGACGGCTTCGCGCGCGCCATCTACCCCGCCCACACCATGGGCGACGGCGACACCGTGTTCTCGCTCGCGACCGGCAAGTGGACCGGTCAGGTCAACATCACGCAGATTGGCGCGCTCGCCGCCGACGTGATGGCCAGGGCCATCGTGCGCGCGGCCACCGAGGCCACCGGCCTCCCCAATCTTCCGGCCGTCCGCGACCTGCCGAAGCGCTAGGCGCGACGGGCAACTTCGTCACTGAGGAGTGTGCGTCGGTGAAGGCAGACATGTTCCGGCTCGACGGCAAGGTGGTCGCGGTGATCGGCGCTGGCAGCGGCATCGGCGCGGCGGTGGCGATGGCCGTCGGCGCGCACGGTGGCCACACCGTGTGCTGCGACCTGAAGGCCGAGAGCGCCGAGGCCTCGGCCAGCGCCATTCGCGCGGCGGGCGGTGCCGCTGACAGCGCGGTGCTCGACATCAACGACGAGCCCGGCGTCACGGCGGCCCTCGCCGCCCTCGCCGCGACCCATGGCCATCTCGACGGCCTCGTGTGCACACCGGCCATCAACGTGCGCAAGCCGATGCTGAACTACACCGGCGAGGAATTCGATCGCGTCGTGGCCGTGAACCTGCGCGGCAACTTCAACGTGCTCACGGCCGCCGGCCGCATCATGACCGCGCAAGGCTCCGGCAGCATCGTGCTCTTCAGTTCGATCCGCGCGCTCGTCACCGAACCCGGGCAGTCGGTCTACGGCATGACCAAGGCCGGCATCGTGCAGCTCGCCAAGTCGGCCGCCACCGAATGGGCCACCTCCGGTGTACGCGTCAACGCCATCGCCCCGGGCGTGACCGAAACGCCGCTCACCGCGCCGATCAAGGCCAACGCCGAGTGGTACCACGCCTACGCCGCCAAGAGCCCGATGAACCGCTGGGCCAGAGCCGACGAAATGGCCGGCCCCGCCGTGTTCCTGTTGTCGGATGCGGCCAGCTACGTGACCGGCACGATTCTCTACGTCGATGGCGGCTGGACCGCCGCCGACGGACGCTTCATGCCGCCCGGCATGGAGCAGAGCAGGGACTGACGCCGGCACGCCCGAGCCCCGAACCCCCAGCCCCCAGCCCCAGGGATACTCGATGAATCACTACACAATTGCCACCATTGCCGGCGACGGCATCGGTCAGGAAGTGACCCCGGCGGCGCTGGCCGTGGTGAACGCGGTGTCGCGCACGCATGGCTTCACCACCAGCGTCGTGCAGCATCCGTGGGGCTGCGAGTACTACGTGAGCGAAGGGCGGATGATGCCGGCCGACGGGCTCGCGCAGCTGCGCTCGTGCGATGCCATCTACCTGGGCGCGATCGGCGCGCCCACCGTGCCGGATCACGTGTCGGTGTGGGAACTCATCCTGCCGATCCGCCAGCACTTCGAGCAGTACGTCAATCTGCGGCCGATGCGGCTGCTGTCGGGCGTGCCCGGGCCGCTGCGCGACCGCACCCCGGCCGACATCGACTGGGTGTGCGTGCGCGAGAACTCCGAGGGCGAATACGCCGGGCTCGGCGGCCGGCTCCACAAAGGCACGCCGCACGAAGTGGCCGAACAGACCGGCCTCTTCACCCACCGCGGCATCGCACGCGTGGTGCGCTTCGCCTGCAAGCTGGCGATGTCCCGTCCGCGCAAGCTGCTCGCCAGCGCCACCAAGTCGAACGCGCTGCAGCACTCGATGGTGCTGTGGGACGAGGTGGTCGACGAGGTGGCGCGCGACTTCCCCGCCCTCACCATCCGCAAGTATCACGTGGACGCGCTGGCCGCGCGCATGGTGACGCATCCGCAGACGCTCGACGTAATGGTGGCGTCGAATCTGTTCGGCGACATCCTCACCGACCTGGGCGCGGCCGTGTCGGGCTCACTCGGCGTGGCACCGGGCGCGAACCTGAATCCCCCGCGCGAGCATCCGTCGATGTTCGAGCCAATTCACGGCTCCGCCCCAGACATCGCCGGCCGCGGCATCGCCAACCCGATCGGCGCGATCTGGGCGGCCGCGCTGATGCTCGATCACCTGGGCGAGACCGACGCCAGCCGTCAGGTGGTGGCGGCGATTGAGGGCGTGCTCGCCGCCGGAGCCGTCCGCACACCCGATTTGGGCGGAGCGGCAACCACCGCCGACATGACGTCGGCGGTCATCGCCGCACTCTGATCCCAGTCGCCGCTCAGCGCGACGCCGACATCTGCCTGGCGTGCGTCAGCGCCGGCCGGTCAGCCGACGTCTGCCCCGCTACGGCGAGCAGTTGCTTGTAGAGCGCCGCGGCAGCTGCCGTGTTGCCATCGGCCTCGGCCGCGCGGGCCGCCCCGTAGAGGCCGAGGAACCGTCCGGGCTCCTTCGCCATCGTCTTCTGGAAGGCCGCTTGGGCTTCCTTGGCGCGGCCGGCGTCGAGCAGCATGAACCCCAGCAGCTCCCGCGCCGGCGCGAGGGGCCCGGGCGTAACCGCCGACTTGTCGGTGAGGTCTTCGGCATCAGCCGCAACCGACAGCAGTTCCACGCCCTTCGCCTTGTCGCCCTCGGCGAACACCTTCCAGGCCTGCGCCACCTGGCGCTGGATGTCGACCTGCTCGGCCCAGTACGTTTCCTTGGTCGCAACGAGCAGCTTCTGGATGGCGATCAGCCGTTCGATGTCCGCCGCCGCCGCGGCCGGCGTGCCGGCCCGTGCCGCGCCGACCGCGCGGGCGAAGTGTGTGATGGCCTCGGTATAGGGCGCGGCCGGAGCGGGCCGCACGGTGAGGGCCGCGGCCTCCGCCCATGCTTGACGTTCGAGAGCGACGCGCGCGGGAATGGCCGCCAGCGCGAACGCATACGGGCCGCCCACGGCACCGGCTTCGAACGTCACCGCGCGATCGCGCGCCACCTTGGCCCCGACATCGTCGGCGAGCTGCAGGTAGGCGTAGGTCTGGTAGTCGAGCGCGTGCAGCTCTTCGCCCGCGCCGACAGGACCACCGGCCTTGCGCGCAGCTTCGGCCGACTTGCGGTTGGTCTCGACCGATTCCTTCCACTCGCCGACGCGCGTGAAGGTGTGCGACGGCATGTGGAGCGCGTGCGGCACGACCGGCGCAATCGACGCGTAGCGGCGCGCGGCATCGAGCGCCCGCGGCGCCAGCGGCGGCGCGTCATAGGCATGGATGATGTAGTGCGCCAGGCCGGGATGACCCGGCATCTTCTTGAACATGACTTCGAGAACTTCAGCGGCCTTCAGATTCGCGGCGTAGGTCTTGTCGGTCGGGGTGGCGGTCTGGGCCACGGCCAGGGCCCAGAAGATGCGCGCCTCGATATCAGCCGGGTTGTCCTTCGACACCTGGCCCGTCGTGGTCTCGTAGGCCACGATGCGCGCGCGCTGGGTGGTGACGTCGTCGCTCGCGAACAGCCCCGCCACGGCGTCGATGTAGCCCTTCTCGCGCCTGGTGGGCGTGCCGGTCGCCTGCGCCTTCTCGATGGCGGCCTTGCCGGTAGCGATGGTCTGCGGCGTGCGCAAGCCGCCGAATGGGTTGCCCCAATGCGTGAGGGCCACGCCCCAGAGGGCCATGGCGCAGTTGGGATCCTTCGCGAGGATGCCCTCGAAGGCCTTACGCGCCTCGGGGAACCAGAACGAGTGCAGTTGCGCCACGGCGCTGTTGAAGTCGGCCTTCACGGCCGTGCTACACGACGTCTGGAAGTCGACGGCGCCCACCTGATCCACTGACAGTGGGCCACCGCCATGGTTCTCGTGCTGGGCCACCGCCGGTGCACTCAGTAGACACATCACCGCCGCGATACGTACGCTCTGTCCCACGGGTCTCTCCTTGTTGCGGGTCGCGCCCGCGTTCACACCACGATTTTCACGACGTGCCACTGCCTGCCGCTGCCTGTCCTATCTGCCGAAACTCAAGCGGTCGAGCGCCACGCGCCCGTTGCTGATGACCAGCAGCGGATCGAGCAAAGCGCGCGGCTGCTCGAGCGGATTGCCGTCGACCACGATCAGGTCGGCCTCGAACCCCTGCCGCACCTGCCCGATCTGCGTCTGCAGCTTCAGCAGCTCCGCATTCACGGTGGTGGCCGCCTGCAAGGCGGCCAGCGGCGTCAGCCCCGCCGCCACCAGCTCGAGCACCTCGCGCGATACGCGCGCGATGCTCGATGGGCCGTACGCCGTATCCGTGCCGGCGACGATCTTCACGCCGAGCCCACGGGCTCGCGTGACCGTGTCCACGAGCACCGGCTTCAGCATCTGGCCACGACGCTGCAACCCCGCGTTGTCGTACTCGCCCCCCGGCATCGCCAGGTCGTTCACGACGTCGACGGTCGGATCGAAGAAGACGCCGCGCTGCGCCATCAGGGTGAGCGTCTGGTCGGTCAGGTAGGTGCCGTGCTCGATGCTGCGCACACCGGCCTTCACGGCGGCGAGTGCCCCTTCGGCGCCATGCGCGTGTGCCAGCACCGGTACGCCGCGCGCGGCGGCCTCGGCCACGACCAGCGCCAACTCCGCCTCGCTGTAGACCTGCTTGCGCGGATCGGTGTCGGGCGTGCCGGCCCGTTCGGTGGCGAGCACCTTGATCCAGTCCACGTTCCGCGACAGGTTGAACTTCACGAAACGCCGGAGCGCATCCGTGCTGGTGAGGCCGCCTAGAAGATCGCCGAGCTCTGGCGCATCGAGGAACGCTTCTGGCGCCGGCTGCGGCCGCACGTGATAGCCGGCCGCCTGCACGTCGGGCCCGGGCAGGTAGCCGCGCTTCACGAGATCCCGTAAGCCCACGTCCGCGAAATTCGACACGCCGGCACTGCGCACGGTCGTGACGCCGCTCTCGAGCGCGGCCCGCATGGCGGCAGTGCTCGCGATGTGCACGTGGGCATCGATCAGGCCCGGCACGACGTAGCGGCCGCCCAGGTCGATACGGCGCGGCGCAGCCGCGGTGGCCGCGGCTGGCGCAGCGGCACTCACCGATTCGATCCGTCCGTCGCGCAGCACCAGCACCTGGCCGCGACGCACGGCGCCGGTCGCGGTGTCGACGACCGAGGCGTTCACGAGCATCACCGGTGCCGGGAGCACGGGACCCGTCTGCGCGCCGAGCCACCACGCGGGGGTCGACAGCAGGAGCGCGGCCAGGGCCAGGGGCACGAGCACGGAGCGCATGGCAGAAGTCTAGTATTCCTGGCCGACGTTGGCACCGGATAATCGGGCGCCCCGGGCGCAGCCGCCGGGCGTCACGGTCTTCCGGATAGACTGGCCCCGTGCCCGCCCTTGCCGGTGTTCGTCTCCTCAGCGTCGCCCTCAACCTGCCCGGACCTGTGGCCCTGGCCCGGCTCGTGGCGCTCGGCGCCTCGGCCACCAAGGTGGAGCCGCCGTCAGGTGACCCGCTCACGACCTACAGCCGTGCCTGGTACGACCGGCTGCACCAAGGCGTGGTGGTTGAAGCGCTCGACCTGAAAGCAGACGACGGACGCGCGCGCTGTGACCACCTGCTTGACTCGACCGACGTGCTGCTCACGAGCCAGCGGCCCTCGGCGTTGGCGCGTCTGAAACTCGGCCCCGCCCGGCTGGCCGAACGGTTTCCGGCACTGCGCACGGTGAGCATCGTCGGCGACACCGCGGCGCCTGAGCGGGCGGGACACGACGTGACCTATCAGGCCGAAGCCGGGCTGCTGCGCGACCGCCTGCCGGTCACGCTGCTGGCCGACCTCGTGGGCGCCGAGCGGGTCGTGGCCACGGTGCTGCTGGCGCTCAGATCGGCGCCCGGCGCGTGCCTCGTGGTGGGACTTCGCGACACGGTCGACGACTTGCGCGCCCCGCTCGACTACGGGCTCACCACCAGCGGCGGCCGCCTGGGCGGCGGCGACCCCGCCTACGGCGTCTACGCCACCCGCGACGGCCACCTCGCGGTGGCCGCGCTCGAACCGCACTTTCGGGCGCGACTCTACGAGGCGCTCGGTGCGGCGGTCGATGCGCCTCTAGGCGACGTGATGACGTCCCGCACCTGCGCCGAGTGGGCGGCGTTTGCGCGCGAACACGACCTGCCGCTGCACGCCTGGCCGTCGCCCGTCACCCCTTCGGCACCAGGCGCACGAACAGAACACGGCGGCCGTCGGCCGTGACGTCGCACGGCTGCAGCCAGGGCATCGCGTCTGGGAAATGCCGAGGCTTTGCGCTCACCGGCCGGCGCCCTCGGCTCCGCGCTGCTGGTAGATCTTCTTCGCCTCGTCGAACTGGGCGAAGACGTGCGCGCGCTCCTTCTGCGACCGCCAGCCCGGCCACGCCTCGGCCATCAGCCGCAGCATGTCGATCCACTTCACCGAGTAGGCCGCGGCAGAGGCGCTGCGCACCGGCGCGCCACCCACGGTGATCCAGACGGGGTTGGTGAAGGCCTGCGCGAATCCGGCGTCGAGCGGGAACCGCTCGCTCCGCGCGCCCTCGACGCGCAGGTGATACCAGCCGCTCCTCGTGACCTTCAGCGTGCGCGTGAAGTCCAGCGCCGTGCGGTCGCCCGTGAACGGGATCCTCTCCACCACCTCCCCGTTGTGGACGAGCACGGCTTCGGTGAGCGGCGTCATGGACCGCGACCAGCCCGCGATCTCGACGCTACCGCCTTCGGCCGGCAACGCGATCTCCTCGCCGGGACCGCGGCCGTTCGCGGTCATCGTCACGAGCGGGCCGGTCGTGACGAACGCCCGGCCGGCACGCAGCCCCTCGAACCACGCCTCCATCGAGAGTCCACGATCGCCGGTGTAGACGTAGGTCCGAACCGAGCCCACCAGCTTGCTGGCGTGCATGCTGCTGATCGAGTCTTCGCCGCCGGTAGCCGTCACACGGAAGCCGTTGTTCAGGACCGCGTACCACGGGACGAACGAACCACGGCCCGCGTCGGACCACTCGACGGCGTCGGTCGTGCCCAGCCCGGCGTCCACCATGAAGCCCTTGCCGCCGCCCAGGCCCAGCTCCATCGGATCCTGATCGGTGGTGAACGCGTGGACGTAGCCTACCGTGGCACCCTGCGCCTTGGCCTTGCGGAACATGTCGGTGTTGCTCGGGTAGAGGCTCTCGATCGCCGTGCCCTCGTAGCCGGTGGTGTAGGGCGAGATCAGGTGATCGCGCATGCCGAACATGAACACGTGACCGTAGAAGGGCGGGCGGTACTCCTGGCCCACGACCAGCACGCGGTCCTTCGTGGACAGCGGGTGCGCGCCGCCGCCCTTCACGAAGTGGTGATAGTCGAGGATGCGGTTGTCCTTGTTGGCCACCTGCTCGTTCACGATGTCCTGATCCTCGGCGGCCGACATCATCATCAGGTTCTCGAGCGTGTTGTGCAGATTGCCCGCGTAGTTCATGTGCACGTGCGTGGAGCCGCTGTACCAGCCCCGGGCGTTCAGGTCGGTCAGGCGCTTCATGCGGACGGTGACGAGCGTCACGTCGCCGGCCTTGACCTCGGCAGCCGTGGTGACGAACGGACGCTCGAAGCCCGCAACCGTGGTCATCGTGACCTTGCCCGCGGGCACCTGTAGGGTGAAGCGTCCCGGCGTGTGGACGATGCGGTCGCCGATGCCGCTGACACGTGCGTAGGCATCGCTCGGCACGTACTGCTTCCCGTCTGACGCCGCCAGGTGGGTGCGAGCCGCGAGCGTCTCCCCCGTGGCGTCGTCCACGACCCGCACCGACAGCGTGCCGACCGGGCGCTTCCAGTGCCGCTCCGTGATTCGCACCGTGCGCAGAGCGCCGCCATAGGTCTCGAGCAGCGCCAGCTGCGGCAGGCCGCCCTCGTTCGAGATGAACGCGATCCACTCGCCGTCGGGTGACCAGCGCGGATGGAACGCGTCGTGCTGGAAGAGCGTGAGTTTGTAGGGCTCGCCGCCCATGGTCGGCTGGACGTAGAGGTTGTTGTACTGGTCCGCGGCGCCGGACGTGGAGGCGTAGACGAAGCGTTTGCCGTCGAGGGACACGTCGGGCCGCGGCCGGTAGAGCGTCTGTTCCGCACGCACGACCACGGCCTTCTCCATGCCCTTGGCCACAGCCGGCACCCGGTAGACGTTGCCCGAACCCAGGGCGACGTTCCGGTTCGAGACGAGCAGCAACTCCTTGCCATCCGGCAGCCACGCGGGGCTGATGTGCACGTCGACGTTGCCGAAGTAGAGGCGATCGCTCGGATAGGTGTGGTCGGTCGTCACCGCAATCTCGGGCCCAGCCCATTGGCCGTCCTTGATCGGTCTGACGTAGACGTTGAAGTAGCCGTTCGGCGCCGTCGACACGTAGGCGACCCGGCTGCCGTCGGGCGAGAACACCGGGTCTGTGTAGATCTGTTCGTCGTTCGTGAGCGCGGCGGTGGCGCCCGTGTCCAGATTCAGGACCTCGAGCTGGATCTTCCGCGAGTCGTAGTCGGCGGTGTAGATCAGCCACTTCCCATCGGGCGAGATGTCGGGCGACGAATGGTAGGTCGGTCCGGCCGTGAGTTCGCTGGCCTGTCCCGTGGCCGGGTTCACGCGCCAGATCGAGCCGTGCATCGCCACCGCGATCCAGGTGCCGTCGGGCGACCAGTCGGGCCACCACGGGGTGGCGGACACGGCCGGCGAGAAGTAGAAGTTGTGCATGTAGGTGCCGCCGGTGCGCGCGGCGGGATACCCGGTTACGCCGCGTGTGCCCTGCTGCACCGATCCGCCCTGCACGGGAATGGCCACCGGCGGAGTGGGCCGTGACTGCGCGGCGGGCTGGGCGGCGAGCCAGCCGCCAACGAGGGCGAGAGCCGCGGCTGCGGCTACACCGGGCGAGCAGAACGTCAACTTCATGTTAGCCTCCGTGCGAACGGCTGGGACGAACCGCCGACAATGATGCCGCTGCGGCGAGCGACAGTTTACTCGGAGTATCGCGCCCGCGTCAGCGGGGCGTGGCGGAGCGTCCGAGCATGACCGAACCGGTGCGCCGCATCACGGCCGTCGACGCCCTGCGCGGCCTCGTCATGGTCATCATGGCCCTGGACCACACGCGCGACTTCCTCAGCGCGGAGGCCATGAACTTTCCGCCGGAGATGCTCGCGCGTACGACACCCGCGCTGTTCCTGACGCGCTGGATCACCCACATCTGCGCGCCGGTCTTCGTGGCCACGGCCGGCATGGCCGCCGGCCTGCGTCTGGCCCGCGGCGGTTCACGGACGGAGCTGTCGCGGTACCTGATCACCCGCGGACTGTGGCTCATCGCCGTGGAAGTCGTCGTGATGCGCCTGGCGATGAACTTCACGTTCGACCTGCGCTATCCGGTGTTCCTCATCATCCTGTGGGCGCTGGGCTGGTCGATGATCGCCCTGGCCGCGCTCCTCCACCTGCCGCCGCGCCTGGTGGGCGCCCTGGGGCTTGGCGTCATCGTCTTCCACAACACGCTCGACGCGGTGACGCCGGCGCAGTGGGGCCCGCTCGCGTGGCTCTGGACCATCCTCCACCAGCCGGGAGTCGTATCCGCTGGCGGCATCACGGCCGTGGCGGGCTACCCCGTGCTGCCGTGGGCCTGCGTGATGGCGGCGGGCTTCAGCGCGGCGGAGATCTACACCTGGACACCCGAACGGCGGCAGCGGCTGCTGCACCTGGCCGGCACGGCGGGCATCGTCGGGTTTGTGAGCTTGCGGCTCATCAATGGCTACGGCGATCCGTCACCGTGGCTCCCGCAGGCCACGCCGGCCATGACCATGGTGTCGTTCCTCAACGCGACGAAATACCCGCCGTCGCTCATCTTCCTCTTGATGACGCTCGGGCCGGCGGCGTTGCTGCTGGCATGGCTCGAGCGCGCGACTCTCGGCTCCCGCCATCCGTTCGTGGTGTTCGGCCGCGTGCCGCTTGCCTACTACGTGGTCCACTTCTGGCTGCTGCACGCCGTCGCTGCGCTCGCGGCCTTCCTGCGTTACGGGACAGCCACATGGGCCTTCTTCTGGCATCCGCTCCCGTCGATGGGTGGCGCACGCGAGATGTTTCCGGCCGATCTCGGCTACCCGCTGTGGCTGGTCTACGTCGCCTGGCTGGTGCTGGTCTCCGCGCTCTACCCCGCGTGCCAGTGGCTGGCCGAGGTCAAAGCGCGTCGCCGCAACTGGTGGCTCTCTCACCTCTGATGACACGAGCGCCGGTAGACACGAAGGGCCCGGCAAAGCCGAGCCCTTCGTGAGACGTGTGGCGCCGGTCCGACTCGCCCCTAGAACGACACGCGCAACGCCAGCTGCCCGGTGCGCGGACGGTAGGCGTTGCCGATGTTCTGCTGCGGCTGGCCGAACAAGGGCGAGTTGACCACGGCGTTGTAGGAGCCGAAGTTCTCGTGATTGAAGAGATTGAACACCTCGGCGATTGCCTGGATGTTCACGTTGTTGATCCTGAACGCCTTGGTCGCGCGGGCGTCCACCTTGTGAATGGCATCGCCCCTGAGGGCGTTGCGTGCCACGCGGTCGCCGGAGTTGAGCGTGGTCGGCCCGTCGTAGCGGTCGCCTGCGAGCGCCGTGTTCATGACCAGCGGCGCGGCGCCCACGTAGAGGCGGTTGGTGTGCGACAACGCGGCGCGGTTCTTCCCGTAGGGATTGCCGCCCACCGACGTGTTGAAGTAGTTCCCGGAACCGAACTGATAGGCGCCCGAGAAGGTCAGCCCCCAGCCCGGCGCCCAGATGCCGTTCAGACGCAGCGTGTGGCGCTGGAACTCCTGCGAGCGCGCCCACTCCTCGTCGCTGTCGATGTCGAGCGGATTGTCGGCGTTCGGGCCGAAGCCATTCGCCGGCGTGTTGTCGCGCGCGAAGAACGTGTAGGTGTAGGTCAAGCCGGCCTGGAAGTTGTTGGCATAGCGCCGCGTGATGCCGTTGGCCAGCGACAGGAAGTCGGCCTTGCCGCCCGATTCGATCCAGATGGTCGGGCCCCAGGTGGGATCGGCGACGCGCCCCTGCGCCGGGTAGCCGGTGGCTGGATCGGCCACCAGGTTGATGTCGACGCCGCGCGGGCGGTTGTACTCACGCCAGTGGGCCAGGTCCATCTCGATGCCCAGCACCGGGGTGATCTGCTTCTGGAAGCCGACCGCGCTCTGCCAGGTGACCGGGAACTCGAAGTCGTGCGCAATCACACGCGGCGCCTGCGGGACGGCGCCACTGGCGATCTGCTGGGCGGTGAAGTTCCGCGTGGGATTCAGGAACCAGCCTGGCTGGTTGTCGTTCGGGAAGCTGTTGACGATGATGCGATTGCCGAACGACTGCTGGCTGAAGGTGACATTCGACACGACCGACCCGTAGTACAGGCCGGTGCCGCCGCGGACGACCAGGTCGTTCTTGCCACCGACGTTCCACGCGAATCCAGCGCGCGGCGAGATGTTGTTGTTGTCGCGGATGCCACTCTTGAAGAGCGGCCCGCCGAACGGCGCAAACACGGTCGAGTTCTTCGTGTCGGGTGGGTCGGTGGCGCCCTGGTCGAGGTCGTAGCGCACCCCGTAGTTGATGGTGAGCTGATCGTTCAGCCGCCAGTTGTCGCCGAACCAGACGGCATAGGTCGGCCGCGGAATGTCGACGTCCCAGTTGCCGCTGTTCTGCAGGAAGTTGGTGGCGACACTGTCGAGACCCGTGAGGTCCCACTGCGTGGGATCATTGCCCGGGAAGCGGCGGTCCATGTCGGCGGGATTGGTGCGGAAGTTGAAGACGCCGCGTTCGCCGAGGCGCCACTCGCCCGAGTCTTTCCAGCCGAGGAACTCGGCGCCAATCTTCATGTCGTGCGAGCCCTTGTTCCACGTCAGGTCGTAGCGCGCCGTGATCTGATTCTGGTTGAACTCCTGCGGGAAGTTCTGGGGCGGCCCGATGGTGCCGTTGATGAAGTTGAACGACGGGGTGCCCGTGCCGAGCCAGCCGGGAGGCGCCGCCGTCGCCAGCTGGTCGAGCGCGACGCCGTTGGTCCAGCCGAAGGAGTTGTAGCCGACCCGCACTTCTTCGACCAGGCTCGAGGAGCGCACGTGCGACCAGCTCACCAGGAAGTTGTCGGCCTTGCGCGTGCGCGACGCCGACTGCGTGGGATGCTCGGCCTGTTTGTCGTTGGGCCGGTCGAACCGCCAGAACGAGTAGCGGTACGACAGGTGGGAGTTGGCCGTCCAGTCCTGGTCCACGCGGCCGAGCGCGCTGTGGTTGACCTGCTTGTCGGCGGCCGACGAGCGAATCGAGGCCAGGTTCACCGGCGCGAAGAAGACGGTGCCAGGTTCACGCTCATATTCGTAGCTCAGGAAATAGTGGAGCTTGTCCTTGCGCAGCGGCCCGCCGAGCGATGCTCCGGTCTGCTGGTTCTGGTACGGCAGCACGCGCTTGGCGACGAAGTCGGCGCTGTTCCACTGGTCGTCGCGAAAGTACCCGTAGATCGAGCCCCGCAAGTTGTTGGTGCCCGACTTCGAGATGGCCTGCACCTGCACGCCCGTCGAACGGCCTTGCGTGATGTCGAAGAGGTTGGTGATGATCTGGAACTCCGCGATCGCCTCGCGGCTGAACCTCGGCTGGCCGAAACCGGAGCTCGCCACCTTATTGGTGATCTGCTGGCCGTCGAGGTTGAGCTGGAACGCGTTGTCGTCGCCGACACCGGGCCGGTTGTCCACGTTGTTCGCGGTGATGCCCTTCACCTGCAGCGACAACTCCATCCAGTTGCGACCGGCGAGCGGCAGCTCTTCCATCTGGCGGCGGTCGACGTTGCCGGCGACCTCCGACGAGGTGATGTCGACGAGCGGCGATTCACCGGTGACGACGAGGGTTTCCGACAACGACCCCACTTTGAGCGAGAACGGCAGCGTGGCGTTCTGGCCGACGCGCAGCTCTAACACAGGCACCGTCGATGAGCCAAAGCCGATCAGCTCGGCTCCGAGCGAATAGCGGCCCGGCGACAAGTTGACGAGCTGATATTCACCTTTGGCGTCGGTCACGGTCGCCGAGACGCGCCCGGAGTCGAGGTTCGTCGCCGTCACGGTCACCCCAGGCAAGACGCCCTTCGACTCATCGGTGACGACGCCCGATACCGAGGCATTCTGTTGGGCGAACCCGGAGGTGACCGATAGCAGCCACGCGGCGGCCCACAGACCGAACGAACGAACGCGCATAACGCCCCCTTCCCCGTTCAGGGGAATCTACGAACAGCTGCACGAACGCGGCGTTTTCGACAGCGTCGCACGTAGCACATGCGTGTGACGCCCGGAAACAGCGCGGACTATAACACATGCTCATATGCGCGTTGCGCCGGGTGCGGCCCCGGACTATCATCCGCGCCGACGGCGACGCGGCCGTCGCCACAGCCGGGGAACACGCACGCATGTCCACCAACGTCACTCATGAGTCGCCGCAAGCAGCCAACCACGCCGCCCTCGAAGCCCTGGCGTTGGCGCGCTGGCGGATCGGCCTCGGTCTCACCGCCGCCATGACTGCCATCTATGTGGTGTTCATCCTGCTCATCGCCTACGGCAAGGCGTTCCTCGGCACGGTCATCGTGCCGGGTCTCAGCATCGGCATCGCGCTGGGCGTGCTGGTGATCCTGTCGGCCTGGGCGCTCATCCTGATCTACGTGCGCTGGGCCAACGCCCACTACGACCACCGGGTCGCCGCGATTCGCGACGGGAGGGTGCGATGAACGGCGCCGCGGGAGAGCCCAACCTGATCGCCATGGTCGGCTTCTTCGTGTTCATCGCCGCCTCGCTCGGCATCACCTGGGTGGCGGCACGGCGCACCAAGACCACCGAGGACTTCTACACCGCCGGACGCTCGGTGACGGCGTGGCAGAACGGCCTGGCGCTGGCCGGCGACTACATGAGCGCGGCCAGCTTTCTGGGCATCGCGGGCCTCGTGGCCCTGTCGGGCTTCGACGGCCTCATCTACTCGATCGGCTTCCTGGTGGGCTGGCCGGTGGTGCTCTGCCTGATTGCCGAGCCGCTCAGAAACCTTGGCCGCTACACCTTTGCCGATGTCGTCGCCTTCCGCCTGAAGCAACGCCCCGTGCGCGTGGCCTCGGCGTTTGGTGGCCTGGCGGTGATCGCGTTCTACCTGATTGCGCAGATGGTCGGCGCCGGCAATCTGATCCGTCTGCTCTTCGGTTTGTCCTACGAAACGGCGGTGGTGATCGTCGGCATCGTGATGCTGGCCTACGTGCTCTTCGGCGGCATGCTGGCCACCACCTGGGTGCAGATCGTGAAGGCCGTGCTGCTCATGAGCGGCGCGGCGCTGCTGGCCCTGATGGTGCTCGCGCGCTACTCGTTCAATCCGCTCGCGCTCTTCGCCGATGCGGCGGCCCGCTTCGGCCCGTCGGTACTCGCGCCGGGCCGGCTCGTCTCCGACCCGATCGACGCGATCTCGCTCGGCATCGCGCTGATGTTCGGCACGGCCGGACTGCCGCACATCCTGATGCGCTTCTACACCGTGCCCGACGCGCGCACGGCGCGGGTGTCGGTGGCGTATGCCACGGCCGCCATCGGTCTCTTCTACCTGTTCACATTCATCCTGGGCTTCGGCGCGATGGTGATCGTGGGCCAGGATGCGATTCGCGCCATCGACGCCGGCGGCAACATGGCGGCGCCGCTCCTGGCCGAGGCCGTGGGCGGTCAGGCCTTCCTGGGCTTCATCGCGGCGGTGGCGTTTGCCACTATCCTGGCGGTGGTCGCCGGGCTCACGCTGGCCGGGGCCGCGGCGCTCTCGCACGACATCTGGGTCAACGTGGTGCGCGACGGCCACGCCGACGGACGCGAGCAGTTGCTCGTGGCGCGCGGCGCCACCATTCTGCTGGCGGTGGTGTCGATCGCGCTCGGCATCGTGTTCAAGGGCCAGAACGTGGCCTACATGGTGGGCCTGGCGTTTGCGATCGCGGCCAGCGCGAACTTCCCGGCGCTGCTGCTCTCGATGTTCTGGAAGCCGTTCACCACGGCGGGCGCCGTGGCGAGCATCGTCGTGGGCACGACGGCCGCGCTCGTGCTCATCTACCTGTCTCCCACCATCCAGGTGGACATGCTGAAGCAGCCGAGCGCGCTGTTCCCGCTGCGCAATCCCGGCATCGTGTCGATCCCGCTGTCGTTCGTGGTCGGCATCGTGGTGTCGTTGCTCGCGCCCGAGGCCGCGTCGGCGCAGAAGTTCGCGGCCACCGAGCGGCAGTTGCATCTGGGCGAAGAGGTGTAGACGCCGGGTTCCGCGACTCAGGCCTCGGACCTCGGGAAGCTCTTCAGGCCTGACCGAGCAGTCGCTCGACAATTAGCGTATCGCGCCAGCGGCCGTCGAGTGTGGCGTGGCGCTCGTAGACGCCCACCTCGCGGAAGCCGTGACGCGCGCACACCGCGCGTGACGCGGCGTTTTCCGGGAACAGACGCGACAGCACCTTCCAGAAGCCCGCCTGCTCGAGCGCCTCGAGAAGGCGCGGCATCAGCACGGTGCCAATCCCGCGACCATGGTGGCTCGTGGCGACGTAGATCGAGTACTCCGCGATGCCCGCGTAGCAGTACGCGCGCGGCAGGTGGACGCCGCCGCCCACCCCACGACCGCGCCGTTGTCGTCGGCGACAAGGATCGGAAAGCGCGGGTCAGCGAACCAGCGCAGGATGTCGTCGCGCGTGCGCTCACGGGTCTCGAAGGTGGCGCCGCGGCCGCGAATGCCGTCGTTGTAGATGGCGGCGATCGCGTCAGCGTCGGCGGGCGTCGCCCGGCGAACCGTAACTGTGGACGTCTCGTGCCTGGGCCGTACCTCGTCCCTCCAGGCGCGCGACCACTATAGCCAAAGCCGTCGCGGCCATCGCACGCACTGCGCGAATCGCTTGCAACGCGCCACCACCGACAGGCCGAGCGGCTAACGGCGCGGCGCGAACACCGCCGTCGTCACGACCGGCTCGCCGGACAGGTAGCGCGCGCGATCTTCTGGCAGGAAGATCCGCACGCGCCGGTCCACGTCGTAGCGGGGCGGCCAGTCGAGCGCGCCGTAGGTCTGTCCGGCGAAACGCTCACGGAAGCCTGCCTCTTCCGATCGCTCGACGACGATCGCCGGCGCCCGGTCGTGGTCGGTGAGCCAGGCCACGGCCCGGTCGAGCCACACCGGGTCGAGTGCGTCCCACACGACCACCTCGCGTCCAGGCCAGAAGCGCAGTCCACCGCTCTGCCAGATGGTGATCGCCACGGTACCCGCCGGCAGGTGCTCGGCCACGGCCGCCGCCGTGAGTGGGAAGCGGGCTTCGAGCTGCCGCAGGCCAAACGCATCGCGCCCTTCGCTGCTGCGTAGCCCCCACACAGCGGCCACCGCGATCGCGAAGAGGGCCAGCGGCACGGTGCCCCACCGCAGGCGCGCGGCAAGCGCGAACGTCGCCACCGACGTGAGCACGAGCGAGAGCGCCACGGCTGGCAGCAGGAAGCGCAGGTACCACCACTCCGGGAACGGCCGGTAGGCGAGGTAGACGACCGAGAGCGCGCCGCCCAGCAGCACGAGGGCCCAGGTGTCGGCGCGACGATCGCGGCGCACGAGCCACGGCGCGGTCAGCCCCAGCAGTACCAGAGGTGATCCGGTCATCAACCACGTGTGGCCGTACTGGGCGAGGTTCACCGGCACATGCGCGGCCGCGAAGAGCACGCCGAGATCGCCGTAGCCCGACTGCAGCGGCGACCCGTAGAGCACGGCATTCAGCGCCAGCGCCGCCAGCACGCCGGGCAGCGCCGCCCCGCCGCACGCAAGGGCGGAACGCCACGCGCGCGGCCACCAGCCAGGCGTGAACGGCCGCGACGCGGTCCAGACACAGACCAGCATCGCCACGGCACCGGCGGGCGCCAGGTTGGGACGCACGAGCAGCCCGACGCCCACCAGCGCGCCGGTGGCCATCGGCCGGGCGGCCAGCGCCGTCACGGCGGCGGCGAGCCACAGCGCGCCGGTCGTGATGTCGTTCATGGGCTGCACGGCCTGGAACAGCACCACAGGACTCGCGGCTACGAGGGCCGCGGCGCCCACGCCCGCCCAAGCCGAATGCAGGCGCCGGGCGAGCAGAAAGGCCAGCCACGCCAGCGACGCTGCCGCCACGGGCGGCATCACGTGCACGGTGCCGGGCCCGCCTAGACGCACGAGCGGTGCGAGCAGCAACGAGTAGCCCGGCGCGCACACCGGCACCGCGGCGCCCGGCGTCGAGGCGGAGGGCAGGAAGCCCGCCGGCGCGGCCACGCGGGTGGCGTCGGGCCATGGCGCCTCGAGCGCCAGCGCACTCGTGGGCTGCACCTGGCCGTCGGCGAAGACCCGCGCCATCAGCGCGTAGCACGCCGAATCCGAGCCGCCAACCGCACCCGTGCGCCACAGCCACGCGGCGAGGCCGAGCGTCAGCGCCAGCGCGAGCGCCACCACCGCGGCTGCGCGATCGCCGGTCATCACCAGCGGTATTTCACCAGCACCTGCAGCGCCCGCACGCCGTCGCGCCAGCCGATTTTCTTGCCCTGGGCTCGGCTGCGCGGCGCGAAGTGCACGGGGCGCTCGGCAATCGTGTGGCCTGCGCGCAACAGCTTTGCGGTGATCTCGGGCTCGATGTCGAAGCGGTTCGACTCGAGGCCCAGGCTGCGGGCCACGGTGGTGTCCATGATCTTGTAGCAGGTCTCCATGTCGGTGAGGCGCGAGCCGTAGAGCAGGTTCGTCACCCCGGTGAGCACGCGGTTGGCGACCACCGTGATCCAGGGCGCGTGCGAGGTCGGCTGCAGGAAGCGCGAGCCGTAGACCACCTTCGCCTCACCGGCCAGGATCGGCGCCACGAGGTCTGACAACTGCGCCGGATCGAGTTCCAGGTCGGCATCCTGGATGGCGATGACCGAGCCCTTCGCCTCAGCCAGACCGAGGCGGATGGCGCTGCCCTTCCCGCCATTCCGCGGCGCGTGGATGATGCGCACGGCGTCGTGCGCCGGCAGGCCATCGAGCACCTTGCGAGTGCCGTCGGTCGAGCCGTCGTTCACGACCAGGATCTCGCGATCGGCCGGGAAGGGCACCTCGAGAAGGCGATCGATCACGGCGGCCACCGTGGCCGCCTCGTTGTACACGGGAACGATGATGGAGACGAGGGACGGCACGCGGTGCCCATAGTATGCCTGGATCGCGCGCGATACGATGGCGCATGCCTCAGCGCGAACTGCTCCTCTCCGCTGCCCTGCGCGCCGTCACTTACATCGACGGCGTGGGCGACCGTCACGTCGGCGGCCACGCCGTTCAATCGGCGCTGCGCGCGGCCCTCGGCGGTCCGCTACCAAACACACCCACCTCCGAAGACCGGGTGATCGCAGAGCTGGTGCGCGGAGCGGATGCCGGCCTCGTCGCCACCACCGGTCCGCGCTACTTCGGCTTCGTCACCGGCGGCGCGGTGCCGGTCACCGTGGCGGCCGACTGGCTCGCGTCGGCGTGGGATCAGAACGGCGCGCTGTTTGTGATGTCGCCGGCCGTGGCCGTACTCGAAGACATCGTGGCCGGATGGGTGCTCGAACTGCTCGGCCTGCCGGCCACGGCCACCGTGGGCTTCGTCACCGGCTGCCACATGGCCAACTTCACGTGCCTGGCCGCCGCTCGCCATGAGGTGCTGCGCCGCGCCGGCTGGGACGTGGAGCGCGACGGCCTGCAACGCGCGCCCCGTATCACGGTGGTGGTCGGTGACGAGGTGCACATCTCCACCGTGGGCAGCCTGCGCATGCTCGGCTTCGGCACGAGCGAACTGGTGCGGGTGCCGGTGGACGAGCAGGGCCGCATGAAGGCCGATGCCCTGGCCCAGACCCTGGCCGGTCTCACCGGGCCCACCATCGTGTGCGTGCAGGCGGGCAACGTGAGCACTGGCGCGTCGGATCCGATGCAGGCGATCGTGGCGCTGGCGCATGCGCAGGGCGCCTGGCTACACGTGGACGGCGCCTTCGGCCTGTGGGCGGCGGCCGTGCCGGAACTGGCCGGTCAGGTGGCCGGCGTCGCCCAGGCCGACTCGTGGGCGACCGACGCGCACAAGTGGCTCAACGTGCCCTACGACTCCGGATTCGCGGTCGTGGCACATGCCGCGCCCCACCGCGCCGCGATGAGCCTGCGCGCGTCGTACCTGCAGCGTGGCGACGACGAAGAACGGATCGGCATGGACTGGGTGCCCGAATCCTCACGGCGCTCACGCGTGATTCCCGTCTACGCCTTGATCCGCGCCTTGGGCGCCGACGGCATACGCGCGATGATTCTGCGCACCTGCCACCTGGCCCGGCGGATGGCCGCGGCGCTGGCCGTGGAGCCGGGCGTGCGCGTGCTCAACGACATTGCCCTCAACCAGGTGCTGGTGACGTTTGCCGGCCGCGACCCAGACAGCACGGCGGCGATGACACGCGCGGTGATTGCGCGGGTGCAGGCCGACGGCACGTGTTGGGCGGGGGGCGCCGCGTGGCAAGGCCACGACGCCATGCGGATCTCGGTGTCGAACTGGTCGACGAGCGCCGCCGACATCGACCGCTCGACCGAAGCCATCGTGCGCTGCTACCGCGCGGCGCGCCCGGCCGCCAGCGTCTAGCCTAGCCGCGCTTCTTCGCCGGGGCACGCGGCGGCGGTGCCGGGCGGTACTCGATCATCACGTTGCTGACGGTGGCCACGGGCCGCCCAGGCGAGGTGAAGACGCTCGTGCCGTCGGGCCGCACTTCGGTGAGCTTCTCGCCGAGGATGCTCACCTCGGTCGTGCCTTGGGGCAGCGTCATCTGCACGAATTCGGCGCCGGTTGGCGCCACCGCCTTCATCCCGCCTGGACCCGCGCCGCCACTGATGCGGTCGTAAAGATCCTTCTCGGACCGGAACTCCGAGTCGATCACCGCGCGGTCGATGAGGGTCAGGTCGGCCAGCAGCACGCCCACCGTGGCGGTGTAGTGCCGGTAGGCCTGCTTCTTCTTCACCAGCTCCGCCGAGTAGGTGTGGCGGTTGTGCAGCTCGAATGACAGGGTGACCGTGCCTTGATGCGGCGGCACCGTGATGACGACACCCGACTTCGGCTCGAGGCCGGCCAGCACGTCGCAGAATCGGCGCTTGGTCACGAGGCCGTCGCCGAGTTCGGATGGACACACCAGGGTGGCGGGCACCCGCGTCACCGGCGGCGGCGCAGCGGGCTTGGCGGGCGCTGGGCGGGCGGGCGCCGGACGACGGACAGGAGCTTTCTTCGTCTGCGCGTGGGAGGGGATGGCCAGGAGCGCAAGCGCGAGCGCGACCAGGATGCGACGCATGCTCTGTGATCTTAGCGGACTTCGCGATTCCGTGCACCAGGCGATCACATCGCCATCTCCTGTCGGCATCTCCTTTGCTACCCACTGTCGCAGTGCGGGCGTTGCCTGCGCTGGGCATTCCCCTGCTCCAATCACTTGCACCACAGCGGACGTTTTCTTGGAGGACTGGAATGACACGTTTACGTCTATCTCTTTGGCCGATACTGTTCGTGCTTCTGGTGGCCGCTCCGGCCGCCGCGCAGATGCAGACCGGTTCGATCCTCGTCCGGGTCACTGACGACCAGGGTGCGGCCGTACCCGGCGTGGCCGTCACGCTCACGAGTCCTGTGCTCGTGGCCGGCACGATGTCGGGCGTCACCGACGGCGCGGGCGTGAATCGCTTTCCGTCGCTCCAGCGGTCACCGGCGCCTCGCCGGTCGTCGACACGACCAGCGCCAATACCAGCGTGAACCTTGGAGAGCAGCTGCTGCAGGGCACGCCGGGCGGCCGCGACATCTGGTCCCTGGTCGAATACAAGGTGCCGAGCCTGCTCATCACCCGGCCGGACGTGGGTGGCACGTCGGGCGGCCTGCAGGGCGTGTTCAACGCCCGCGGCACGACCAGCGCGCAGAACTCGAGCTTCCTGAACGGCATCAACGTCGGCGACCCGCAGGCGATCGGCGCGGCCGGCTTCTACTACGACTTCGATGCCTTCGACGACATTCAGGTCTCGACCGGGGCCCACGACATCACGGTGCCGACCAGCGGCGTCTTCCTGAACATGGTCACCAAGAGTGGCAGCGACGTCTGGAAGGGCCGGGCCACCGCGGCCTGGCTCGGCGATCAAACACAGACGCAGAACATCGACGACAACCTGCTCAAGTTCGGCTTCCGGCCCCAGACCAACGCCGTCGACTTCGTCTCCGACGTCAACCTCAGCGCCGGCGATCCGCTCCTCAAGAACAAGCTGCGGATGTTCACGTCGTTCCGCGACTGGCGCGTGCACGTCAACGTACCGGCGGCCTTCTCGACGCTGGTGCTCGACCAGACCGACATCACCTCCGGCCTGCTCAATGCCACCTACCAGGTGTCGCAGAACAACCGCCTCACCGGCTTGTATTCGCGGCAGTACTACAAGAAGCCGCAGCGCTTCCTGATCGCCTCCAACCTGGCGGTCCGGGAGTCGACGGTCAACGAAGACGACGTCTTCGATATCTATCAAGTGCTGTGGACTTCCGTCATTTCGCAGCGCTTCTTCGTCGATGCGCGGGTCGGCGTCAACAAGATCTTCTTCCCGACCTACCTGAACACCACCGAACAGACCCTGCTCGATTCGGCCACCAACATCCGCACGCGGAACTTCAACGTGGGCACCGAGCGATGGCGCGACCGCTACCAGGCCAATGCCACAGCGCAGTACTTCGTAGACAGCTTCCTCGGCGCACGGCACGAGTTCAAGTTCGGGTTCGATCACGCCCACGCTCCGGTCGAAAACCGGGCCAGCCGCATCGACGACGTCGAGCCGGTCTACAGCAGCGCCACCGGAGTGGCGCAGAACGTCACGCTCTTCGCCACGCCGTTCTTCACGCAGACCGCCGTCGACGTCACGGCGCTCTACGCCCAGGACAGCTTCTCGGTCAAGCGCCTGACCGTGACGGCCGGCGTGCGCTGGGAGCGGCTCGAGGGCTACCTGCCCGAGCAGAGCAGCCCGGACAGCCGCTTCTTCCCCAACCTCACGCGCTCCTTCCCCGAGAGGCCCGACGTGGTGAACTGGAAGACAACGCCACCTATTCCGAGACCTATAACTGGAACGACCTGAACAGCGATCGGCGCTTTCAGCCGGGCGAGCAGACGGGCAATCCGGTCATCAACCGGGTCGATCCGACGACGATTTCGATCGATCCGAACTACCGGCGCCCGTACACCGACGAGTTCACCGGCGGCATCGACCACGAGCTCTTCCCCGCCCTGCGGCTGAGCGCGATCTTCACCCACCGACTCGAACGCAACCCGCAAGCCACGTCGAACCCGGCCAACCCGTTCGACACGTTCCTCACGACGCGGCCAGACGCCGGCCGCGACGGCGTGCTCGGCACGGGCGATGACGGCGTGTTCCAGTTCTACGATCGCAAGTCGACGGTCCTGAACCAGACCTACTTCACCAACGATCGCAGCTACCGCCAGACCTACAACGGCCTGGAAATCACGGCCACCAAGCGCATGTCGAATCGCTGGCAGATGCTGGCCGGGTACACCTACGCGCGCAGCCGGGTGGAAGGCTTGAGCGTCAACATCAACCCGAACACGCTGATCAATGTGACCGGGCCGCTGGCCGGCCAGAACACCAACTTCAACGGCCAGATCGGCGATCGGCCCCACCAGTTCAAGGTCACGGGCACCTACGTGCTGCCGTTCTTCGACATCGGTCTGGCCGCGAACCTCAACGCGCAGAGCGGCATTCCGATCACCCGCCAGGTGGCGGTGGCGCAGACCGTTGGGGGCGTCAGCACGGTGAACGTCGAGCCTCTCGGCTCGTTCCGCCTGCCGAGCCGTAGGGTGGGCGACCTGCGGCTGTTCAAGACGCCGCGCTGGGGCGCGCGCGAACTCGAAGTGTCGGTGGACTTCAACAACCTGACCAACAACAACGTGGCGTGGGACGCACGTACGCTGCGTGGCACCATCAACCTGCGGCAAAACGGCGATTCTACTGGCACCATCAACACGTTGCCCCAGTTCGCCTCGCCGGCACAGGTCTACGGGCCGCGCAACGTCCGCTTCAACGTGGCGTTCCGCTTCTGATCGGATGGCGTCGCCCCGCGTGCCGAGCCGGCACGTGGGGCGGCTTCTCCTCAGGAACGCTTCAGCAACTGCAGGAACTCAGAGCGCGTGCGCGCGTCCTCGCGGAACGTGCCCAGCATTGCGCTCGTCGTCGTGGTCGACCGCTGCTTCTCCACGCCGCGCATGGCCATGCATAGATGCGTGCCCTCGCATACCACGGCCACGCCGAGCGGCTGCACGGCATCGCGAATGGTCTCGGCAATCTGGCTCGTCATCCGTTCCTGCACCTGCAACCGGCGCGCGAACATGTCGACCAGCCGAGGAATCTTGCTGAGTCCGATGACGCGGCCGTTCGGAATGTAGGCGACGTGGCACTTGCCGAAGAACGGCAGCAGGTGGTGTTCGCATAGACTGTAGAAGTCGATGTCACGCACGATCACCATCTCGTTGTAGGCGACCGAGAACAGGGCACCGTTGATCACCTGGTCGACGTCGGTGCGATACCCGCTGGTCAGATACTCGAGCGAGCGCGCGACCCGGTCCGGCGTGCGTACCAACCCCTCGCGGGTAGGGTCTTCGCCGAGCGTCTCGAGAAGACGCGTGATGAGATCCTGCATATTGGTAGTTTACCTTGGCGTTTCGACGCTGCCGGGCGGGCCGGCGGTTCGCATCGCCGCTGCGCAAACACCGGCCGCACCTGTCGCGGCGGAGTCGCCGGCGGCCGATCCCGACGTGCTCTATCGCGACCGCGAGCGGGCGGCCAGCGCGGTTGCCGCGGAACGCATCTGGGCCGATCGGGTGGCGGCACGCGCTGCAGATTTCGACGCCGCATGGAAGCTGGCGCGCGTCCGCTACTGGCTCGGCACCAACGGCCCCGGCGCCGCCGAGGCGAAGAAACGCGCGCTCGAAGGCGGCATCGCGGCGGCACGCGCGGCCATGACGGCGCGCCCGAAGGCGGTCGAGGGACACTTCTGGTTGGCTGCGAACATGGGCGCGCTGGCCGACGCTTTCGGCCTGCGCCAGGGCATCAAGTATCGCACGCCCAGCAGGACGGCGCTCGAGGCCGCGCTCGCCGCCGATCCCGCCTACCTCGATGGCTCCCCCGATCGCGCGCTCGGACGCTGGTACTTCAAGGTGCCGGACCTGTTCGGCGGCGATCCGAAGAAGTCGGAGGCGCACCTGCGCAAGGCGCTCACCTACAAGAGTGACAGCGTGATCTCGCTGGTCTTTCTCGCTGAGACGCTGATCGATCTCGAGCGGCGCGGCGAGGCGCGCGCCGCGCTGCAGGCCGCCCTCGACGCGACGGCCGATCCCGAGTGGCTGCCTGAGGACACACGCTTCAAGGCGCAGGCGCGCCAGCTGCTGAGCACGCTGAAATAACCCGGTCGTCTGGAGCCCCCGGGCGGCGCCGGTGTATCGTGTCGGGCATGCCGACCCTGACCCGACGCGCCTTCACCACATCTCTCGTCGCGGGCGCCGCGCTCTCACGCGGGGCCCGGCGCGCGCAGGCGCAGGCCCCGCCCGTACCCAGTGACCTCACGACGCTCTCGCTGACTGACGCGGCCGTGCTGGTGCGAACCCGGCGGGTGACGGCCGTGGATCTGACGACCGCGTGTCTGGCCCGCATCGACACCTACAACCCGAAGCTGAACGCATTCATCACGGTGACGCGCGAGCTTGCGCTCGCCCGGGCGCGCGCGCTCGACGCGGATCTGCGAGCGGGCACGGTGCGCGGCCCCCTGCACGGCGTGCCGATTGCCCTCAAGGACAACATCGATACTGCAGGCGTGCGCACCACCGCCGCCAGCAGCGTATTCGACGACCGGGTGCCGACCGAGGACGCCGAAGTGACCCGCCGGCTGATGGCCGCAGGCGCCGTGGTGCTGGGCAAGCTGAACCTGCACGAGTTCGCCAACGGCGGCACATCGGCGACGAGCTATTACGGACCGGTGCGAAATCCGTGGGCGCTCGACCGCAACCCCGGCGGCTCGTCTGGGGGGTCGGCCGCGGCGGTGGCGGCCGGGCTGTGCTTCGGCGCGCTCGGCACCGACACCGGCGGCTCGATCCGCACGCCGGCCTCGTACTGCAGCATCGTCGGCCTCAAGGCCACCTACGGCCTGGTGTCGATTCGCGGCATCATCCCGCTCGTGCTCTCACTCGATCACTGCGGACCGATGACCCGCACGGTGGCCGATGCCGCACTGATGCTGCAGGTGCTGGCCGGCTACGACCGTCGTGACATCGCCAGCGTGGAGCACCCGGCCGAGGACTACGTAGCGGCGCTCGCGACGCCGGTGAAGGGCCTGCGCGTGGGCATCGCGCGGGTGCCCTTCTTCGATCACCTCGATGCCGACGTGGCGTCGGCCACCGACGCGGCGTTGAAGGTCATCGGCACGCTCACCGGCAGCCTGCGCGACGTGGTGCTGCCGTCGACGAGCGACGTCAACCTCAACGGCGAGATGTTCGCCTACCACGAGGCGCTGTTCGCGCGGATGTCCGGCCGGTATCAGATCCCGACGCGACGGAACCTGCAGAACGGCGGCACCGCCAAGGCGGCGGACTACGTGCGCGGGCGCTGGGCGCTCGAGACGCTGCGGCGCACCATCGACGACAGCTTCACCGAGGTGGATCTCGTAGTGCTGCCGACGCGCCGCCACACGCCGCGCACCGTCGACGCCTCGCTCGAGCGCGAAGAAAAGGACATGCCGCGCAATCCCGAGCTCGAGAATACCGGCGCGTTCAACAACTACGGCATCCCCGCCATCTCGGTGCCGTGCGGCGTCACCTCGGCGGGCCTGCCGGTGGGGCTGATGATCGCCGGGCCACGCTTTGCCGAAGGCCGGGTGCTGGCCCTGGCCCAGGCCTACGAACGAGCCACCGAGTGGCACACGCGCCGCCCGGCCCTCACACCCGACATGCCGGTGCCGCCCTTGAAGCGGACCGAGGGAGCGTGATCGGTCCAGGGCCCCGAGTCCCGGGACCCGAGTCCCGCTAGTAGGTGTAGAAGCCGCGGCCGCTCTTCTTGCCGAGATAGCCGGCGAGCACCATGCGCTTCAGCAGGGGCGGCGGCGCGAAGCGCGGCTCGCGAAACTCGTCGAACAGGATGTTCGCGATGAAGTAGATGGTGTCGAGGCCCACGAAGTCGAGCAGCGTGAACGGACCCATCGGATGGCCGCAGCCGAGGGCCATACTCTTGTCGATGTCTTCCACCGTGCCGACGCCGCCTTCGAGGCAGCGGATCGCGTCGAGCAGGTAGGGCACGAGCAGGCGGTTCACGATGAACCCGCCGCGATCCGGCGCCGTCACCGGTTCCTTGCCAAGGGCCTGCGCGAAGGCGAACAGCGCCTCGAAGGTCGCCTGGCTGGTTGACAGCGCGCGAATCACCTCGACCAGCTTCATGAGCGGCACGGGATTGAAGAAGTGCAGGCCACCGAAGCGGTCGGGACGGGTCGTGGCGGCGGCCAGCTCGGTGACACAGAGCGATGAGGTGTTCGAGGCCAGCAGGCAGTGCGCCCCCACCACGGCTTCGACCTGCGCGTAGGCCTGGCGTTTGGCGTCGACGTTCTCCACGATGGCCTCGATCACCAGGTCGCACGCGGATAGGTCCGGATAGTGGGTGGTGCCGCTCACGCGGCCCAGAATCGCGGACTGATCCTCGGCCGTCATCCTGCCCTTGGCCACGCCGGCCGCGAGGAACGACTCGATGCGGGCCAGACCCTTGGCCAGCACGCTCTGGTTGACCTCGAGCACGATCGTGCGAAACCCGGCGGCCGCCGACACCTGCGCAATGCCCGCGCCCATCAACCCGCACCCCAACACGCCTACCGTCTTCATCGCCCTGTTCTCCGTGTTCTTCCCGAGCCCCGAGTCCCGGGACCCGAGCCCCGCTAGATCACTTCCACGCCAAGCGCCATGCCCATGCCGCCGCTGACGCACAGCGTCGCGATGCCCGACGACGCGCCGCGGCGCCGCAACTCGTGCACCAGCGTGACCACCATGCGGGTACCGGTAGAGCCGATCGGATGGCCCAACGCGATGGCGCCGCCGTTCACATTGAGCTTCCCGGCCGAAATCGGCACCTCGCGCAGCACCGCCAGCACCTGCGCGGCAAACGCCTCGTTCAGCTCCACCAGATCGACATCCGCAACCCGCACGCCGAAGCGCCCATCGAGCTTCCGCAGCGCCGGCACCGGACCGATGCCCATCATGCGCGGGTCGACACCGGCACTCGCCCACCCGGTGAGCCGGGCGAGCGGCTGCAGGCCGCGCTCCTTGGCCCACGCCGCGGATGTCAGCACCACGGCAGCGCCGCCATCGGTGATGCCCGAGGCCGATCCCGCCGTGATGATGCCCGGGTAGCCTTCGACCACGGGAAAGGTCAGGGGCAGCTTGGCCAGCCCTTCGAGTGTGGCCCCGGCGCGTGGATGTTCATCGGCGCTGACCGTCACCGTCGTACCGCGCTCCGTCACCTCCACGGGGGCGATCTCGGCGGCGAAGTGCCCGGCGGCGATGGCGCGCTCGGCCTTGTGCTGACTCTCGAGCGCCAACTGGTCGGACTGCTCGCGCGTGATGCCGTAGGTGCGGGCGAGAATCTCCGCCGTCTCGCCCATGATGAGACCCGACAGCGGGCACGAGAACCCGTCGCGGTACATCGCGTCCACAAACGCGATGTGCCCCATCTTGTGCCCCCAGCGCGCATCGGCGGCGTCCACCAGGTAGGGCATGCGGCTCATCGACTCGATGCCGCCCGCCACCACCACCGAGGACTCGCCCAGCAGGATGCTGTGCGCTCCTGACGCGATCGCCTGCAAGCCCGACGCACAGGCCTTGTTGATGGTCTGAGCAGGCGCGGTTGGTGGAATGCCGGCGCGATGCCCCACCTGGCGTCCGGGATTGGGCCCCGACCCGGCCTGCCGGCCGTGGCCGATCAGCACCTCGTCGACGTCGGCCGCAGCGACGCCGGCCCGTTCGAGTGCGGCACGCACCGCCACGGCGCCGAGCTCGGCGGGATGCACATGCTTGAAACTGCCCCCGTAGCGCCCGATCGGCGTGCGCGCGGCGCCAAGGATCACGACATCTCGGGGCGTCATCGCTGGCGATGATACCAAACGGACGTTCACGGGCCGGCCGGGGCTAGTCGCGCCGCTCAACGGAGCCCAGGCTCCCAGTACGCACCGCCTGCCACGCCGCGTGACGCAGAATGTCTCATCGGCACCACGACGCAGGCTGGGCACCGGAACATCTCACTGATCTGCTGGACTTTTCGGCGACACTGCCGATACCAGGGTTGGCCCGCTTCTTGATAGAGGGTAGGCCAGGACCGAACGATGCCAGCAACCGAGACAACCACGGCGACCGCTACCGGAACAGCCACCGGCGCACTGCGACAACTGCGGGTGATGGTGGTGGGCGGCGGGCCCGACGTGCTACCGCGCGTCGAGCCGCTGCTGCCGACCGGCGCCTACGACGTCGAGTTCGTGCGCCTCGATCAGGAACCCTACGGCTGCATCCTCGACGACACACCCGACCTGCTGGTCGTCTGCCTCAAGATCGAAGACACTGCGTCGTTCGCGCTCCTCAGCATGCTGCAGTTCAACCCGGCCACGCGCCGTCTGCCGGTGCTCACCTACACGACCGAGTCCGAAGGACAGCCGTTGCCTGGCGTGGATGACGTCGCTCCGCGGCGCCGTCTCTCGGGCCGCTCAGCGAACCGCCTCGCCCGTCACTGATGCTATAGTCGAGCGCCGGAATGACGGACGATCGCCGCCGCGCGCACGAGCGCCACGACTTGCCGGACCCGGTGTCCGGCGAAGTGAAGATCTACCATTCGATGGCGATCCGCCAGTTGAGTGGCGGCGGCGCGCTCATCGAGATCGGCGTGCCCTTGCAGCTCGACTCGCTGCACGACTTCAGGCTCAGCCTGGGTGATCGATCGGTGGTGGTGAAGGGCCGCGTGGTGCACTCGCACATCAGCACCGTGGGCTCCGACCGGGTCAGCTATCACACCGGCATCGAGTTCGTCGACCTGTCCGAACCGGTCATGCAGGTGGTCGCGCACTTCATCGAAGCGCTGCGCCTGCACGGCGCGGAGAAGGCCTGACGGCCTTCCCCCCACAGCCAGTGCAGGTTTAGCGGATGTCGGCCGGCCGGCGCTCGCTCTTCGACTTCATCGCCTCGAGCGCATCGAACATCTCGGCGGGCACCGAGAACGCCACCGCCACTGTCTTGCCTTCGCCGCCGAGTTGCAGCGAGTCGACCATGGCCCTCATGGCGGGCTTGTCGCCGGCCTGCAGCCTGGCCATCGCCATCACCCCGCGCAGCATGTCACGCAGATTTGTGGCGGCCTCGTCGTCCTTGGCTTCGGCCTTGAAAGTGCCCGTGATGCCGCCGTTCAGGTGACCTGCGGCCGAGAACCACGACAGCGCCGGCACCTTGCTCTGCAGTTCGCTCGGCAGCCCGGCCTTGCCGGCCATCGCGTCGAAGCGGCCAACCACCCAGGCGTTGCTGCTGTCGAGGTCGCCGACAAGCCGCATCAGCTCGGTGTTCGAAAGCACGTTGCGACCGCTGCGCTTGGCGTCGATCGCGCCGCGCACGGCGGCCACGCTGCCCACCGCCACGGCTCCCGATTCGATGAATCCCAGAGCCATCGTGTGGCCGTCGCCGGAGTGTGACACCACACGCACGCCCTGGTACTCCTCGATGGCGCCGCCGTGTTCACGCGCCAAGCCTTCGATGCGCACCTGGTCGAAGCGACCGCGAGCCACCACCAGGGGACGCGAATCGTGGTCGGCGCCCTCGGCGCCGGTAAGCATCGCCGCCACCACCGAGTCGATGTCGCGCTCGATGTTCACGCCGGTCTTGGTCTCGAAGTCGTCGCGGTCAGCGGTGTCGGGTTCGAGCTTCTTGAGGCGCTGGCGCAGCTCGGAGGCCATTACTTCCTGCACGTTGGCATACGCCACGGCCACGGCCTGGGAAGGCACATAGCTCAGGTCGTCGGGGCCGGCCGCGCGGGTCAGAGCCACCGGAAGGCCACCCGCCAGGGAGGCCACCAGCCCGGTTGTGAGACCGAGCGCGAGGATGCCGAAGGCGGTGAGCACGAAATAGCGGGTCTTCGAGGTCATGCGGTGTGTCCCCCTGGTGAAGTATACGGGTGGCCCCGGCCCGAAGTTCGCAGGGGGCCACGCCACGGACTTACTGTTCCAGCACGTATTCCCGCCGGCTCACGGTGCGCATGGCCAGCCACAGGAAGCCAATCAGGAACACGGCCAGCCAACTCACGGCCACGGTGGCCCCCGGCGTCTGGCGGAACAGCCCCTGAATCAGGCTGAGCGCGCTGTCGCTCGGCAGGGCATGCGGCACGAGCGCCTGCAGGTAGTGCGCCACGGTGAACTGGCGCAGGTAGCCGGGCAGGGCCAGCGCCAGCTGTTCCCAGCCGAACGCGAAGATCAGGCCGCTCACGAGCGGTCGCTTGAGCCGGGCGCCCACGTAGGCGAACACCGCGCCGTAAACCGCCAGGCCCAGGCCCAGGATGGCCAGATCCAGCAGAAGCGACGTGAAGGTACTGGCCACCTGGCCAAACGGCACGACCAGGAAGTAGCTGAGCATCACCGACGGCAGCACCACCAGCGACGTGCAGGCCAGATAGGCCAGGTACTTGCCGAGCAGCACCGCCCCGCGCGGAATCGGCCGGGTGAACAGATAGGTGAGCGTCTTGTCCTCGACTTCGTCGGCCATGAGCGCCGTGCCGTAGAACACGCCCAGCACCGGCACGATGAAGCGCAGATAGAGCATCCAGATCATCACGCCGAAGATGCTCGCCCCGGCCACCGGCGCGCCGTTGACGCGCATCGCCGGCATGCCGAACGACTCGACCACGCGGAAGATCACAGCCAGCAGCACCGGGCCGCCGACGACCAGAGCCATGAAGATGGTGCGGCGCGACCACAGCATCTCACCGAACGACAGCTCGAAGACCCGGCGGGCCGCGCCGAGAAGCGACGGCGCCGTGGGGCGCGTGAGATCGGACGTGCTCATTGGCGCACCAGATACTTGAAGACGGCCTGCAGGTTGTCGTCGGGCGAGGTCACTTCGGCAATCGCTCCGGCGTCGCCGCTCGCGGCCAGCTCGGTGAGGCGCTGATAGAAGGCGTCGGGCTGGCGCGTCTCGATGACGAGCGCGCCGTCCTCGAACGAGAGCTTGGTCACGCCTTCGTCCTTCATCAGGTGTTCGGCCAGCGCCCGCGGATTCGAGGCGCGGATGTGCACGGTGTGCGGATGCGTGTCGATGAGATCGCGAATCTGGTGCACGTTGCCTTCGGCCAGGATACGGCCGTTGGTGATGAGCAGGATGTTCGAGGTCATGGCCTCGATCTCGTGCAGGATGTGGCTCGACACGATCACGTGGCGCCCGCGCCGGGCCCAGTCCTTCACCAGCCGGATGGTCTTGCGGCGTTGCAGCGGATCCATGCCGGTGAGCGGCTCGTCGAGGATCAGCATCTCGGGGTCGTGCACGAGGGCCTGCGCCAGCTTGATGCGCTGCCGCATGCCCTTGCTGTAGGCGCCGATCTTCTTGCCCGCGGCGTCCGCCAGATCCACCATCTCGATGGCCCGGTGGGCGGCGGCGCGCGACTCGGCGTCGCCGAGGCCGTTCAGCCGCACGAGCGCGGTGACCCACTCGAGGCCGGTCATGCGATCGTAGAAGGCGTCCTGCTCGGGACAGAAGCCGATGCGCGCAAACGCCTCCGGCGTGTCCCAGAGCGACGTGCCGAGCACCCGGATCGAGCCCTGACTCGGCTTGAGCTGCCCGGTCATGAGCTTCATGAACGTCGACTTGCCGGCGCCGTTCGGGCCGAGCAGGCCGGTGATTCCTGGCGGAATCGCGACCGTGACATCGTTCAGGCCGCTGACCTGTCCGTACCACTTCGACAGGTGATCGGCCTGCACGATGGCCGCCGCTGGTGATACCAGAACGGTGTCGTTCGCCATCAGCTCACGACCTCGACCGCGCGCACGCGGCGTTCCAGCACCCAGCCCGAACCGACGATGAGCAGCAGCACCACGGCCGCGGCGAGCCACACCGGCATGTCGAAGCGCGGCGGCACACGGAAGATGGCGTCGCCGAGCTGCTCCATGAGGTCGCTCGGCGAGAGCCACACCAGCCAGGCCTTGCCGGTGATCCCGCGCACGGCGTTGAAGAGCGCGGCCGTGAAGAAGATGAGGCCGGCATACAACACGCCCACGAACCGGCTGCTCTTCGAGAGCGACGAGAGCGCCAGCATGGTGCTCGACGCCAGCAGCACCTGGGCCAGCGAATACAGCGTGATGGCCGGCACCAGATAGAGGTTCTGCCGCACGAAGGTCAGGCTGCCGGCAAAGCCAATCTGCACGAGCAGCAGCATCATCGCCGGCACGAACGTGACGAACACCAAAAAAGTGAAGAGCACGGCGAGTTTGCCGGCCACGTATTCCCACCGGCTGAGCGGCTTGGCGAGATAGAGCTGCAGGGCGTTGGCGCGGCGGTCGGCGGCAATCAGCCCCGAGCCCACATAGATGGTGATGAAGAAGACGAAGACGCTCTGCGTCTCGAGGAACTCGCGGAAGGTCTCGCCCTTGGGCGCGAGGAACGACGCCTGCTGGAAGTTGGCGGCGATGTAGACCTGCACCGCCCTGACCAGGAAGGGCAGCCACGAGATGAGCAGCAGGCCGAGGAACTTGCGCTCGGCCAGCACCGACCTGATGCCGGCCTTGGCAATCACCTGCCAGGCGGCGCCGGTGCGGGCGCGCGACCCGGCGTAGCGCTGATAGCCCTGATCGTGGATGGGCATCTCAGTCGCCTCCGACGACGCGGGCGAACGCGTCTTCGAGCGTGGGCACGCTCTGGCGCAGGTGCCGCACCTGCAGGCCGTGGCTGGCGGCCAGCGCGAAGATGGCGGCGGCGCCAGTCTCGCCCGGCACGAACACGCGCATCACATCGTCGTCGGTGTCGTGCACCTCGTAGCCGGCCGCGCGCAGCACGGCCACCATGCGATCGCTGCCGTCCTTCACGCGCAGCTCGAACACCTGCACCTGCGGCCCCCTCACGGCGTCGAGCGTGCCGTGCGTGGCCACCGTGCCCTTGTCCATCACGACCACGTGATCGCAGGTGAACTCGATGTCGGGCAGCAGATGCGACGACACGATCAGGTTCACGCCCTTGTTGTGCGCCAGGTCGCGGATGAGCTCGAGCATCTCGTCGCGCCCCTTCGGGTCCATGCCGTTGGTGGGCTCATCGAGGAACAGCAGGTCGGGATCGTGCACGATCGCCTGCGCCAGCTTGATGCGCTGCTTCATGCCGGTGGAGTAGGTTTCGAGGTTGCGATAGCGCGCCTCGCCCAGACCCACGTAGTAGAGCACTTCGTGCGCGCGCTGCATCGCGTCGGCATCGGGCAGGCCGGCGAGCTGGCCGCAATAGGCCACAAACTGCACGGCCGACATGCCGGGGATGTGCGCGTCGGTCTCGGGCATGTAGCCGATGCGGGAGCGGATGTCGAGCGCCGAGGTGGTGACGTCGAGACCCAGCACGCGCATCCGGCCCTGGGTTGGCGCGATGAAGCCGAGCAAGGCCTTGAGCATGGTGCTCTTGCCCGCACCGTTTGGCCCGAGCAGGCCCACTGCGCCGGCCGGGAACGACGCCGACACGTCGCGCAAGGCCAGCTGTCGGCCGTAGACCACGCTGACGCCCTGCAGGTCCACGACGGCCCCGGCGTCGGGAGCGGAGGGGCCTGGGGCGGAGGGGCCGGTGGCGGTCATTCGCTGGTAGATACGAAAGGATGGGCGGTGGTGTTCGCCACGCGAATGGCGGCCGGCCCGATCAGAGCGTGCCTCTCAGGCCGAGCACATCGGCGCGCTCGCGCATGAAGGCGATCACGTTGGCGACGTGCTGATCGAGGGGCAGCCCCATCAGCTCGGCCCCGCGGGTCAGGTGCTCGCGCGGCACGGCGCGCGCAAACGCCTTGTCCTTCATCCGCTTGATGACCGACGGCGCTTCGAGGTCGAGCACGCTCTTGCTGGGCCGCACGAGCGAGGCCGCAGTGACGAATCCCGCCATCTCGTCGCAGGCCACGAGCGCGCGCTCCATGGGCGACTCGGGCTGGATGCCGGTGAACTCCCAGGCGTGCGACTGGATGGCGCGCATCACCCACTCGGGATAGCCGAGCGACCGCAGGTGCTCGCAGCCCTTGACGGGATGGTCGCCGAGCGTGGGATAGCGCTCGTAGTCGAAGTCGTGCAGCAGCGCGACGACGCCCCATTCCTCTTCGTTGGCGCCGGCCTGGCGCGCATAACCGCACACGGCGGCCTCGACCGCCAAGGCGTGCTTGCGCAGGCCGTCGCCGACGGTCCATTCGCTCAGCAGCCGCCACGCGGCGTCGCGGGTGAGTTGCATGCCGCTCATCCTAACCCGGCTTCGGCCGCGTCATGCGCGGCAAAGGCCTTCTCGATGACGGCGATGGCCTGCGCATTGACGCCCAGGCGCGCCACCTCCCCGCGTGGCACCCAGCGCGCGTCCGCCGCGTCGTCGCCCGCCGCCAGCGCGCCACCGATGGGATGGCACAGGTAGTCGGCAATCACGAAGTGATACCGCACGCGACCGTCGGCGTCGCGATGCACGCGGTCGAAGACCTCCACGAGCGGCCCGACCGCGATCTCGATGCCGGTTTCCTCGCGCACCTCACGGCGCACCCCGTCGACCAGCGACTCGCCCAGTTCGAGCCGGCCGCCCGGCAGCGACCACTCGCCTGCCCGCGGCGGCTGCGCGCGCTTCACGAGCAGCACGTCGTGCCCGCGCAGCACGACGCCGCCCACGCCGGCCACGGGCTGATCGGGATACTCGCGGGCCATGCGGTCAGGCGAGCACCAGCGCCGGCGAGGCATTCAGCCGGTCGCTCGCGAACTCACCGCGCCGCAGCCGCCGCAGGCCGGCGGCGGCGATCATCGCGGCGTTGTCGGTCGAGAGCGCCACGGGCGGCACGAACACCGGCAGCCCGAGCGCGCGGCCTCGGGCGGTGAACTCGGCGCGGAGCCGGCGGTTGGCCGACACGCCGCCGGCCGCACCCACCGCCTGGGCACCGTGCGCCTCGGCCGCGGCGAAGAGGCGATCGGCCAGCACGCGCACGACCGTGCGCTGGAAGCTGGCGCACACGTCGGCGATCTCCGCGTCGGGCAGCGTCTCCAGACCGAGCGCGGCCTGGCGCAACCGCACGTGGCGCAGCACCGCGGTCTTGATGCCGCTGAAACTGAAGTCGAAGCGGCCGTCCCGGTCGGGCGCGTTGCGGTCGGGACTCGTGAGCCGCGTGAGCGGCAAGTCCACCGCGTCGTCACGGCCGGCGCCAGCCAGGCGATCGATGATCGGGCCACCGGGATACCCTAGCCCGAGCAGCTTGGCGACTTTGTCATAGGCCTCACCGGCCGCGTCGTCGCGCGTGCGGCCGAGCAATCGGTAGGTGCCGGGCGCAGACACCAGATACAGGCTCGTGTGGCCGCCCGACACGACCATCACCACGGCAGGCACGGGCACCGCGTCGTGGGCCAGCCACAGCGACTCGATGTGCCCGGCGATGTGGTTGACGGCCACGAGCGGCAGGCCGTGGGCCCAGGCCGCGGCCTTGGCAAACGACACGCCGACGAGCAGCGATCCGACCAGGCCAGGGCCTTCGGTGACGGCCACGGCGCCGAGGTCGCGCCAGGCGGCGCCCGCGTCGGCGAGCGCCTGTTCGACCACGCCGCAGATGTCGCGCACATGCTGACGCGAGGCCAGTTCGGGCACCACCCCGCCCCACTCGCGATGAATCGCCACCTGCGAGGCAATGACACTTGAGCGCAGGCGCCAGGGCGGCGCGCCGCCGCTGTCGGCTTCGACGACCGCCGCGGCCGTTTCATCGCACGAGGTCTCGATCCCCAGAATCAACACGCCGCGCTCGCGAGCTTCTCGGCAAAGGGCGGATACACGATGCCGCGTTCCGTCACGATGCCACTGATGTAGCGATGCGGCGTGACGTCGAAAGCGGGATTGCGCACGGCCGCGCCGGCCGGCGTGACTTGCGTGCCGGCCATGTGGGTCACTTCCTTGGCCGCGCGCTCCTCGATGGGGATGCCGGCGCCGGTCGCCGTCGCCAGGTCGATGGTCGACCAGGGCGCCGCCACGTAGAACGGGATGCCGTGGGCCTGCGCCAGGATCGCCACGCCGTAGGTGCCGATCTTGTTGGCCGTGTCGCCGTTGGCGGCGATGCGGTCGGCGCCGACCACCACCACGTTCACATGGCCGCCGGCCATCATCGCGGCCGCCATGTTGTCGGTGATCACGGTCGTGGGGATGCCGTCCTTCATGAGTTCCCAGGCGGTGAGCCGCGCCCCCTGCAGGAACGGACGCGTCTCGTCGGCGAACACGTGCACCGACTTCCCCGCCGCCACCGCCCCGCGCACCACGCCGAGGGCCGTGCCGTAGCCCGCGGTGGCGAGCGCGCCGGCATTGCAGTGCGTGAGGATGCGCGCGTCGTCGGGCATCACGACGGCGCCGTGGCGGCCAATCGCCTGACAGCTGGCCACGTCGGCGTCGTGGAGGGCATCGGCCTCGTGGCGCAGGCGTGCGCGCAGATCCGCCACGCCCTCTCCCGCGCTCACGCCGGTGGCCAGCGCTTGCTTCATGCGCTCGATCGCCCAGAACAGATTGACGGCCGTGGGCCGCGTGGCCGCGAGCACATCGGCCAGTCGCTGGAAGTCGATGGCGAACTGCTTGGTGCCGGTGGCCGTGCTGCGCTGCGCGCCCAGGGCCAGGCCCATCGCCGCCGCCACGCCGATGGCCGGCGCCCCGCGAATCACCATCGTGGTGATGGCCCTGGCCACCTCGTTGCCGGTCTTGCAGCGCACGAAGATTTCGCGGCCAGGCAACTTGCGCTGGTCGATCATCAGAATGTCGTCGCCGTCCCAGGCGATGGTCGGGAGCATGGTGACATTCTACGGGGCTCGGGTCCTAGCCCACCCCTAGCCCCGAGTCCCCAGGAGCGAGCCGTCGAAGGGCAATGGGAACAAGACGGCGAGCTGATAGCGGCCCGTCTCGCGCGTGAGGTTTGCGAGCACGACCTCGAGGTCGCCGGCAAACTCCCACAGCAACTGCCGGCACGGGCCGCAGGGCGGCGTCGGCGCCTCGGTGTCGGCCACGACGGCGATGCGCACGAAGGCACCGTGTCCTTCGGAGAGCGCCTTGAACAGGGCCACGCGTTCGGCGCACACCGTCAGGCCGTAGGTGGCGTTCTCGATGTTGCAACCGGTCACGATCGTGCCATCGGCGCACTGGAGCGCGGCGCCCACGCGGAAGCCCGAGTAGTCGGCGCGGGCATGATCACGGGCCCGGCGCGCGGCCCCGACGAGCGCGTCACAGTCGCTCAATGACGCCCTCGAGCAACGCGATGAACTGCCCGCGCACGCGGGCCGCCACCTCCATCACCTCGTCGTGCTGCAGCGGACGATCGACGACGCCCGCGGCGGGATTGGTGATGCACGAGAGGCCGAGCACCTCCATGCCGATGTGCCGCGCGACGATCGCTTCGGGCGCGGTCGACATGCCGACGGCGTCGGCGCCCATCGTGCGGAACGCGCGAATCTCGGCCGGCGTCTCGTAGCTCGGTCCGAGCACCGCGACGTAGACGCCGTGTTCGAGGGCGATGCCGCATGCCAGCGCCGTCTCGTGGGCCAGCGCGCGCAGCCGCCGGGAATACACCTCGGTCATGTCAGGAAAACGGGCGCCCAGCCGGGGGTCGTGTGGTCCGACCAGGGGATTGCGGCCCATCAGGTTGATGTGGTCGTCGATAACCATGAGCGCGCCGGTGGCAAAGCTGGTGTTGATGCCGCCGGCGGCATTGGTCAGGATGACGCGCGGCACGCCGAGCGCGCCGACCACGCGCATGGCGAAGGTGACGTCGTCGAGCGGGTGGCCCTCGTAGACATGCGCGCGACCAGAGAGCGCAATGACCCGTTTGGCGCCGAGCAGGCCGGACACGAGCACACCGGCGTGTCCCACCACGGCCGACGCGGGCCAATGCGGAATCTCGGCGTACGGCACGTGCAGGGCGTCAGTCAGGCGACCGGCGAAGGCGCCGAGGCCGGAGCCGAGCACGACCGCGACGTCGGCCTCGGGCACGCCGCGGGCGCGGAGGAAGAGGGCGGCGGCGCTCACGCGTTCCAGTTGTCCAAGCGCGGTCATGACTCGTCGGTCTCCCCATCGTGGCGGACCCAGCCGAGCACCAGGCGGGGCCGCCGCGCCCCGTCACCAATCGTGATGGCCGGCGCCACCATCGCCTCGGCTTCGGCCAGCGTGGCCGCCGCGTGGCCGTGCAGTTCGAGCACGGGGTCGCCGGCGCGCACCGATACGCCCACGGCGGCCCGTATCACGATGCCGGCGCCGTGATCCACGGGATCGCCGGCGCGATCACGGCCGGCGCCGAGCAGCACGGCCGCGCGGCCCACGAGATAGGCGTCGAGGTCGGCGACGACGCCGGCGCGGGCCGCGGCCACCACCGCCGTGGACGCGGCGCGCGGCAGGCGGTCCGGGTCGTCGATGACCGCCACGTCGCCGCCTTGGGCAGCCACCATCGCGCGGAATTTCGCCAGGGCCGCGCCCGAGTCGAGCGCCCGTCGCACCAGCCCGCGCGCCTCGTCCGCGCCCGCCGCCCGGCCCGCCAGCTCGAGCACCCGGCCGGCAATCGTCTCGACCACCTCCATCAAGTCGGGCGCGCCGTGCCCGCGCAGCGCGTCGAGGCACTCGCGGATTTCGAGCGCGTTCCCCACGGCCGTGCCGAGCGGCGTGTCCATGGCCGTGATCACCGCCTCGGTGCGAACGCCGTTGGCGGTGCCGATGGCCACGAGCGACCGGGCCAGGGCGAGCGCCTCCGCGCGGGTCTTCATGAACGCCCCGCGGCCACACTTCACGTCGAGCACGAGCGCGTCGCTGCCCTCGGCCAGTTTCTTGCTCATCACCGAGGCCGAGATGAGCGGCACGCTTTCCACCGTGGCCGTCACGTCGCGCAGCGCATACAGGGCCTTGTCGGCCGGCGCGATGTCGGCCGTCTGTCCCACCAGTGCGCACCCGACCTCGGCGAGCACGCGCACGAACTCCTCGGTCGAGAGGCCCACGCGAAACCCGGGGATCGATTCCAGCTTGTCGAGCGTGCCGCCGGTGTGACCCAGGCCGCGGCCCGACATCTTCGGCATCACCACGCCGCACGCCGCCACGAGCGGCGCGAGCACGATCGAGACCTTGTCGCCGACGCCACCCGTGCTGTGCTTGCCCACCTTCATGCCGGGGATGCCGCTCAGGTCGACGCGCCGGCCCGAGCGCACCATGGCGTCGGTGAGCCAGGCCGTTTCCTGCGCCGTCATGCCCCGCAGCACGATGGCCATCAGGAGTGCCGAGGTCTGGTAGTCGGCCCACGAGCCGTCGAGCACCCCGCGCACGAAGGCGCCGATGGCGTCCTGGCCGAGCGCGGCGCCGTCGCGTTTGGCGCGGATGATGTCAACGGCGCGCATGAATTCAGGAGCGGAGTATAGCAGCCGGTTGCCGTCTATAATCGACGCGGGTCGGCTGGCTGCCGCCGGGCCCGCACCCTGCGGCGTACATGTCCCACGCGACCGAGCCACTCTCAGCGGAAACGAGTAGCAAGCTCCTGGACCTGGCCCGCGCCTGCAAAGGCGCGGCCCGCGTGGTATCCATGTACCCGCCCACGCACCCCGCCATTCAGGACGCGCTTGCCCGCATCACGGTCGCCGGCACAGAGGCCGTGGCCGGGGGGCCATTCCAGATCACGGTCACGCCCGACACGCTGCTCGTGGGCGGCCGGCCCCTGTCCAGGCCCGACGCAGCGGCCACCGAGCTGGCCGGCATGCTCCACGCGCACAGCGTCGGCGAACTGAACATCAGCGGCGTGCTGGCGCCCGCCGCGTGGCACGCCTTCCTCGTGCTGCTGTCGCAGTCGGCGGCCGACATCCGCGACGAGGGCGGCATCACGCGCGCCTGGGAGGCCGCCGGGGGCGGCCCGCTCGAGGTGCGCCAGATCGACTACGCCGAGGTGCTGCGCGAGCGCGCCGACGGCGACAGCTCCGACTGGGAGGACATCCTCACCGCGTATCTGCAGGGCGAGCAGACTGACATCGACGACAGGATCCTCGAGGCACTCCTCGAGATCGCGGCCGAGCCCACGCGCATGGCGGCGTTCATCGACAACATCGTCGAGCGGGCGGCGGGTGAGAACGGCTGGCTCAGCAAGCAGCAGGCGCAGCTCTCGAAGCTGCTGCAGTCGCTGGCGTCGTATGTGTCCGCCTCCGATCCGGGCCTGCTCGACAAGGTGCTGCGGAACCTGGCAGGCAGCGTGCCGCGCATGTCGCCCGAGGTGCTCACATCGCTGCTCAACCAGCCGCAGACGACCGGCGCCGACGGCCAGCCCGAGGGCATCGACCTGGCTGGCGAACTGGTGGCACGCGTGGATCAGGACCTGATCGCCAAGTTCGTCGCGGCGGCGGTCGCGCGCGATCGCCAGGCCACGGCCAGGCTCGCGCAGGCATTCCAGGCGCTCGTGCCCGACGACGGCCAGCGCGGCCGCGTGCTCGACATGGCGGCCGACGTGGCCTCGCAGGGGCCGCTCGGCAAGGAACCGCGCTTCGACGAGCTGTGGCAGCAGGCCTCCGAGATGCTCTCGTCGTACACCGACGAGATGTACATCTCGCAGGACTACGCGGCCGACCTGAGCCGGGCCCGGGCGGTGGCGGTCGAGATGGACCGCATCGGCGACGACCCGCCCGAACGGGTGGCGGCGTGGATGGCCACGGTGTCTGACGAGCAGATGCGGCGGCTCGACCAGCAGGTGCTCGGCGACCTGCTAATGGTCGAGACCCGGCGCGGCGAGTGGCGCAAGGTGCATGCCCTGGCCCTGGCCCGCATCGAACAGCTCGTGCTGGTAGGCGATCTGGCGCCGGGGCAGGAACTGCTCGACACGCTGCTGCGCGTGTCGCGCAACCCGGCCTCCGAGTTCGCCGTCGTGGCGCAGAGCGGCGTGGCGCAATTGGCGGCCGGCGAGGTGATGACGCACGTGCTGCTCTTCATCCGTCAGGCCGACGAGGGCGAGCTGCCGCGGGCGACGCGGTTCTGCCTGTCGCTCGGCAAGACCGTCGTCGGCAAGCTCGTCGACGCCATCCTCATCGAAGAAGGCGCGCGCACGATGCGCCGGCTGCGCGAGGTGCTGATGTCGTTTGGCTCGGCGGCGAAGGCGCGCGTGGCCGAACTGTGTTCCTCCCCGAACCCGGCTGTGCGCCGCACGGCCGTGGAGCTGGTGCGGGCCGTGGGTGGGGCCGACACGCTGCCCTTGCTAGTAAAGCTGCTCGACGACGAGGAACCGCAGGTGCAGCGCGACGCGCTTCGGGCGGTCGTGCAGATGGGCAGCGACCAGGGCTTCGCCGCTCTGCGCGACGCGCTCACGAGCGGCACGCCGCGTACCCGCGACATGATCGCCAATTCGCTCGGCACGCTGCGCGACGAGCGGGCCGTTCCCCTGTTCGGCTTCATCATCCGCCAGGGCCAATATCGCGGCGCGTCCGAGAAGATCTACGTCACCTGCATCGAGCTGCTCGGCGGCCTGCGCGGGTCGTCCGAGATCGCGCTCGCCGCGCTGAAGCAGGCGGCAGTGCGCGGCGAGTGGTGGGCTCCGTTCCGCACGCGCCGGCTGCGCGCGGCCGCGGTGCGCGCGCTCGCCACCATCGGTTCCCCGGAAGCCATCGGTGTGCTGCAGGATCTCGCCGCGGGCGGCCCGCGCGGCGTCCAGGCATTGGCGCGTGCCGCGCTGGCCGGGGCCCGCCCGTCCGCGCCCTCGCTCCCATCGCCGGAGGCTTCCGACCTCGAATCACCGTCGGAGTCGGCCCCCACCCCCGAGAGGAGCGATTCGTGAGCGACGCTGCCCGCCAGCTCAGGCAAGCTGATGAGTTCGTACGACGGCTGACGGCCGCGGTGCGGGCCAATCAACTGTATGCCCCGTCTCATCCGCTGGCCGGCCGCGCGCTGAAGGCCCTGGCGGAATCGGCCGCGCAGATGCTGGCCGAAGACACGAGCCTGGCGGTCGGGTTCATCGAGAACGAGATCGTCGTCGGCGACATTCCGCTGGTGCAGGTCGGCGAGGCCTTCGGCGAGCTGCTCCGCCGGGTGCGTCAAGTGGGCGTGGAACGCATCACGTTCGATCGCGGCGTCACGCCTGAAGAGCTGGGCGTGCTGGTGGAGACGCTGGCGCACCCAGAACGTGCCAACGTCACGCACGCGGGCCAGATTGCCGATCCGTTGGCGGTGCTCGGCGCGCTCACGCGCGTGCGGGTGGGCCGGCTCAGTCTCGACGAGCGCGTCGAAGCCTCGTCGGCCGATGTCGCGACCATCCGCCGGCTCTACACCGACGGCGTGTCGATTGCCGGCGCGCTCTGGGAAATGACGCAGCGAGAGGGCATGCCCGACCCGCATCAGGCCAAGGCCCTGGTCGATTCGCTGGCCCAGGCCGTGGCCCAGAACCGCACGGCGCTGATGGCGCTCACCGCGCTCAAGGACTACGACAACTACACCTTCACGCACATGGTGAACGTGTCGATTCTGGTGATGGCGCAGGCCCGCAGCCTCGGCATCGACGGCGCGCTCCTGCGCGAATTCGGCCTGGCGGGCCTGATGCACGACATCGGCAAGGTGCGCACGCCGCTCGAGGTACTCAACAAAACCGACAAGCTCACCGACGTCGAGTTCGCCATCATACGCATGCATGTCGTGGACGGCGCAGAGATCCTGCGCCGCACGCCGGAGATCCCCGCGCTCGCGCCAGTGGTTGCCTTCGAACACCACCTGCGGCTCGACGGCACCGGCTATCCGATGGGCGTCAAGCGCGCCTCGCTCAACCTCGGCACGATGCTCTGCAGCGTCTCGGACGTCTACGACGCGATGCGTTCGCAGCGCGCCTACCAGGGCGCCTATCCCACCGACCGCATCCTGGCAGTGCTGCAGAGGAGCGACGGGCTGCACTTCGATCAGCACTTGGTCCGCCGCTTCTCGCAGTTGATGGGCCTGTATCCGCCTGGCAACATGGTGCGCCTCGACACCGGCCAGATCGGCGTCGTGATCCGCACCTTTGCCCCCGACCCGCGGCGGCCGCGCGTGCGCGTCATCATCGACGCGGCCGGCAACCGGATGGCGCGACCGTTCGACGTGAACCTGTGGGATGTCGACGCCGACTCGGTTGGGCCGCAGACCATCGCCGCCCCGGTCGACGCCAAGGACTTCGGCATCGATCCCCTGACGTTCCTCTAGCGGCGTGGCAGACGACGATGCCTTCACCTCGCCTGCCCCCGCGCCTTCGCCGCGTGCTCGCTGGCGCGCTGCTGCTCGGTGCGTGTTGGCCGGCGCAGGCGCGGCCGGCCGGCGCCGCCGCGCGCCCCTCGCTGCTGGTGCTGGTCGTCGTCGATCAGATGCGAGCCGACTACCTCGCGCGTTACAGCGCGCCGTGGACCCGCGGACTGCGCCGCCTGGTCGACGAGGGCGCGCGTTACGAGCAGACCTTCTACCCCTACTTGAACACGGTGACCTGCGTCGGCCACGCCACGCTCGCCACCGGCACGTGGCCCAAGACCCACGGCATCATCCTCAACCAGTGGTATCGCCGCGACGAGGGACGCGTGCGGTCGTGCACCTTCGACCCGTCGGTGCGCGCGGTCGTTTACAGCGGCCGGCCCGACGGCGAAGGGCACAGCGCCATGCAACTGCGCGTGCCGACCCTGGCCGAGCGACTGCGCACGCGCTGGCCCGACTCCCGCAGCGTGTCGTTGTCGCTCAAGCCGCGCTCGTCGATCATGATGGCCGGCCGGGGGGCCACCGCCATCATCTGGATCGGGCCGGGCGGCTGGCAGACGTCGAGCGCGTTCACGGCGGCGCCACTGGCGAGCATCAGCCGCAGCGTGGCCGCGCGCCCGATCGACGACGATCGCCGGGCGGTGTGGGAGCGACTGCGCGACGCGTCCTCGTATCTCGGCCCCGACGATGGCCCGGGCGAACGGCCGGAGCACGGTTGGACGCGCCAGTTCCCGCATCCGCTCACGCCGCCCGGCGCCACGCCGGCGGCGTTCCTCGAACTCTGGCAGTCGAGTCCGTACGGCGACGCCGCGCTCGGGGCCATGGCCGTGTCGACGATCGACGACTTCCAACTCGGGCAGCGCGACTCCGTCGACTTCCTCGGCGTCAGCTTCTCGTCGACCGATCTCGTGGGCCACGACTTCGGCCCCGACAGCCACGAAGTGCAGGACACGCTGGCCCGGCTCGATCGCACGCTGGGCTCGCTGCTCGCCGCCCTTGACGCGAAGGTGGGACGCGGTAAATACGTGCTCGCGTTGTCGGCCGATCACGGCGTGGCGACCGTGCCCGAAGTGGCTGCGGCGGCCGGCCAGTCGGCGGGCCGCGTGCCACTCGGTGTCGTGCGCTCGACCGTCGACGCGGCGCTGAAGGACGTGGGGCCAGGCCCGCAGGTGGCGAGCGTCGAGTATACCGAGGTCTACCTGACCGAGGCCGCGCGCGCGCAGATGACGGGCGCCCGCATCGCGCCGGCCCTCGCCGCCCTGCGCGCCATGCCCGGCGTGGCCGCGGCCATCTGGACGCCCGACCTCCCACGCGTGACCGGCCTGCCGCCCGCCACCGTGGCGGCCGTGCGCGCCGGCCATGTGCCAGGTCGCAGCGGCGACATCACCATCGTGCCCGCGCCGAACTGGATCCTGGTGCCCGGCCACGACTCGGCCGGTGGCGCCGGCACCACGCACGGCTCCCTGCACGCCTACGACCAGCACGTGCCCCTCGTGTTCCTCGGCGCCCCGTTTGCACCGGGGCGCTACCAGGCGGCCGCAACCCCGGCCGATGCCGCGCCCACGCTGGCCGCCACGGTCGGCCTGGCGCTCACCGGCGTCGAGGGACGGCCGCTCACCGCGAGCGCGCGCCCCGTCGCGCCACCGCAGTAGAATCGACGGGCTTGCCCCGCCGCACGAGGTCACATGACACATTCGCTTCGACACCGCGTGGCCGGCGCTGGGCTCATGGCCGCGTGCGCACTGGCCCTGGCGACGAGCACGCCGGCGGGCCGCCAGCTCCCGGTGGGCACGGCCGGCCGCCTGTTGGTCGACGACGTGGCCTTGCCCGGCCTCGACCGCGGCCTCGCCCGGCACGATCTCACGATCGATCCGGTCGATCGCAGCCAACGCGGAGCGGAGTTCCAGGATCCCTCGGGCGCGCCGCGCGAGCGCTACGCCCGCGGCTCCGTGATTGTGAAGTTCCGCGACGGCACCGAGCCGGCGCATGCAGACACCATGCGCGCAGTGGGGGGACAGGACCTGACCCGTCCCGCTCACGCGGATTTCGCGATCATGACCATTCCCGTCAGTGCCGATCCCGAAGCCGCGGCGGCGCTGCTTGCTGAGCGGTCCGACGTGGAGTACGCGCAGGCGCGCTATCTCAACCACGCGATGTTCCGGCCGAACGACGAGTTCTACGCGCTCCAATGGAACCTCCCCGCGCTCGACATGGAACGCGCCTGGGACATCAACCCGGGCGCCACGAGCAATGTCACGGTGGCCGTGCTCGACAGCGGCGTTGCCTACAAGGACGCGGTCGTACGCTACCGGGCCGACGCGTTCCGGCTCGAAACCGGCGGCCCGGTCTATCCCGCGCTCGGACTGGTCGATGTGCCGTTTGCCGCCGCGCCCGACCTGGGGCCGGCGTCGCGCTTCGTGTCGCCCCGCGATCTGATCTGGAATGACGATCTGCCGCTCGACCTGGACGGCCACGGCACGCACGTGGCCGGCACCATCGGCCAGACCACCAACAACGGCGTGGGCGCGGCCGGCATGGCCTACAACGTGCGCATCATGCCGGTGAAGGTCATCGCGGAACTGTGGGACGACATCTTCGATAGCCCCAACGTCGGCACCGACGACATCGTCGCCCAGGGCATCCGCTACGCCGCCGACAACGGCGCGCACGTGATCAACATGAGCATCGGCCGCGAAGCTGGCGGCGCGGCCCCAGCGCTGGAGGACGCCGTGAGATACGCCGTGTCGAAAGGCGTGTTCGTGGTGATCGCCGCGGGCAACGACGGGGCCGGCCTGAACCGGCCCAATCGGTCGGCCGAGTTCGCGGCGCGGATCGACGGCGCGGTGGCCGTGGGAGCGGTCGGTCGCGGTCTGGCCCTCTCCTACTACTCCACCACCGGCAGCTATGTGGAACTCTCGGCGCCGGGCGGCGACTCCCGCGCCGCGGGCAGTCTGCGTGAAGGGGGCATTCTGCAGCAGATGGTCGACCAGGAACCCAGCATGACTTACACTCTCGCGCCCGCGCTCTTCCGCGCGCCGCGCTTCGACGCGTTCCGGTTCTACTTCGCGCAGGGCACGTCGATGGCGACGCCGCACGTGGCGGGCTTCGCCGCGCTGCTGCGTCAGCAAGGCCTGACGAACCCGGCGGCCATCGAGGCGGCCATGAAGCAGTTCGCCACCGACCGCGGCCCCGCCGGCCGTGACGATCAATACGGCGTCGGCCTCATCAACCCACGGGCCACGCTGCGTGGCCTCGGCCTGGCGCGCTGAGGTCCCGATGCTGCGCACCTGCACCCTCGCCGCACTCGTCATCCTCGGGCTCCTGCCCGCGCCCTTCGCCGCTGCCCAGACCCCGAGTCCGGCGGCCCGCTCGAACGGTCTCGCGCTGCGCGCGTTCGGCAGCGCGGGTCGGCAGTGGTTCACTGCGTCGAGCACCTTCGATGCCGTGCTCGGCAGCGGGTCAGGCCCGGACCTGGGCGGCGGCCTCAACCTCACGAGGGGCCCGATCTTTCTGGAGATCGGCGTGCGCCGGTTCATGAAGACCGGCGAGCGCGTCTTCGTCACCGACAACGGCGAGGTCTTCCCGCTCGGCATTCCGGCCACGATCACGCTCACGCCGCTCGAGATCGCCGCGGGCTGGCGGTTCGGTCCGCGCTTCGGCCGCGTCATCCCCTTTCTGGGCGCCGGCTACACGCGCATGCGCTACGAGGAGACGTCCGACTTCGCGGCGGCCGACGAGGACGTCGACCAGTCGTTCGACGGCTACCACGTGAAGGGCGGCGCCGAAGTGCGTCTGACCCGCTGGGTCGCCCTGGCCGGTGAAGCCGTGTGGAGTTCGATCCCCGACGCGCTCGGCACGGGCGGCGCTTCGCAAGCCTTCAATGAGACGAACCTTGGCGGCACCAGTCTCCGGCTCTCGCTCGTCCTCGGCCGCTGATCTCTTCGGCAGGCGCGTGCTGGCGGTGGTGTCGCGCATTCCGCCCGGCCGGGTGGCCACCTATGGCGACGTCGCCCGTCTGGCCGGCAAGCCTGGGGCGGCCCGGGCGGTGGGAAACGTGATGGCGCGCGCCCAGTGGCCCGGTATCCCCTACCACCGGGTGATTGCCGCCGGCGGCATGCTGGGCGGCTACAGCCAGCTCGCGCTGAAGCGGGCGTTGCTGGCAGCCGAAGGCGTTCAGTGCGGCACCAGACGAATCCAGGAGTTCTCGAGGCTGAGATGGCGAAGCGGCCTGGCTCGTAAGGGCTGACGCGCAACGACCCAGCGTGGTTTCAGCGGTTGCACCAGACGACCCGTGGCTGAACGCTTGCACCTGGACGGCTGTTAGTTTGTGCCCACCCTGCTATACCCGAGGGACGGAAGTGCCGATACCCTCATTCTAGGTCGAAAGACGCAGTCGAGGATGCGGCGCCGATCATCGGAGCTGCCTCGATGAGGAACATGACCATGCTCGGACGCGACAATTTCAACCCGATTCAGATGGTTGGCGCCATGTTGTCCCCAACCGGACCGGAGCCCAGGGCCCGCGTCAGCGCCTATTCGCTGTGGCGCACGCCGCTTGTCGCTGCGGGCATCCTCGTGCTGGCCTGGACGACGGCCTTCGCGCAGGGCCGGCAGACCGGCACGCTCGTCGGCACCGTGACCGACCGCGACGGTCTCGTGATTCCTGGCGCCTCCGTGACGGCCTCGTCACCCACGCTTCAGGGTCTGCGCTCGACGACCACCGACGGCAACGGCAACTACACGATACCCGGCCTGCCACGCGGTGACTACACGGTGAGATTTGAACTCGCCGGCATGCGCGCGGTCGAAGAGCAGCAGAGCGTCGACCTCGGTCTGACCGCCCGCGTCGACACGCAGATGCAACTCGACACACTCACCGAGGTGCTCACCGTGACGGCCGACGCGCCGTCGGCCGTTACGGTCGTGAGCGGTGGCGCTAACTACCGCGCCGACATGGTCGACAAGCTGGCGTCGCCGCGTACCCTTCAGGGCGTTGCCGAGCTGGCGCCAGGTCTGACCGACAACACGCCGAACGCCGGGCAGGTCACGATTGCCGGCGGGTTCGCCTACGACAACCAGTTCCTGGTCGACGGCGTCGACGTGGCCGACAACCTCTTCGGCACTGCCAACAACCTGTTCATCGAAGATGCGATCGAAGAGGTGCAGGTGCTCACGTCCGGCATCTCGGCCGAGTACGGCCGTTTCGGTGGTGGCGTCGTGCAGGCGGTGACCAAGAGCGGCAGCAACACCTTCGCCGGCAGCTTCCGCAACAACAACTACAAGCCGTCGTGGACCAAGAAGACGCCGTTCGAGAAGAGTCGCAACCTGCCGCGCACGGGCCCGATGCAGAACATCCAGGAGTGGACGCTGGGCGGTCCCATCCTGCGCGACCGCCTGTGGTTCTTCCATGCCGGCCGGCACCAGTCGACGGCCACGCCGGCGCCGTTCCAGCAGACGGGCATCGCCAACAGCAACGCGAGCAAGAACGACCGCCTCGAGTTCAAAGCCACGGCCACGCCGTTGGCGAACCACACGTTCCAGGGGCAGTTCATCCGCAACCAGACGGCCCAGGTGCAACCGACCTTCGGGTTCTCGATCGACCCGTCCACCGTCATCAACCGCACCTTGCCGAACCAACTGGTCGTGGGCAACTGGCGTGGAGTGCTCACCGACAAGATCTTCGCCACGATCCAGGTGTCGCGCCGCAAGTTCTCCTTCGAGAACTCGGGCGGCACCAGTAGCAGCATCGTCGACTCACCGTTTCTGACCCGCGGGTTCACCTCGGGTGTGCCCGCGTCGCTGCATTTCAACTCGCCATATTTCGATGCCACCGACCCGGAGAGCCGAAACAACCGGCAGGTCACGGGTAGCGTGTCGTACTTCCTCACGACCAAGGCTACCGGCTCGCACGACATCAAACTCGGCTATGAGAACTTCCAGACTTCGCGTAGCGGCGGCAACTCGCAGACCGCCACCGACTACGTGTTCCAGACCGACTACTTGCTGAACGGCACGACGCCGGCGCTCGACGGCAGCCAGAAGCCGATTCCGGTCTTCACGCCGGGCTTCTCGCGCATCCAGAACTGGGTGGCGACGCGCGGCGCTCAGCTCGACATCACGACCCAGTCGGTGTTCGTGAATGACCATTGGTCGTTCAATTCGCGGCTGTCGTTCGACCTTGGCGTGCGCGGCGAATTCGTGCGCAGCGAGGCGACCGGCGGCATCGTGGGTGTGGACACCAACAACTGGGTGCCGCGCCTGGGGGCCAGCTTCGACCTCACCGGCGACGGCACGACCATTCTGCAGGCCTCCTACGCGCGCTACGCCGGCAAATACAGCGAGGCCCAGATCGGGCGCAACACCGCCGTCGGCACCCCCAACCTGCTGCTCTACGAGTACCGCGGACCGGCCGGCCAGGGTCTGGACTTCGCACCTGCGTTCAGCCTGGCCAACTACGCGATCATCGGCGGCAGCTTTCCGCTCGAGAGCGTGTTCTTCGCCGACGATCTGCGCTCCCCGACCACGAACGAGTTCACGGTGGCCCTGGGCCGCCAACTCGGCGACAAGGGACTGGTGAAGGCCACGTTCCAGTGGCGCTCCATCGGCGGCGTCATCGAAGACTTCATCGACGACCCGAGCGCCAACGGCAAGGTCTCGGTGACCAGGAACGGAATCAACTTCGGGAGCTTCGACAAGGTGTTCTGGCGCAACTCCGACGTGCCGATCCGCGACTACGCGGCGATGGTCCTGCAGAGCAACTACCGCCTGACCTCGCGCTGGTCGGTCGACGCGCACTGGACGCTGCAGTTCACCAACAACGGCAACTTCGAAGGCGAAGGCGCGAATACGCCTGGTAGCTCGTCGTTCATCGGCGACCGCCCGGAGATCTTCGGGGGCAACTGGGACAGACAGAACGCTGAGGGCCGCTTCAACGACTTCCAGCGCCACAAGGTGCGAGCGTGGACGACCTACGGCCTGAGCCTGGGCAGGTTCGGCACACTCGACTCGTCGCTGATCTATCGCTTCAACTCAGCGCAGACCTACAGCCTGACAGCCACGGGCCAGTTGCTCTCGGCCATTCAGCTTGCCCGGAATCCCGGGTATGCCAATGCCTCGAGCACTTCGCAGACCATCTTCTTCGACGACCGCGGCTCGGAATACTTCAAGGCGTCGAATCAGCTGGACCTGGGCGTGCTCTATCAGATTCCCCTGTGGAAATCGGCCCGGCCATGGCTGAAACTCGAGTACTACAACGTCTTCAACGACCAATCGCTGGTGCTCTTCAACACCGCCGTCACGCCTGATGCGACCAGCCCGCTCGACGCCGACGGTCTTCGCACCGGCTTCGTGCGGCCGGCCGCTTTCGGAACCGCCCGCAGCAACGCCGACTACCCGCGCGCGACCAACACGCCTGGAGGCGCAGCGCTCTACGCGCGGACGTTCCTGATGTCATTCGGTCTGCGCTTCTAGCGTCTCCGCCTCACGCACCGAGCGAGTAGCGCTCGGCTCCGACCTTGCCGCAAGGGCCGGGCTCTTCGCCCGGCCCTTCGTTTTTCGTGGTCCGCTTGCGCCGAGGGTCAGCCGCCGATCGACATGACGTCGAACTGCTCGTGGTGCAGCTGCACGTCGGCCTTCACGATCACGTCCTTGCCGAGCATCTGCTTCAGGTCGCGCAGCACGCCGCGCTCCTCGTCCTTGAGCGCTCGGGCGATGTCGGGGTTGACCCGCAGCAGTACGCCAAGGCCGTCGAGGTCGGGTCCGACTTTTTTCACTTCGGTCAGGATTTCGTAGCACACCGTGGAGCTCGACTTGATGGTGCCGATGCCCGAGCAATACGGGCACGGCTCGGTCAGCGTGCGCTCCAGGCTCTGCTTCACGCGCTTGCGCGTGACGATGACCAGGCCGAAATCTGAGACCTGCAGCGCCTTGGACGGCGACCGGTCACGGCGCAGTTCGTGTTCCACCGTCTGGAACACCTTCTGCCGGTTCTTCTTCTCTTCCATGTCGATGAAGTCGAGCACGATGATGCCGCCCAGATCGCGCAGGCGCATCTGCCGCACGATCTCCTTGGCGGCCTCGAGGTTGGTCTTGATGATGGTGTCCTCGAGCCGGCCGGCGGTCTTCTTGCCCACGTAGCGGCCGGTGTTCACGTCGATGGCGACCAGGGCCTCGGTCTGGTTGATCACGATCGAGCCGCCCGACTTCAGCCACACCTTGCTCTTGAGCGCCTTGTCGAGCTCGGCCTGCACGCCGTATTCCTCGAAAATCGGGTAGGGCTTGTCGTGCAGACGCACCCGCGGCGACATCAGTGGCATGATGCGGTTGAGCAGCTCGATGATGCGGGCGTGTTCGCGCGGGTCGTCGATGCGGATGGCGATGTAGTCGTCGGTGAGCAGGTCGCGCAGCAGCTTGGCCACGAGACTGGCTTCGCGGAACACCGTGGCCGGTGCGCGGCTGGTCTCGGACTTGTGGCGCATCTCGGTCCACACGCGGTGGAAGTACTGCAGGTCCGAGACGATGTCTTCCTTGGGCCGGCCCTCGGCCGCGGTGCGGATGATGACGCCGCCGCCGAAGTGGTGCTGGTCGCGGAACTCCTTGACGATGCCGCGCAGCCGGTTCCGCTCTTCGCGCGTCGCGATCTTGCGCGACACGCCGACGTGGTCCACCGTGGGCATGAACACCAGAAAACGTCCGGGCATCGTGACGTGCGAGGTGAGGCGCGCGCCCTTGGTGCCGAGCGGCTCCTTGGCTACCTGCACGATGATGTCCTGGCCTTCCTTCACCAGGTCTTCGATCTTGGGTTCGGGCGTGTTCTTGTCGCGCTCGCCGCCGCGCCCGCCGCGCCCGCCGCGGCCCCGGCCGCCGCCCTGCCCGCCCGATGGGGCCGGCGCGCTCGACGCCACCACGTCGGCCGCGCCGCTGCCGATGGCCGACTCGGCCGCCACGGCCGGCGTCTCCTCGTCATCATCGTCTCCGCTCAGGCGCTCGAACTCCTCCATCGTGTTGACCACGTCCGACACGTAGAGGAAGCCGTCGCGCTCGAGGCCGATGTCGACAAACGCCGACTGCATGCCGGGCAGCACCTTCGAGACCCGGCCCTTGTAGACGTTGCCGACCACGCCGCGATTGCGCTCGCGCTCGATGAACACTTCGGCGAGCAGGTCGTCCTCGAGAATGGCGACACGCGTTTCGTGGCCATTGGTCGAGATGATCATTTCCTTGTTCATGCGTCACTCAATTCGTGAACCGTCGCATCCGCACGTTGAGGATGAGGCCGAAGCCCGCGAGGGTGGCGATCATGGAGGACCCGCCGTAGCTGAGTAGCGGCAACGTGAGCCCCTTGACCGGCGCCAGACCCGCCGACATGGTGATGTTGTAGATGACCTGGAAGGTGAAGCTGGCGAGCACGCCGAGCACGAGATAGGCGCCCATGCGGTCCTTCGAGAGCCGGGCCGCGTCGAGCGAGCGGATGATGACGAAAAAGTACAAGCCTAGGGCGACGATGACGCCGAGGAATCCTTGTTCTTCGGCGAGCACCGAGAAGATGAAGTCGTTGTGTGCGACCGGCAGGAAGCGGAGCTGTCCCTGCGTGCCGCCCATGAAGCCTTTGCCGAGCACTCCGCCCGAGCCCACGGTGATGCGGGCCTGGATCTGCTGGTAGCCGGCGCCACGCGCGTCCTGCTCGGGCTCGAGGAAGGTGACGATGCGCGACTTCTGGTAGTCCTCGAGCGCAAACACCCACGCCACCGGCGCCGAGACGATGGCGATGAGCGCGGCGATACCCAGGTAACGCAGCGGCAGGCCGGCCGCGAACACCGCCGCGCCCAGCACCGGCAGCAGCGTAACGGCCGTGCCCAGATCGGGCTGGCGGGCGATGAGCACGAGCGGCCCGGCGGTGAGAGCCGCAGCCAGCAGCAGGTCCTGCATCGACGGCTCCACGCGGCGCGCGTCGCCGAGCAGCTTGGCTAGAATCAACGCCAGTCCGGCCTTGGCGAACTCCGAGGGTTGCAGGTTGAAGGTGCCCAGGTCGAGCCAGCGCCGCGAGCCGCCGCGCACCGCCCCGAACACCAGCACGGCCAGGAGCGCAAGCGCAAGCGCGAGGTAGAGCCAGTGCGCCTTGTCGACGAGCGAGCGATAGTCGACCGCCAGGCACGCCGCCAGCGCGCCCAGGCCGATGACCACCGCGTAAATCTGCGTCCAGTACTCGCGGCTGGCGCCGCCGGTGGCGCTGTAGATCATCACGATGCCGATGGCCACGAGCGCCAGCACCGCCACGAGCAGCGGCACGTCGAGGTGCGTCGAGAGGCGGCGCTCGAACACGGCTACCTGGGATCCGCGACGGGCCGCGGCGCCGCCGGGATCCGTTCGGCCACGGCTGCGCCCTCGGCCGCCGTGGTGACGGGACGGCCCGACGGGGCTGGGGCTGGCTGGGCCCCAGGGGTGCCGGGTACCACGGGCATGGAGGGCAGCGGCCGTCCCTCCTTGCGCGCGTAGTAGGTTTCGATGATGTGCCGGGCGATCGGCGCGGCCAGGTAGCCGTGCTCGGAATGCTCGGCGAAGATCACGCCGGCCAGTTCTGGATTGTCGCGCGGCACCATGAACACGAACCAGCCGTGATCGCGCAGGTCCTTGTTGCTGCCGCTGCGGCGGGCGCGCTCGCGGCCGGTGATCGAGATCACCTGAGCGGTGCCGGTCTTGCCGGCCACGTCACGCCCGGCAATGCGCGCCCGGCCCGCCGTGCCGGCTTCGTTCACGGCCATCCACAGGCCGTCGTGCACCGCCGCGACGGTGGCCGGTGCCAGCGTGACGGCCGACGCGGGGCGGGCCACCGGCACCGGTTCCCACGGGCCGCCGGTCGAGGTGGCCGTCACCAGCCGCGGTACCACGCGCGCGCCTTGCGCCACCGACGCCATCATCACGGCCATCGCCATCGGCGTGACCGACACCTGGCCCTGACCGATGGCGACCGAGATGGTCTCGCCCGCATACCAGCGCTCGCCGGTGCGCTGCAGTTTCCAGGCGGTGGACGGGATGATGCTCGCGACTTCGTTCGGCAGGTCGACGCCGCTCTTCGCGGCCAGGCCCAACTTCTGCGACCAGTCGTGAATCCGGTCCACGCCGAGCATGTTGCCGACCGTGTAGAAGTAGACGTTGCAGGATTTCTCGAGGGCGTGGCGCATGTCCACCCAGCCGTGGCCGCCGCGCAGGTGACACTGGAAGAAGCGGCCGTAGAAGGTGCCGCCGCCGCCGCAGTAGATCCTGGTGTCGGGCGTGACGACCTTTTCTTCGAGACCGGCCGTGGCCACCACGATCTTGAACGTCGATCCCGGGGAATAGCGCCCCTGAATCGCTCGGTTCTGCAGTGGGCGCAGCTGGTCGGTGTTGAGCGCCTGCCAGGTGGCGCGGTCGATGCCGGCGGCAAACGCGTTGGGATCGTAGGCCGGCAGGCTCACGAGCGTGAGCACGTCGCCCGATCGCGGGTCGAGCACCACCGCCGACCCCCAGTAGCCGGTCGTGCGGAAGCCCTCTTCCGCGGCGCGCTGCATGTCGGCATCGAGCGTGAGCTGCACGCGCCGGCCCTCGACGGGCGGCGCCTCGTCGAGCGTGCGGATCTCGCGGCCCACGCTGTTGACGACGACCCGGCGTGCGCCGTCCTCGCCCATGAGCACGCGGTTGTAGGTGCGCTCGAGCCCCGACTGCCCGAGTACCGTACCCGTCGCCACCCGGTCGTCGACCACCTGCTGCTCGCTCGCCTCGCCGACGTAGCCGAGCAGATGGGCGCCGAGCGACTGGGCCGGATAACGCCTGGTGGGCACCTGCTGCACCACCACGTCGGGCAGTTCGAAGTCGAGGCGCCGCGCCGTCACGGCCGCCACTTGCGCCAGCGTGGCGTCCTGCACCACCATGATCGGACGGTAGGACGGCTCGCGCCGGTGGCGCGCCACCGTCTCGCGCATCTCGCTCTGGTTCACGCCGGTCACCGACGACAGGAGCCGCACGGTGCGATCGAGGTCGCGCGTGTGCTCGCGCATGATCGAGATGTTGAACGAGGCGCGGTTCTCGACCAGCACCTCGCCGTTGCGGTCGAAGATCACCCCGCGCGGCGCGCGCAACGGCAGCGTGCGCTGGTGGTTGTTCTCGGCCATCTCCTTGAACTTGGCGTGCTGGAAGACCTGAAAGAACCAGAAGCCCCCGAGCAGCAGCACGAAGGCGACCGTGATGATCACGCGCAGCGCGGCGATGCGCGCGTGCATCCGCCGCCGGTCGTCCTGAGCGCCCATCGACCCGATGCGCATGATTTACGCCTGCTCCCCTGGTTCGCCCACGGTCATCGCTTCACCCGCATCCCGCGTCCCGACCGCCGCCGTTCGAGCATCTGCGGCAGCCACTCTGCCAACTGGAACCCGACCACGCCGAGCACGCCGTTGCCGACGGCCTGCAGCGCAACGGCCGGGAACGGATTGGGAAACGACCGCAATTCAAGCAACGTGTACGCTCCCATGAACAAGCCGGCGTGTACCGCGCTGGCCGCCGCAAACACCAGGACCCGCGGCACTGTCGCCGTCACGATGAACTGCGTGCCAAAATGGCCCACCAGGAAACCCACCAGGGTCTTGGTCAGCCCTCCCATGCCGAGGATACCGGAGGACAGGGCGTCTTGCACCAACCCACCGACGGTTCCCGCCAGCAGCCCCGCCACCGGGCCGGAGGTGAGCGCCACGTAAACCACCACCACCAGCACCAGGTCCACGGCCATGGCGCCGGGCACCAGAAAACCGGCCAGCGTGGTCTGCAGCACGACGGCTGCCGCCAGCGCCGCCACCAGCGCGAGTCCCCTCATCGCGGCTGGTCCTCGGCCGGCAGTGACGGAGGCGCCACGACGACGAGCACGTCCTCGAGCCGGAAGAAGTCGACCGACGGGCGCACGGTGATCTCGTGATACACGCCGTCGCCCCGTCCGACCACGGCGACGGTGCCGATGGCGAAGCCGCGCGGATACAGGCCGTCGATGCCCGAGGTGACCACGGTGTCACCCACGACGACGTCGCCGGTCGCGACCACGAAATCCATGCGCAGGGCGCCATTGCCCAGTCCGACCACGATGCCTTGCACGCGCGTGCGCTCGATGATGGCGCCGGCGGCGGCGTTGCGGTCGATGATGAGTTGCACCAGCGCCGCGCGGCCGCCCGGCCGCGTGATGCGTCCCACCACCCCTGCCGGCGCCACCACCGCCATGTCGGAGGCGAGGCCGTCGCTTGTGCCCTTGTCGATTGTGACCGTGCGGAACTCCGGGCTGGCACTGGCGCCAATCACCTCGGCCCCGGTGGTCGCGAACGGCACGCGCGCCCGGAACTGCAGCAGGTCGCGATAGGCGTCGGCCCGCTCGGCGCGTGCGCGCTCCAGCTGCAGTTCCACCTGCAGCGCGCCGAGCTGCGTGCGCAGCGCGTCGTTGTCGGTGCGCACCCGGCGCAGGGCAAAGTAGCCCTGCCACGTGTCGCGCACGCTGCCCACCACGCCGGTGGCGGCCCGCTGCACCTCGGCGAAGCTGCCAAAGGTGACGGCGTGGAATACCGTGCTGCCCGACCCGGTCGTGACCTGCACCGAGATCAGGACGACATTCAGCGCGACGGCGCCGGCCAGGATGAGACCAGGACGCTGGCGGATGTCGGCAAGGGCCATGGGCAGGCGACCTTCGGTCGTCCCGGGGCGGGGCTCGCGGCCCGGGGCCCGGGACTAATCGATGGCGATCTTCCTGAGCAGGTCGAAGTTCGACAACATCTTGCCGGCCCCGAGCACGACCGACGACAGGGGATCTTCGGCGTTGGTCACGGGCAGGCCGGTTTCCTCACGCAGCCGCTTGTCGAGATTGCGCAGCATCGACCCGCCCCCCGTGAGCACGATGCCCCGGTCGACGATATCGGCGGACAGTTCAGGCGGCGTGCGCTCGAGCGCCACGCGCACGGCGTCGACGATCACGTTCACCGTCTCGGCGAGCGCCAGCCGGATCTCCTCGTCGCCGATGGTGATGGTCTTGGGCACGCCCTCGATCAGGTGGCGCCCCTTGATCTCCATCGTGACCGTCTCGTCGAGCGGGTAAGCCGACCCGACTTCGATCTTGATGGCCTCGGCGGTCCGCTCGCCGATGAGCAGGTTGTAGGCCTTCTTGATGTAGTGGATGATCGCCTCATCCATCTCGTTGCCGGCCACCCGCACGGCCTTGCTGTAGACGATGCCGGCGAGCGAGATGACGGCGATGTCGGTGGTGCCGCCGCCGATGTCGACCACCATGTTGCCCGACGGCTCTTCAATCGGCAGGCCGGCGCCGATGGCTGCAGCCATGGCCTCTTCGACCAGGTGCACTTCGCTGGCCTTGGCGCGATAGGCGCTGTCCTTGACGGCGCGCTTCTCGACCTGCGTGATTTCCGACGGCACGCCGATGATGATGCGCGGCCGTACCCACACCGTGCCGTTGTGGGCCTTCTTGATGAAGTAGGTCAGCATCTTCTCGGTGACGTCGAAGTCGGCGATGACGCCGTCCTTCATGGGCTTGATCGCCACGATGTTGCCGGGCGTGCGGCCGAGCATCTCTTTCGCCTCGCGGCCCACGGCCTCGACGCGTCCGTTCAGCTTGTTGACCGCCACGATCGACGGCTCGTTGACGACGATGCCCTTGCCCTTCGCATAGACACAGGTATTGGCCGTGCCGAGGTCGATGGCGAGATCAGTCGAAAATGCAGAGAACAGCGACCCAAGTCCCACTGGGACGACTCCTTGACTAGGGGTTGGCGACGGCGACGCCGTCCTTCCCCGATTCCTTGACGCGATACATGGCGACGTCGGCCGCTCTGAGGAGCTCTTCGGCCGAACTGGCGGCATCGGGCAGCGTCGCAACGCCTACCGACACCGTGAGGCGCACCTCCAGGCCGTCGCCAGCCAGGAACACGAAGTCGCGCACGCGATCCCGCACGCGGTCGGCGACGCCGAGCGCGCCTTCCGATCCGGTTTCCGGCAGCACGATGGCGAACTCGTCGCCGCCGAACCGGGCGACCACGTCGGTTTCGCGGGCGGAGCCGCGAATGACACCGGCCGCTTCGACCAGCGCGCGACTGCCCGCGAGATGCCCATACGAGTCGTTGACGCGCTTGAAGCCGTCGAGGTCGATGAACAGCAACGAGAGCGAACGGCCACTGCGCGACGCGCGCTTCGACTCGCGCCGCAGCACCTGGTTCAGATAGCGCGAGTTGTAGAGCTGCGTGAGGTCGTCGGTGACCGAGAGCGCCTCGGCCCGGCGAATCGCCAGCGCGTTGTCGAGCGCCAGGGCCGGCCCCTCGAGCACGTCGGCCAGCGCATCGGCGGCGCCGGCCGGCAGCCGCGGTTCGGTCTTCGACAGCGCGCGGTCGATGACGACCAGCGCGGCCACGACGCGGCCCCGGCAGCGCAGCGGCACCGAGAACACGGCGCCGGCCGTGCCGCGCACGCGCAGGTCGTGACGCAGGTCTGGGCTCGTGAACTCGCGCCCGTGCGACAACACCCAGCGGCTCACGCTTGAGGCGGGCGCCGACAGGGTGGCCGTCATGCCGCGCGACGCCATGAGCCCCACCTGGCCGTTGATGTCGACGGCGTAGACCGCCAGCGACTGGGCGTTGAGCCACCGCGCGGCGTGGGTCGCGACGAGTTCGCCGATTTCCTCGGGGTCGAGGGTTTCGTGGGCCGCGCGCATGAGCGCAAGTTGAACATCGGGACGGGTCAACCGGGTTCTCAGCGTCCGCTGCGCGTGACGAAGTCGAGTGGCGAGGTCGGGGCGGGCAGCCGCTGAAGGTGGCATTGGCTTCAGCCGAGACTTGGGGAGTCTGGGGCGAATCAGGCCCGTTCCGGCGGTTGTCTAAGCTCGGGACTATACCACGGGTCCGGGCCGGTTCGCCGGCCGTTTGCACGCTCGTCCAGACTTTTCACCGCTCCCGGCGCCAGCCGTTTGGGAATCAGCGCGCAACCTTGTTAGGATGACAGGTTCAAGGAACTTACCCATGACCATGCTCGATCGGATGCGGCGTCACCAGACCTGGCTCAAGTGGAGCCTGGCCCCTCTCATCCTGGCCTTCGGCTTGTTCTTCGTGCCGACCAACAACACCGCGACGGCCACGCTCGCCGGTGAACAGGTGCTCGCCGACGTCGAGGGCGAGACGGTCACGGTGGCGCAGTTCCAGCGGCGCTACAGCGCCCAGATGCAGCAGTATCGCAACGCCTACGGCGGCCAGATCAGCGAGCAGATGCTGCGTCAGCTCGGCATCGACCAGCAGATTCTGCAGGCGCTCGTCGACGAACAGGCCATGGTCGCGGAAGCGCGCCGCCAGAACCTGGCGGTGAGCGACATCGAAGTACGGCAGCGCATCCTCTCGTTGCCGGCCTTCATGGAAAACGGCACCTTCATCGGCGAGACCCGCTACCGCCAACTGCTCTCGGGTCAGAATCCGCCCCTGTCCACCAAGGAATTCGAGGACCAGCTGCGACGCGCCATCCTGGCCGAGAAGCTGCGCACCTCGGTGACCGGCTGGATGTCGGTGACCGACGCCGACGTGGCCCAGGAATTCACGCAGCGCAACGAGAAGGTGAAGCTCGAACTGGTCGCCCTCACCGCTGACGCCTTCAAAGAACAGGTCACCGTGAGCAGCGCCGACCTGAGCGCGCGGTTCGACGCCAACAAGGAAACCTACCGGATCGGCGAGAAGCGCAAGGTGAAGTACGTGCTGCTCGAAGTCGACAAGGTGCGCGAGGCGGTGCAGGTGCCCGACGCCGACGTCGAGGCGTTCTACGCGCAGAACAAGGCGCAATACACCACCGAAGGCCGCGTGCGCGCCAGCCACATCCTGCTCAAGACCGAGGGCAAGGACGAAGCCGCGGTCAAAGCCAAAGCCGAGGCTCTGCTGGCGCAGGCCAAAGCGCCCGGCGCCGACTTCGCCGCGCTGGCCAAGGCCAATTCCGAAGACGAAGGCTCGGCGGTCAACGGCGGCGACTTGAATTCCTTCGGGCGCGGCCAGATGGTGCCCGAGTTCGAGCAGGCCGCCTTCGCCATGAAGACCGGCGATATCAGCGACCTCGTGAAGACGACCTTCGGGTTCCACATCATCAAGGTGGTCGAGAGCCAGCCCGAAACCAGCCGGCCGATCGCTGAGGTGAAGCCCGAACTCGTCGATCAGCTCAAGTGGCAGAAGGCCCAGCAGGTGGCCGAAGAACAGGCCAAGGCCATGGAAGTGTCGATCAAGACCGCCGCCGATCTCGACAAGGTGGCCAAGGAACGCGGACTCACGGCGGCGGAGTCGCCGCTGTTCCTGCGCGACGAGCCGATCGGTGAACTCGGCGCCGCGCCCGAGATCGCCTCGCGCGTCTTCACCATGAAAGACGGCGAGGTCACGCCCGCCATGCGCGTGTCGCGCGGCTGGGTGTTCGCCACGCCGGCCGGCAAGCAGGATTCGTATCTGCCGACCCTGGCCGAGGTGACCGACCGCGTGCGCGAAGACGCCACCCGCGACAAGGCCGCAGCGTTGCTGAAGACCCGGGCGAGTGCCATTGCGGCTGACCTCAAGGCGGCCCTCGACTTCACCGCGGCCGCCAAGAAGGCGGGCTTCGAGGTGAAGCCCACCGAGCTCATCGCGCGCGGCGCGGCCCTGCCCGACATGGGCGCCAACGCCGAGGTGGAAAAGGCGGCCTTTGCCCTGCCCGTGGGCGGCGTCACCGGCGCCATCACCACGGCGACCGGCAGCGTGATTGCGCGCGTGGCCGAGCGGGCCGACGTGACCGACGCCCAGATTGCCGACGGACGCGACGCGCTGCGTGACGAACTGGTCAACCAGCGGCGCGACAAGTTCTTCAGCGCCTACATGGCCAAGGCCAAGACGTCGCTCAAGATCGGCATCAAGCAGGACGTGCTGGCGCAGATCATGGGTCCGGCACCGGCCAGCGCGCCCATGTTCCCGTCGCCCGTGCCCGGCCAGTAGGCCGGCGCGCAAACGGCTGACACGAGCCGCGACAGCGCCATCGCTATGGCCTTCCGCGCTCCCACGCGGCGATGGCGGCGTCGATGCCCGACGCCGTCTCCTTCCACGCGGCCAGGAGCTGAGGCGTGGGCGGCAAGTCGGCGCCCTCCACCTGCCCGAAGAGCTGCGCCGCCTGGCCTTGCGCGCGCGTGAGCGCCGTATCCGCCGCCTGTGCGGCCGCCGCGCGGCCTCCTTCACTCGCCGCCTGCACGTCCCGCAAGGTCGCGGCGACCCGAGCCAGGGCGGCATCGATCGCGCGCGAGGTGGCGTACTGGAGCTGCAGGCCGGCCGGCGCCGTCTTCACGCGCGGGTCCATGCGCACGGCGAACGGCGCGCTCAACTCCGCGCCGTCCACGCGCAGCCGTGCCGTGTAGGAGCCGGGCACGACGAGCGTGCCCTGCGGGGAGCGCGGCGTGCCGCCGGCAATGGCGGCAATCGGATACGAGTAGCTGGCGACGGCGGGCGCGGGATGCCGAAGGTCCCACACGAAGCGATGCAGTCCGGCCGAGCGCTCGAGCGCTTGGGGCGGACGGAGCCAGTAGTCGGGGGTGTTGCGGCCCGCCACGGGCAGAGCGGCCACGTCGCGGCTCGAGTAGCGGCGCACGACCGCGCCGGCGCGGTCGAGAATCTCGAGCGTCACCTCGGCGGCTGGCGCCGACAGCCGGTAGTGCAGGATCGCGCCGTCGGGCGGATTCTGTCCGGCCGGCTCGTCGGGCGGCAGCGGCGTGTCGGTGTTCTTGTTCCACCGGAAGCGCCAGGCCGGCTGCGGCGTGAAGAGATGCGTGGCCCGCGCCAGCGCGCCGGCCGCGATCTGGCGGAGCGGCGTGACGTCGTCGAGGATCCAGAACGAGCGGCCGTGCGTGCCGACCACCAGGTCGTCGTCCTTGATCACGAGATCGCGAATCGAGGTGGCGGGCATGTTCACGCGCAGCGACTGCCAGTGGTCGCCGTCGTCGAACGACACGTAGACGGCCTGTTCCGAGCCGGCGAAGAGCAGCCCGCGCTGTTTCGGATCCTCGCGCACGGCGTTGATGATGCCGCCGTCTGGAATGCCGGTCACGATGCGCGTCCACGACCGGCCGGCGTCGCGCGTGCGGAAGATGTGCGGCCGCACGTCGTCGAGGCGAATGGTGTTCACGGCGGCGTAGGCCGTGCCGGCGTCGGTGTGCGAGGCGTCCATCAGCGACACCTTGGCCCAGGGCCCGATCTCGGGCGGCGTGACGTTTGCCCACGTCTGACCGCCGTCGCGCGTGACGTGAATCAGGCCGTCGTCGGTGCCGGCCCACACCACGCGCTCGTCGAGCGGCGACGGGGCAATGGTGTAGATCACGCCGCGCCGCGTCGCTGCGGCCTCGGGCGAGCCGCGGTAGATGCCGACGTTGGCCGGCGTGTCCCAGCGCTCGCGCGACAGGTCCGGGCTGATCTGATCCCAATGCTGGCCGCCGTCGAGGGTCTGCCAAAGCAGGTTCGAGGCGAAGTAGAGCTTCTTCGGATTCACCGGCGAGAAGATCACCGGGGCGGTCCGCACCGTGCGGTAGTCGGCCGTGCGCAGCGGCCGCGGGCCGACCTGCTGCACCTGGCCGGTGCGCCGGTCGAAGCGGCTCACCTTGCCGCCGTAGACGATGTCGGGATCGAGTGGATCGGGCGCGACGTAGCCGTATTCCTCCACGCCCACCGGCTGCCAGTCGCGGAAAGTGATCTGACCGTGGTCACCCCGGCTGGCCACGCACGCCGATCCGCTTTCCTGCTGGCCGCTGCACACCCGGTAGGGGAACGCGTTGTCGGTCGACACGTGATAGAACGCCGCGGTCGCCTGGTTGTACCAACTGCTCCACGTCGCGCCGCCATTCAACGAGATGACGGCCCCCTGATCCGACGACATGGCCATCACATCGGGATTGCCGGGATTGATCCACAGGTCCTGATAGTCGTCGCCGCCCGGCGCACCGCGGAACGCCGTGAACGTGCGGCCGCCGTCGAGCGACTTCCACGCCACGATGGTCGGCACAAACACCACGTCGGGACGCGTCGGATGCACCTGGATGTCGGCCGCGTCCGAGGGCCGGGCGACCACGCGCGGGTCGCTATTGACGCGCGCCCACGTCTCACCGGCGTCATCGGACCGGTAGATGCCCTCGCCCTGGCGCGCTTCGACGACCGCATACAGGCGCGTGCTGAGCGTGGGCGCCACGGTCACGCCGATGCGGCCCACGCGCCCCGTGTCCCAATCCGGCAAGCCCTTCGTCAGTGGGCGCCACGTCGTGCCACCGTCGATGGACTTGTAGAGGCCACTGCCCGGGCCACGGAAGTCGCCGTTCTCCCACGGGCCCTGGCGCGCCTGCCAGAGAGCGGCGTAGACGACATCGGGGTTGTCGGGATCGAGCGTGACATCGACCGCGCCCGTGTTCTCGTCCTTGAAGAGCACGCGCGCGAACGTCGCGCCGCCGTCGGCCGATCGGTAGAGACCACGCTCCTCGTTCGGCCCGTAGGGATGCCCGAGCGCGGCCACGAAGAGGCGATTCGGGTCGGTCGGATGCACGACGAGCGCGCCAATCTGCTGCGTGTCGCGGAGCTGCGGCAGGTGCGTCCACGTGCGGCCCGCGTCGGTCGACTTGTAGACGCCGTTGCCGACCGAGAGGTCGGGCCGCTGCTGCGCCTCGCCGGTGCCGAGATAGAGCACGCGCGGGTCCGACGGCGCCACCGCCAGCGCGCCGGTCGATCCGGTGGGCGCGCCATCGAAGATCGGCAGCCAGGTGCGCCCGGCGTCGGTCGTCTTCCACACCCCGCCATTCGACACGCCGATGTAGAAGGTGTGTGGTTCCTGCACGACGCCCGTGATGGCGCGCGTGCGGCTGGCGCGGTGCGGCCCGATCATGCGCCAGGTCAGCTCGCCCAAGAGCGCCGGGTCCACGGCTGCAGGCGGCACGGGCGGGGTCTGGGCGTGCGGCGTGACCACGAGTGCGGCCAGCACGGCGAACGACATCACGGCAAACGATCGGCACATGCGGTTTCCTCCTCGGCCGGCGGGCCGCGCCGACATGTTACTCGTCGCCACGCGGGTGGGCGGCGGGGGTCTCGCTCGGCGGCGCGACGGGACCGGTATCCCACGCAAAGTCGAACAGCCCCTTGGCTGTGGCGGCATGGTGCTCGACTACGGCCAGGAAGGCCTGCACCGCCTGCGACGGCTCGCCGTAGCGGCGCATGACCAGGCGCAGCCGGCGTTCCAGGGCCAGCTCCGGCACGGGCACCCGGACCAGCTCGCCGCGCCTGAGCTCGGCCTCCACGCTGATCCCAGGCAGCAGCGCCACGCCGTGGCCCATCGCCACGAAGCGCTTGATGGCGTCGATGGTCGGCATCTCCACTGGCATGTGCAGCGTCACGCGGTGCTTGCGGAACGCGTCCAGCACCAGGCCGCGGTAGGGCGACGACACGTGATGGGCCACGAACGATTCGTTGCCGAGCATCGCGATGCTGACCTGAGCGCGACGGGCCAGCGGGTGGCTGGGCGGCACGACGAATACCAGCTCATCGCGGTAGACCACGACGGAGCGCAGTCCTGCTTCGATCGGCCGGTAGGTGACGACGCCCAGGTCGACGCCGTAGTCGAGCACGCTGGCCGGCACCCGGCTGGCCAGCGACCGCTGCACGGTCACGCTCACGCCCGCATACAGGCGGCGGAACTCGTCCAGCACCGGCAGCAGATAAAGACAGGTCAACTCATTGGCGGCAATCGTCAACCGGCCAGCCCGCAGGGCCCGCACGTCTTCGAGCGCTACGCGCGCCTGCCGGCGCACGGTTATGAGGCGCTGGGCATATTCGACGAGCGCCTTGCCGGCGTCGGTGAGCCCGCCGCGCCGCGCCGGACGTTCGAAGAGCCGTTGCCCAATCTCGTCTTCCAGCCGCCCGACCACCTGGCTGATGGCCGGCTGGGTTCGCCCGAGCGCCCTGGCGGCGCCAGAGAAGCTTCCCTCTTCAACGACCGCAAGAAAGGTCTCAAGCTGATGAATGTCCATAACTATCAATTCTAGGAGTGACCCTGTTAGACCACAATACGTCGCTTCAACTTATGGATATTGAAGTTTTCGATAGCTTGACTTATTTCAGTCTTTCGGGTTCGATTACAGGCATGGGGAAGAACCTCCGGCCGTACGTCACCGTTTTCGACACGACCCTGCGGGACGGCGAACAGGCGCCAGGCTTCAGCATGAGCCCGGCGGACAAAGTGCGACTGGCCAAGCACCTCGAACGGCTGGGCGTGGATGTCATCGAAGCCGGTTTCCCGATCGCCTCATCAGCCGACTTCGAGGGCGTGGCCGCGGTGGCACGCGCGGTACGCGGCCCAGCCGTGGCCGCCTTGGCCCGCGCCGTGCCCGAGGACGTGGCCGCCGCCTGGGACGCCGTGCGCGGGGCGGCCCGCCCGCGCATCCATGTGTTCCTCGCCACCTCCGACTTGCACCTGTCAGCCAAGCTGCGCCTCTCGCGTGACGAGTGCGTGGCCCGCACCGTGGCGGCCGTGCGGCAGGCGCGCGCGCTGTGCGGCAACGTGGAGTTCTCGGCCGAAGACGCGACGCGCAGCGACCTCGACTTCCTGTGCGACGTGGCGGCGGCGGCCGCGGCCGCCGGCGCCACCACGATCAATCTGCCCGACACGGTCGGCTTCGCTCTGCCCCACGACATCACCCGCATGTTCGAGGCGGTGGCCCGGCGCGTGGGCGCGGACGTCGTGCTGTCGGCGCATTGCCACAACGACCTCGGGCTGGCGGTAGCGAACTCGCTGGCCGCTGTGCAGGCCGGCGCGCGCCAGGTGGAGTGCACGGTCAACGGCATCGGCGAACGCGCCGGCAACGCAGCGCTCGAGGAAATCGTCATGGCCATCGAGGTGCGGGGCGACGCGCTCGGCTGCCGCACGCGGATCGTCACCGAAGAGCTGTTCCCAATGAGCCGCGCGCTGAGCGCCATCGTGTCGGTGCCGGTGCAGCCGAACAAGGCCATCGTCGGCGACAACGCGTTTGCGCACGAAGCCGGCATCCACCAGGACGGCATGGTGAAGAACCCGCTCACCTACGAGATCATGCGGCCCGAGTCGGTCGGCGCGCCGGCCACCAGGCTCGTGCTCGGACGGCACTCGGGGCTGCGCGGCCTCGACGCCCGCTGCCGCGCGGTCGGCCATCACCTGCGGGTCGATGACTTGCGCAAGCTCTACGCCCGGATGCTCGAGGTTACCGAATACGCCAAGGTGGTCGAAGACGCCGACCTGATGGCCCTGCTTCGCGACCTCGACAGCTCGCCCGGCGAGGCAGGATTCGACACGCTGGCCGTACCCCTGCAGAATAGCCACGATGAAACTGCGACTCGTCACACTCGCTGGTGATGGCATCGGCCCGGAGGTGACACGCCAGGCGATGCGCGTGCTGCACGCCGTCGCCGCCGTCACCGGTCTGAAGGTCGATATTTCCGAACACCCGGTGGGCGCCGCCGGCATTCGTGCCGCGGGCGTACCCTTGCCAGGCACCACGCTTGCCGCGTGCCTGGCGGCCGATGCGGTGTTTCTCGGCGCGGTCGGTGATCCCGCCTACGACACGCAGCCGCCGGCCCTGCGGCCCGAGGCTGGGTTGCTGGCGCTGCGCACGGCGCTCGGCGGCTTCGCCAACCTGCGGCCCGCCGTGGCGTTCGAGCCCGTGCTCGACAAGTCGCCGCTCAAGAGCGAACGGGTGCGCGGCGCCGACGTGCTGGTGGTGCGCGAGCTGCTGGGCGGCCTCTACTACGGCCAGCCGCGCGGCTACGAGCCAGGTGGGCAGAGCGCGCTCAACACCCTGCGCTACAGCGTGGCGGAAGTGGAGCGGGTGGCCCGCGTGGCCTTCGAGGCCGCGCGCACCCGCCGCAGGCTCGTCACGTCGGTGGACAAGGCCAACGTGCTCGAGGTCTCGCGTCTGTGGCGCGACGTGGTCACGCGCATCGGCCTTGACTATCCCGACGTCACGCTCGCGCACATGTACGTGGACGCCTGTGCGATGCGTCTGGCCACCACGCCCACCGAGTTCGACGTGCTGCTCACCGACAACCTGTTCGGCGACATCTTGAGCGACGAATCGGCCGTGATTGCGGGGTCGCTGGGCCTGCTGCCCTCGGCCACGCTCGGCGGCCGCGTCGCGCTCTACGAGCCCGTGCACGGCTCCGCGCCAGACATCGCCGGCAAGGACATCGCCAATCCGATTGGCGCCATCGGCTGCATCGCGCTGCTGCTGCGCTACACCGCACACATGCCGCGCGAGGCCGATGCGGTCGATGCGGCCACCCGTGAAGTCCTGGCGCACGGCCTGCGGCCCGCCGACCTGGCGCGGCCGAGCGATACGCCCGCCAGCACCACCGAGATCGGCGCCGCCGTGGAACGGGCCGTGGTCGACGCGCTCGAACGTCACTGGTCGTACCATGGCGTCTAGCGCGCCGCGCACGCTGGTCGACAAGCTCTGGGATGCGCACGTCGTCACCGCCCTCGACAGCGGTCGCGACCTCGTCTACATCGACCTGCATCTGATTCACGAGGTCACGACGCCGCAGGCGTTCGAGGGCCTGCGCCTGGCCGGCCGCCGGGTGCGGCGGCCCGAACGCACCGTCGCCACGCTCGACCACAACATCTCGACCGGCCCCCGGCACGTGCCGCTCACCGACGCGCTCGCCGTGGCCATGCTCGACGCCCTCCGCGCCAACTGCGTGGCGCACGGCATCACGCTGCACGACCTCGACTCGCCCGCTCAGGGCATCGTGCACGTGATCGGGCCCGAGCAGGGTCTCACCCAGCCCGGCATGACCATCGTGTGCGGCGACAGCCACACCACCACCCACGGCGCGTTCGGCGCGCTCGCGTTCGGCATCGGCACCTCCGAGGTCGAGCACGTGCTGGCGACGCAGTGCCTCGTGCTGTCGCGGCCAAAGGCGATGCGCGTCACCCTCACGGGTACGCGGCCGGCCGGCGTCGGCGCGAAGGATCTCGCCCTCGCCGTGATTGCCGAGCTGACGTGTGCCGGCGGCACGGGCCACACCATCGAGTTCGCCGGCGAGGCGGTGCGGGCCCTGTCGATGGAAGAGCGCATGACGCTCTGCAACATGAGCATCGAGGCGGGCGCGCGCTCGAGTCTGGTGGCCGTCGACGACACCACCATTGCGTATCTCGAAGGACGCCCGAGCGTGCCGAGCGGCGCGGCCTGGACGGCGGCCGTTGCGCGGTGGCGCGAGTGCGTGTCCGACCCGGACGCCGTCTTCGAGCGCGAGGTCACGCTCGACGCCGCCACCGTCACCCCGCTCGTCACCTGGGGCACGCGGCCCGATATGGTGGCCCCGATCACCGCACGGGTACCCGATCCGGCCGCGCAGCCCTCGGCCGCGGCGCGCGCCAGTCACGAGCAGGCGCTCGCCTACATGGGATTGGTTGCCGGCACGCGGATCGACGAAATCGCCATCGACCGCGTGTTCATCGGCTCGTGCACGAACGCGCGCCTCGAAGACTTGCGCGAGGCGGCGCGGGTGGCCAAGGGCCATCACGTGGCGCCGACGGTGCGCGCGCTGGTCGTGCCCGGCTCGCAACCCGTCAAACGCGCCGCCGAGGCCGAGGGCCTGCACGAGGTGCTGATGGCCGCGGGATTCGAATGGCGCGAACCGGGCTGCTCGATGTGTCTGGGGATGAACGACGACGTGCTGCAGCCCGGACAGCGCTGCGCGTCCACCAGCAATCGCAACTTCGAAGGCCGGCAGGGACGCGGCGGACGCACGCATCTCGTCAGCCCCGCCATGGCGGCCGCAGCGGCCATCCGCGGCCACTTCGCCGATATCCGCCACTGGCAGTTCCGCTGAGGCCGCGATGCAACCCTTCACCACGCATACCGGCCTGGTCGCGCCCCTGCCCAAGCGCGACATCGACACCGATCAGATCATCCCGAAGCAGTTCCTGAAGCGCCTCGGCCGCACTGGCTTCGACGACGCGCTCTTCTACGACTGGCGCGGCGATGGCCACGGCCGGCTGCAGCCGGATTTCGTGCTGAACGACGCGCGCTTCACCGGCGCCTCGGTGCTGCTGGCCGGCGCCAACTTCGGCTGCGGCTCGTCGCGCGAGCACGCCGTGTGGGCGCTGCACGACTACGGGTTCCGGGTCGTGCTGGCGCCGTCCTTTGCCGACATCTTCGCGAGCAACGCCGTGGCCAACGGCCTGCTCGCCGCGCGCATCGACGAGGCCTTGCTCGACACGCTGGTGGCCCGCGCCGAGACCACGCCTGGCTATGCGGTAACCGTGGATCTGCAGGCCACGATGGTGCGCGACGCGAGCGGCCTCGAGGCGCCCTTCACGATCGACGCGCGCGCGCGCCAGCGCCTGCTCGAAGGGCTCGATGACATCGCGCTCATCCTGCGGCACGACGACGCGATCCGGCACTACGAAGACGCGCATCCGGGCTGAGCGCGACCGGCCGGCCGGCGACAGTCTACGCCTGCGACGCCGGCACGCCCGCCACACCGCGGATCAGCGACAGCAGCAGGTCGACCGCCACGGCATTGTGCCCGCCGACCGGCACGATCAAGTCCGCGTAGCGCTTGCTCGGTTCCACGAACTCGAGGTGCATGGGCTTGACGGTGCTCAGGTACTGATCGATCACCGAGTCCATGGTGCGGCCGCGCTCGGCGACATCGCGCTGCAGCCGGCGGATCACGCGCGTGTCGTCGTCGGTGTCGACGAACACCTTGATGTCCATCAGCCGGCGTAACGGCGCGTCGGCGAAGATCAGGATGCCCTCGACGATGATGGCGCGCCGCGGCACCAGCCGGTCGGTCTTCATCGTGCGCGTGTGTAGCGCGAAATCGTAGACCGGCGCATCAACTGGCTGGCCGCCCTTCAGGGCCAGCACGTGTTGCACCATCAGGTCGGTTTCGAGCGCGTCCGGATGGTCGTAGTTGAGCGCCGCGCGTTCCTCGAGCCGCAGGTCGTTGCGGTCGCGGTAGTAGCGATCGTGTTCGAGCACGATCACCTGGTCATCGCCCAGGCTCTCGACGATGCGCCGCACGACGGTGGTCTTGCCGGAACCGGAACCGCCCGCGACGCCAATCACGATGGGGGTCATGGCCGGCCACGATAGCACGCCGCCCCTGGGCGTCCGCGCCCGCGGCGCTTCTGGCACGTCGCTTGCGATAGCAGGGTGTATGGCACGACGACTCGGCTCAACTGATCTGACCCACGAGCAGCTGCTCGAGGTGGTCGCCCTGCTCAATCACATCGAGCGCGCGGCGGCCGATATCGCTCGCGACCGGCCGGAACTGGACGGTTTCGTGGGCGATGTGCGGATGTGGCTGCGCGAAGTGCGCACCATCTTCCGCACGCCAAGCACCGAGGACCACGCCGTGCTGCTGCGCCGGTTACTCGACGAAGTGGACGCCATCGACCACCGTCTTTCGGTGCACTAGTGTTCCGAAACGCAACTCCGCGGCACACGGCCTGACTCGTTTCAGCACAGTCGGACGGAGTACGCTAGACACCGAACATGTCCGTGTCGCGAGTGCCCGCTACCGTGCTTCTCGCTCTCGCGCTTGCTGCCGGCAGCGCGCTGCCCCTGCGCTCGCAAGATGCGCCGCGGCTCCGCCTGCCCGAAGCCGTGCGGCCCTTCCCCCCTGGCCTGACCGGTACCCTGGTCTTCGAGTCGGACGTAGCGGGACGTCCCGCCCTCTACACGCTGGCGCTCGCCACTGGCACGGTCGCTGCGCTCTCGGGCGGGGCCGCTTTCAGCACGACGACACCGCGTTGGTCGCCCGATGGCGCTCGCGTCGCCTTCAGTTCCAACCGCGCCCACTACGAAGGCGCCTCGCCCGACACGGGCACGCCGGATATGGACCTGTGGATCGTGAACGGCGATGGCACTGGCCTGTCGCGTATCACGCGCGACCCGGCCAATGAGCAGGACCCGGCGTGGGCACCCGATGGCAAGAGCCTCGTCTACAACGCCGATCGCGACAGCCGCGGCGATCTGTTCCGGCTCGTGCTCGCCACTGGCGCGGTGACGCGACTCACGCAGCACTTCGTGGGCCGCGCGATCATGCCGTCGCCGGCGCCCGATGGCGCGCGCATCGCGTTTGCGGCGCAGTCGCTGCGGGCCGGGGCATTCTGGTCGTATCAGGTGCACGTGCTGTCGGCGGGGGGCGCGGCGCCAGCGCTCGAGACCACCGTGGGCGGGTGCTGGCCCACGTGGTCACCCGACGGCCTGCGCCTCGCGCACGTGCGCTTGCCGGCCGGCGAAGCATCGACAATCGAAGTGCGGGATGGCGCACGGCTCGAACAATCACGCGTGCTGAAGGCCGACGGCCTATGGAGCTACTACCCTGATTTTTCGCCTGACGGCAGACGGCTGGCATTCTCGGTGAGCCCGGCGCACCACGAGGGCGAGAACTGGGACCTGGCCGTGGTAGACCTGGCATCGGGGGCGTGGACGCGCCTCACGCA
>Ga0105046_10000214_pt1 | contig 73773 bp, 53 predicted proteins | sample MAT03_FD_78385 | JGI IMG/M metagenome (GOLD analysis project Ga0105046, IMG submission 78385) | Freshwater microbial communities from Lake Fryxell liftoff mats and glacier meltwater in Antarctica - MAT-03 (megahit assembly) | ecosystem: Environmental > Aquatic > Freshwater > Ice > Liftoff...
AGAGGACGATGCCGGTGGTGGCTCGGCCCAACCGGTGGACAGGGTTTGCGTTGGGGGTTTGCTTTTGCACCAGGCGCAGGAGGGTATTTTCCATGAAGCCGCCGCCGGGGAGGGTGGGCAGCCCGCTGGGTTTGTTGACGGCCAACAGATGGGGGTCTTCAAACAGGACTTCGAAGTGCTGAGGGGCGTCTGGTTCCATCCACGGTGGACGGTTCCAGACAAGGGTTTGGCCTACACTGACCGATTCGCTTCCGGTGGCGTTGACGCCGTTGAGGGTGACTTCGCCGTTGTTCAGTTTTTGTTGCCAGGCTTGTGAGGTTGAGTGGGGGTAAAGGCTTGCCAAGTGGGAGAGCAGGGTTTGTCCATGGTATTTGCTGCTGATGATTGTGGTGTAGGCATAGCCCCGGTTCAGCATGTAGTTTGAGTGTAAGCCAGAGCATTTGCGGCGCGGCGGCCGGAAGGGTTTTTGCGATGCAATCGGCAGCAAATCCACCGTGCCCCCGACCTTGAGGCGGACTCCAATATATATCGCCTGACGCTATACTTTCTGGTATTGTTTATGTTTTATTAATATGACGCGGAAGATTTGGTCGCTCGCAACTGCTGTACTTCTGATCCTGCTATCCGGCTGCGGCCGCGTCTCACCGCCGTACTCGCCGCGGCAGGCGTTGCGCACCATCCAAGTGGATCCTGCTTTTGCTATTAGCCTCTATGCCAGCGAACCGCTGTTTGCCGATCCGGTGGCGATGGAGTTCGACGAGGACGGTCGCGTTTACGTGGTCCAGAATTCAGGGTATCCGCTGGATACGGAACAGGCCGTGGGCAAGGTATGGGTGCTGACGGATTCCAATGGCGACGGCATCCCTGATAAAACAACTTTGTTTGCCGACAAACTCGTCCTGCCGACGGGGGTCATGCGGTGGAAGAAGGGAGTCCTGGTTACCGATGCTCCGAACGTGTGGTACCTGGAGGACACGAACGGCGACGGTGTGGCGGATGTGAAGAAGGCGGTGTTGACGGGGTTCGCCTTTACGAATCCCCAGCACACGGTGAACTCGCCCACTTACGGACTGGACAACTGGATCTATCTGGCGCACGAAGGGTTCGCCAATGCTGTCGTATTCGCGGCGAAGTTTGGCGATAAGGGTTCCGATATTCAGTTTGCCGACACGCCGGGCGGGCCGACTGTGAAGAATGAACGCCGCAATGTGCGGTTTCGACCGGATACGCACCAATTGGAAACTACGTCCAGCACGTCCCAGTTTGGACTGGCGTTTGACGATTACGGGCACTTGCTGACGGTGAATAACTCGAATCATGCGCGCGAGGAGATGCTGGCGGCGCGATACCTGGCGCGGAACGCGAGTCTGCTGGCAGGGTCGGCCATGCAGGATGTCTCCGACCATGGGACGGCGGCGCAGGTGTTCTCCATTGTGAAGAGCCCGCGTTTTGAACTGCTGAGCGGCACGGGTATTTTCACTTCGGCTTGCGGCATCACCTGGTTCCAGGGCGGGACGGTGGTGGCGGAACCGGTGCATGGCCTGGTCCACCGGGACATTTGGCGGCCGAACGGCGCAACGCATAAGGCGACCCGGGCGAAGGAGGGTGTCGAGTTCCTGGCCTCCACCGACCCCTGGTTCCGGCCGGTGAACTTTTACAACGGACCCGATGGGGCGCTCTACGTGATTGACTACTACCGGAAGGTGATTGAGCACCCGGAGTGGACTTCTGGGGAAGTTTCTAACGCCAAGGATATCTACGATGGCAAGGACCGGGGCCGTATCTACAGGGTGACAGCGGCCGGTGGGCCGGCGCCGGCGATGCCGAAGCTACGGTTGAGCCAGGCAACGGATGAAGAGCTGGTGAGCTATCTGGATAGTCCGCATATCTGGTGGCGGCGCACGGCGCAGCGGCTGCTGCTGGACCGTAAGAGTGCCGGAGCCGTTGCGCCGCTGCAGCGGATGGCGCTGGAGGGCAAGACGGGGGCGGGGCGGGTACATGCGTTGTGGACGCTCGACGGGCTGGGGAAGCTGGACGCGGCGGTGGTGGGGAAGGCATTGCGTGACGTGGAGGCGGGCGTGCGGGAGAACGCCATTATTCTGGCGGAAACGCGAATGAGGGACGGGGGGATGGAGGCGGGGCTGCTGGCGATGGAGCAGGACACGGATGCGCGGGTGCGGTTCCAGTTGCTGGCGACGCTGGGCGGGATGCCGGGGAAGGCGGCGGGACCGGCGCGGAAGCGGCTGTTGGACCGGGATATGGAAGACCGGTGGGCGCAATTCGCTTCGTTGAGCGCTTCGGCCGACGAGGCTTGGCCCGCACTGGAAGCGACGATCCAGGCGCGGGGCGACAGTACGCCGGGGCGCGCGAATTACGTGCAGCAACTGGGCGCGGTGATTGGCGCGCGAGGGAAGGCGGGGGAGGTGCTGCAAGTGCTGCGGTTGGCGGCAAGCCGCAGGACGCCGGAAGCAGAGTGGTGGCGAGCGGCGGGACTGGAAGGCTTGGCGAGCGGACTGCGATCCGGCCATCACAAACTGGCGGCACATGCGGTTTTGCTGCCCTTGTTTGCTGACCAGGCGGCAGCCGTGCGGCGGGCGGCATTAGGTTTAATTGCAATTTCCGGGTTGCCAACGGGCGCCGAGGCTGCCTTAAAGGCGGCGGCCACGACGGTCGCGGACCGGACACAGCCGGGAGACCGGCGCGCGGACGCGCTGCAACTGCTGGCATTGGCGACGGCGGCGAAAATGCCGCAGGCGTTTTACCGGAAGTTCGTGGACCCAAGCGAACCGGAAGAGGTGCAGATTGCGGCGGTTCACGCGCTGGGACTGGAAACTGGCACGGACGGAGCGGCGGTGCTGCTGGCGCAATGGCGCAGCATGACGGGGGCGGTGCGGAGTGAGGCGGGGAGTACGCTGCTCTCCACTCCAGAAAGGTTCGCGATGCTGCTAGCGGCGATTGAGAAGGGGGAAATTCAGCCATGGTCCCTTCCGCTGCGGCAGCGCATCCAGATGCAGATGAACCGTGACCCGGCGCTACGCGAGCGGGCGCGGACATTGCTGGCGGCCAAATCGGGCGACCGGGAGGCCGTGTTGAAACGCTACCAGTCGGCGCTGGACACAAGCACCGGCGACGCGGGGCAGGGGCGCGCGGTGTTTGAGAGAGTCTGCGCGAAGTGTCACAAGATGGACGGAGTGGGCGCGGAGGTGGGGCCGGACCTGGCGACGGTGCGGAACCGGACGGCGAGTTCGCTGTTGGGGGACATATTGATGCCAAGCCGTTCGATTGCGCAAATGTATGAGGCGTATGTGGTGGAATTGGTATCGGGCGGGTCGCTCGAGGGCGTGATTGGTGAGCAGACCTCGACCACGATTACGCTGGTCCATGAGCAGGGGAAGAAAGACTTGATTGCCCGTTCCAATATCAAGCAGATGTATGTTTCGAATCTGTCGCCGATGCCCGAAGACGTCGACAAAGAGGTCTCGACCGCGCAGATGGCGGACTTGATCGCTTATCTCAAGAAACCGCACTAATAACGAATGGGGATATCACTATGTGGCGAGTCGTACTTTTCTTGGGTTGTGCCGGTATAGCCTTTGGACAGACCGGACAGATAACAGGACAGATCCTGGACCCCGCGGGCACGTCAGTGCCGGGGGCGAAGGTGAAAGTCACGAACGCCGATACCGCCATCCAGCGGGAAGGGTTGACGAGTGAGCAGGGCTACTACACGTTCCCGCTATTGAATCCGGGCAATTATGAGCTTTCGGTGCAGAAGACGGGGTTCAAGGCGGTGACGCGGTCCGCTATAAAGCTGGACGTGGGTCAGGTGGCGCGGGTGGACGTAAACATGACGCTGGGGGACATGAAAGACAGCGTGACGGTGGTTTCCGATGCGCCGATGCTGGCAAGTGAGAGCGCGGTGATAGGGCAGGTGATCGGCAGCAAAAAGATTCTGGATTTACCGCTGAGTGGCAGGGACTTCACGCAATTGGCGACACTGGTGCCGGGGGCGATTAGCAGGGGGATGAACGCCTCGCTGGAAGCGCCGGCCATTAGCGTGAATGGGTCACGGAATAGCAAGACGGTGTTTATGGTGGACGGGGGAAGCGTGTCGAGCCAGTACTTCGATGTGGCGTCGGTAGTGCCGGCGGTGGATGCGATCCAGGAGTTTACGGTGCAATCGAACGCGTTCGCGGCGGAGAACGGGCAGGGGACGGCGATTATCTCCGTGTCGTTGCGCTCCGGGACGAACCAGGCGCATGGATCCGCATATGAGTTTCTTCGAAACCAGGTGATGGACGCCCGGAACTTCTTCAACACGACCGGCGTGCGGCCGCCGGTGAAGCAGAACCAGTTTGGGTTCACGCTGGGCGGGCCGGTGCTCATCCCGAAGATCTATAACGGCAAGGACCGCACGTTCCTGTTTGGCGATTTTGAGGGCACGAGGATTCGCCGGGCGTTGACGTTTAATTCGTTGGTGCCGTCGACGCCGATGCGAAGTGGAGATTTCTCCGACCTGCGGGCGCCGTTGATTGATCCGCTGACGATCCGGAACGATCCGGCGCGGCCCGGGCAGACGCTCCGCGATGCGTTTCCGGGGAACTTGATCCCGGCGAACCGGATTGCGAAGGAGTCCGCGTATTTCCTGCCGTTTTATCCGGCGGCGAATACGCCAGGGGGAACGTTCAACTTCGCGCCGAGCCGAAAAAACGCGACGAACAAGTTTGATATCCGCGCCGATCATCGCATTTCGCAGGCCGATTCGCTTTCGAGTTCGTACTCGTTCAATCAGGCGGAGACGTATGGCCCAGGCAGTTTTCAGGCGAACGGCGGAGTGACGCTGCAGGTGCGCAAGCAGCGCTGGGGACTGGTGGAGACACACCTGTTCGGGCCGGCGGTAATCAATGAGTTCCGGCTGAACTACGTCCGCACGCGCTTTGAAAATGCACCACAGGGGCTGGGCACGAACCATACGGTGCTGTCCGGGATTGGAGGCTTCGCGGAACAAAGCAGCGACTTCCCGGGGTTCCCAGGCCTGGGATTCACGGGCTATCTGGGCTTTAACCCGAATGCCTTCAGCCCGATCAAGTTCCGCGACAATAAGTACGAGATCAACGACAACATGACCTGGGTACGGGGCACCCATACGTGGAAGGCCGGCGTGCTGCTGCGACGTTACGACACGAGCACGACGAACGCGGCGCGCAGCCGGGGCGACTTCACTTTCAATGGCTCCTACTCCGGCAACTCGTTTGCTGATTTCCTGTTGAGCGTGCCGTTCCAGGGCCGGCGTACCTTTCCGCGGAACTCTTTCGGCATCAAGCCGATGGCCAATGAGCACTTCTTTGTGCAAGACGACTGGAAACTGACGTCAAGGCTGACATTGAATCTTGGGATGCGCTACGAACTAAACCATCCGCCGAAAGTGCTGCATAACCAGATGGCTTCGGCGGACCCGGTGCTTCAGCGGATTGTGGTGGCGAGCGACGACAGCGGGGCCATTAACTACAACGGGCAGCAGATCGGCAGATTCCTGTATCCGCTGTTCGCCGACATCATCGTTCCTTCCTCGAAGGTGGGACTGGGGCCGACGCTGCGGCAACTGGACAAGAACAACTACGCGCCTCGCGCGGGCCTGGCGTGGCGGATGCGGAATGACTTTGTCTTGCGGCTGGGCTATGGAATTTTTTACGGGTTGATTCAGGGTAACCGTTCGGAGAGCACGGGCATTGTGAACGCGCCATTTTTGGCGGATGAACTGAACAATTTCAACAACAGCCCGACACCCACTAAGACGCTGGCGAACATGTTTTCTCCGATTTCGCAGGGCTTGAATCTGATCCCCTTGAGCTTCTTCCAGATCGAAACCAACATGCGCGATCCGTACTTCCAGCAATGGAATGTGGCGTTGCAGAAGGTGGTGGCGAAGGTGGTGTCGCTCGAAGGCGCCTATGTGGCGAGCAAGGGGACGAAGGTGGAGTTCTCTCGGCCGGTGAATGTGCCAACTCCAGGGCCGGGCGCCATTCAGAACCGCCGGCAGTGGACGCGCTTTGCTTCGGGAACATATGTGGAGAACGGCGGCTATTCGAGCTATCATGCGTTGCAAACGAAGGTAGAGATCCGTTCGTGGCGCGGGCTTTCGTTGCTGAATTCGTATGCGTTCGCGAAATCGATGGACAACTTGAGCGGGGACAACCAGGGTTTCTCGTCGCAGGATCCGCTGAATAACAACGGGGAGAAAGCAGTGTCCGATTACAACGTCAAGCACCGGATGGTGACGAGCGCCAACTATGAGCTGCCGTTTGGGAAGAATGGGTCCAGCGTGTTATCCAAAGTGGTTCGGAGTTGGGAGCTGGGGAGTATTTTTGTAGTGCAAGCGGGGCTGCCGTTTACGCCTTCCATTGTCACGGACCCGGCGAATACGGGGACAAGCTTGCGTCCGGACCGGCTGGGCGCGGGCAATTTGAGTGACCGCACTTTGTTCCGGGACTTTGATGTTTCGGCGTTTCAGGTGCCGACGGGGTTCCGGTTTGGAAACAGCGGGCGGAACATTCTTTACTCGCGGGGATTCCGCAACTTGGACTTCATTGTGATACGGAATTTTGCGCTGGCGGAACGCATCCGTCTGCAGTTCCGGGCGGAGTTTTTCAACGCCACCAACACGCCGGCCTTTGGAGGGCCGGTGACCAATATACAGGCGGGGAATGCGGGACGCGTCCTTTCGGCCGGCGAACCGCGCAGCATCCAACTCGCGCTGAAATTGAGTTTCTAATGTATACGCGCAAAACGGACTCGGTTGCGGATCCGCGGGAGCGGCAATTACTGGAGGGCCGTGGCCCGCAACCGGCATTTGCCCTTATAAAGTTGACGAGAACTCTGGTATTTTTTTGCCTGATGGCGGTGCCGGTGTGCGCCGCTTTCCGGGCGTCGGTGGTGAAGGTCGACATCACGCCGAATACGCCGAAGTGGCTGTTGGGATATGGTCCGCGGCAATCGACGGGCGTGCATGATCCGATCTTTCACCGCATTGTGGCGATGGACGATGGGGAGAAAAAGTTCCTGATGGTGTCGACGGACCTCTGTCTGTTCTCGCCGACGGTTTACGACGATGTCGCACGCAGAATTGAAAAAGCGACGGGTATTCCGCCGGTTCGATTCTGGTGGACGGTTACGCATACGCATTCGGCGCCGGAGGTGGGGCCGCCAGGAGTCTACAAAGTACTGTTGAAGGGACGTTCCGAGCATCCGGTTGATACCGAATATACGGAACGCATTTCCAGTTCCCTGGTGGCGGGCGCGAAAGAAGCGTTGGCAAAACTGGAACCGGCGCGGCTGGCGATGGGAACGGGAATGTCGATGGCGAACATTAACCGGCGCGCGCTGGATGTGGACGGGAAGACGTCGCTGGGTTTGAACCCGGATGGACCGGTGGACCGCCAGATTGGACTGTTACGCCTGGAGAAAGCGAACGGTTCGCCGCTCGCATTGATTGCCAATTATGCGATGCACGGTACGGTGCTGAGCGGGCAGTTCATGGAGATTAGTGGCGACGCCCAGGGGATTGTTGCGGCGTATGTGGAGCAGAAGTTCGGGGCTCCGATGCTTTACATCAACGGCGCGGCGGGCAATATTGCGCCGATTTACAGCGTGTACCCAACGCCAAGGGCGGGCCATCTGACGCAGTTCAATGTGCTTCTGGGCGATCGCATTCTGGCGGCGAACGGAGCGATGGGCGCGGCGACGAGCGAGGTAAAGATGGACGCCGCGGAGAAGTGGGTGGACACGCCCAGGAAGCAGGGCATGGACTGGCCGGAGGACTTGCCAGAGTATTCGCGGACGGGGCCGAATGGGAGAGCAATGGTTCGCTTGCCGATTCGCTTTTTGAAGCTGAATGACACCGTGATATGGAGTGCGCCAGTAGAGTTGTTCTGCGAGATTTCGTTTCATGTTCGGAATCACTCGCCATTTGCCAATACTTTCTATTTCGGCTACACCAATGGGTGGATTGGCTATTTACCGACGAAGGCCGGGTTCGCGGCGGGCGGTTATGAGCCCACGACTTCGGTGTTTAGCGATCAAGTGGAACAGGACGTGACGGAGGCGGTGGTGGCGTATCTGCAAGGGTGGCGGTAGTTGGGGCGGCCGCGGATTCGCTAGCCTGAATTTCGCAATTGGAAGAGCCACTTGCAAAAATAAGAACTCGTAAAGCCAACAATCACTATGAAGTTCCGGGCCACACGAAGGAGCGGCGGCAACACGCGGTAGGCCCACCGGCGGAAACTCCCGAAATGCTGTCTGGTCTCGGACCGGATCGTGCCGATCAATATGACGATACGCCGTTGGGCGCGCGATGTCGCTCGTTCATCATGCGGAACAAGCGATCTGGAGAAAGCGAGGGCAATCCGCAACCGCGTCAAGTCCTGCAAGGCCGTGGCACATTTCTACTCCTGCGATGCGCGGGGCGCAACCGCACCCGCTTCCACTTCGGCACTCGCGAGAAATTAGCCGGGTATGCTCACGGAGAGTGAACCGGCCCAACGGGGCCGGGGATGATAATGCCTTGCCCATCTGCGGCTTATGGGCCATGGTGCGGTGCCGGGGGTGGGCAACTCTATCAAAGCACAAGTGGTCAAGTTTTGGTGAGCGCCGAGGCGCTTCCACGCGATCTTCATTATCTGCCATTGACGTGCCACTGCCGGAACGGCGGGGCGCTCGGGAAATCGAAGACCATCACTGCTGTGCCGAATTCTTTGCCGCAAATCACGGATGGGTCCCGATGAATGCGTCGGAGGCCGCCAAGGCGCCAGTGAAACGAGATATTCCTCCCGCGCCCACGACGGGAATCGCAACGAACAATCCGCGTTTCATCCCCACAACATATTACGGGGCGGTCACATCGCAAAGCGTTTCCCTTTCGCTCCGCGTGGACGCCTTACATGCCTGATACAGGCAGGCGCGAGATTTTTGCGCCATCCGGCCGTGCACGGAACTAGTCGGGGAATCTACGGTGTGCCGCCCCTCGAACCCAAGGTTCTTGCTCGTTTACCGTTTCGATAAGCACCTCCCTGGATTGACTTACTGCTTCTACCGAGAGTGTGCGCCTGTTCTATCCGGCTGTCAAGTTGAAATAGAATAGCTTTGCATGCGCAAACTCTTCGTCCTTCTAGCCGCTGTTACAGCCCTCTCCGCACAACCCGCCGCAAAGAAGAAAGGGGCTAATCCGCCACCCGTGATTCCTAAGGCAGAGGAGCTTGCCGCAATCCGCGCCAAGGTCGAAACACTCGACAAAATGCTCTCTGCCCTTACCGCCGCCAAGGCCAACGCGGATCTTGTTACTGACGTCGAAGTCTATTCCAAGGCCGGCCATTTCCTGCTTGAATTCCCGCAGACATTTTTCACTCAGGACGGAATCAATCAAGCCATCACCGTAGTGGACGAAGGCCTCAACCGCGCCGCTCAACTTCAGAACAACGCCCCGGCCTGGGCCAATGCCAAAGGCCGTAAGATTCACGCGTACCGCTCCCCGCTCGATGGCTCTGTTCAACCCTACGGCGTCACCATTCCGGAGAGCTACGATCCCGCCAAACCGGCGCGCCTATACGTGTGGCTGCACGGCCGGGATCAGACGCTCACAGAGGCAAGTTTTCTGGCAAAATTTCCTAAACCCAACAAGGGCCTGACCTACGCCGCCGCCGATGCCGGCCAAATCGTCCTCGATTGCTATGGCCGTTGGAACAACGCCAATCACTGGGCCGGCGAAGTCGATATCTTCGAAGCCATCGCCGAAGTAAGCCGCCGCTACAAGATCGACAAGAATCGCATCATCCTTCGCGGATTCTCGCTCGGCGGCGCCGGCGCATGGCATGTGGCCCTGCAATACCCGGATCGCTTCGCGGCCGCCGAGATCGGCGCCGGAACCTATCCGCGCCGTGCGTCGATCGGCGGGTTCCCGCCCTATCAACAGGGCCCGTTGAACATCTGGGAGAACACGATCGATTGGTCCTTAAACGCCTTCAACATCCCCATCGCCGCGCATGACGGCGATAGCGATGCCGGCGCCTCCGGCATCCCCCCGGAGATCGGTAAGCCCAACCGCGGCCAGCTCGAATCTTCGCTCCGCGTCCGCGCGCAACTCGAAAAGGAGGGCTTCCCCTCTGAGGGCGAACCCAACAACTGGCGCGCCAAAGGCACACCCTCCATCTTCCTGATCTCTGAAAACACCGGCCACAGCATCAGCCCGCTCGTCCGCGAACGTGTCGATGCATTCCTGAAAATACACGGCGACCGCGGCATCGTCTCCCCAAACGAAGTGCGCTTCGTGACCTACACCACTCGCTATAACCGCGCCCATTGGGTCTCCGTCAACAACCTTGGCAAGCACTACGAACGCGCCGATATTGTCGCCAGGCGCGATCCTTCCAGAGCAACCTACGAACTCACGACGCAGAACATAACTCATCTCACGTTGCGCGAAATGAACGCAGCCAAAGTTCTCCGTATCGATGGCCAGAACATCCGCGTGAAACCCGCCGCCGAAATCCACCTCGCTCGCACCGGCGCCAAGTGGAGCCTCTCCGCACCAAAGCTTCCCGGTCTCCAAAAGACCCACGCGCTACAAGGCCCCATCGACGACGCCTTCCTAAACCCGTTCCTTCTTGTCCGGCCAACGGGCACGCCCTGGAACAAGGACGCGCATGAGCAGGCACTCCGCATCCTCGCTCGATTTGATCGCGTTTACGCCCGATACTATCGAGCCCACCCCCGCATCAAGGATGACAGGGACGTTACCCCCGAAGACTTCGCCAAATACAACGTCGCCTTGTTCGGTGACCCCGGCAGCAACAAATGGATCGCGAAGATACAGTCCAAACTGCCCATAGGCTGGACCCGTGAAACCATCACCGCCGGGGCACAGACGTTTCCGTCCGCCGGGCACGTTCCGGCGCTTGTCTATCCCAATCCCTTGAACCCGGCCCGCTACACCGTCATCAACTCAGGCCTCACCATCGATGAACGCGAGTATCACAGCGACTACAGTATGCCCAAGCTGGGCGACCTGGCGATACTCAAAGTGGACCCAACTTCGGAGTCTCCCGCTATCGCCTGGGCGACCCTTTTCGATGAGCAATGGCGTCTGCCAAAATAGTTGCTTCATCCTGGAAATCCACCATTCCTCCGCGTCCGTAAATTTTGGCATGTCAACCAACATTCCCGGCTTCACGGGCGTTCAGCGCGGCATACCCGGCGCCACGGAGTTCTTCGCCTCGCCTGCCACGAACTATAGCGGGCATCCACCAGCCATGACCGAGCACTTCGAACAGCCCGGCGCCGTGGCCTCGTTCGGCCGTTACCAGTGCACCGTCAACGCCGCCGGCGAATCGATCGACACCCCTCTCGCCCACTTCTTCGGATTCCGCGATGGAAGGGTCTGCCGATATGTCAACATCCTCAATTCCGCCGCAATTCTCGAGGCGGCCGACGCCTGATTCGTCCATCGGAGGGGGAAACCGGATATTCTGGTGTCGCGCCTATGCGAATCGCGTTCCTCCTCCTCCTCGCCCTGCGGGCAACTCCAGCCGAAACTCCTCCTAAGGAATGGACCGATCCCGACACCGGCCATCGCATCGTTCGACTGACTGACGAACCCGGATCCGCCAGTCTCTATTTCAATCAGAACGGCTACACCGCCGACGGCAAAGGCCTCGTCTATACGACGCCCGACGGCATCTCCGTTCTCGATCTCGAAAAACGCCAAGCCCGTCCCGTAGTCAAAGGTCGCGTGCGTTTGATAGACGCCGGCCGCAAAACGCCGCGCGTCCATTACAGCCGGGAAGGCGATTTGTTTTGGACCGATACCGCAACGGGCGAGACCCGCAAGATCGGACCACTTCCTCCACGCGGCTCCAGCGCCACCGGGAATGCCGACGAAACGTTGCTCGCCGGAACTTACATTGAGGGCGTCGCTGCCGCGCCAAGGCCGGCCGCCAACGCGACGGCTTCCCAGGGACACCCGCTCGATCAACCCCGCAATAAGGGCCAGATGATGCAGGAGCGTTGGGCATCGCGCCAACCGATGGCGATGTTCACGATGCGCATCGATACAGGCGAAATCAAGGTCATCCACCAATCCAATGATTGGCTGAACCACCTTCTGTTCTCTCCCACTGATCCGGGGCTCCTCTTGTTTTGCCACGAGGGTCCCTGGCACAAAGTCGACTGCATCGGGACCGACGGATCTAAGCTGACCAAACTGCACAAACGCACCACGGCGATGGAGCTTTGGGGGCACCAGTTCTGGAGTGCCGACGGCAAGATAATCTGGTACGACTTGCAAACTCCGCGCGGCGAGTATTTCTGGCTCGCCAAGTACAACGTCGATACCGGCGCCCGCTCCTGGCGCCATTTGCAGCGCGACGGCACTTTGATCCGCGGCGACGGCGGTGACCCCGGACAAGTAGCCCGCGCCGGGAATGGCCAGTGGATATATCTGCTTCGTGCTGAAGATCGCAAGGACGAGGGGCTGAAGGATCCGGCCTTTGTCCAAACCGGCGTTTTGCGGGCAGAAAAGCTCGTGAACATGGCGAAACATCAGTACCGGCTGGAGCCGAACGTCAGCTTTACGCCGGATCAAAAATGGGTCGGCTACCGTTCAAACATGTTCGGCGATACCTATGTTTTCGCCGTGGAGGTGGCCAAATGATCGCACCGCCCAGCAAAGAGTATTTGGACCGTCTCGGGGCATACGAGCCCCGGATCACTGAACTTGCGGTGGCCGTACGCGCGATTGTCGTCGAGGAAGCTCCCGAAGCGTACGAACTCCTTTACGATGCAACGAACGCCGTTGCTGTCGCGTTTACGTTCTCCGGAAATCCGACCCAGGCGTTCATCCACATCGCCGCCTATGCCGGTTGGGTCAATCTGGGATTCAACAAGGGTTCAGACCTTCCCGATCCCGGGTGTATCCTTCGCGGTGAAGGCAGATGGATCCGGCACATTCGGTTCTCTTCGATACCGGACGTTGAGCGCGCCCATACGCGCAAGTTCGTCCGGATGGCCGTGCAACTGGCGAAGCGGGCCGCGTCCGTCGCGATCGCTGAAGCAAAGGCCAAGAAAAAGGCAGGCGCTGCCCGGCTGAAGAGAGTTACCGGTGGCGTTCGAGGTAATCAAGCAACTGATTCGAAGCCAACTTGAGGCCCGGTAACAATGCTGCCTCATCGATATCGAATTCCGGCGTATGATGAGCGCCCGTTATCCCCAACTTCTCATTCCGAACGCCGAGAAACCAAAAGAATCCGGGAATCACCTTCTGGAAATACGAGAAGTCTTCCGCGCCGGTAGTGGGCTTCGTCGCGATGATATTCGCTTCTCCCAGCACGCGCTGCATCTGCGGCAAGCTCTCCTCGGTCAACTTTGGGTCGTTCACTGTAACCGGATATGCCGCGCCGTCAAAGTCCAGCGTGAAGCTCGCGTCGCCAGCCGCCGTGCAGCCAGCCAGCGTATGCTTCATCATGGTGCGTACGCTCTCGCGGGTAGGCTCGCTGAACGTGCGAATCGTGCCTTCCATCTTCACTTCACCGGTGATGATATTGCTCCGGTTCCCGCCATGGATTGAGCCGATGCTCAGCACCATGCCCTCCATCGGATCGACTCGCCGGCTGCGAATGGTCTGCAACGCGGAGATACACTGCGCCGCAACGGAAATAGCGTCGATGCCCATATGCGGCATGGCGCCGTGCACTTGTTTGCCCCGGATCGCGATCGAAAAAGTATCGGCCGAAGCCATTGCCGGACCGGACGAATACCCAACGGTTCCCGCCGGATAGGGGCTGAAAACATGCAGTCCAAATATCGCCGCGGGGCGGGGATTCTCCAGCACGCCCTCCTTGATCATCAGCGCCGCGCCGCCTTCTTCCCCTTTTGGAGCCCCTTCCTCCGCCGGCTGAAAAATGAACTTAATCGTACCCGGGATCTGGTCCCGCATACCGGCCAAAAGTTCCGCCGTCGTCAGCCCGATCGCCATGTGCGCATCGTGTCCGCACGCATGGTGTACGCCGTTATTCTTCGATTTCCAGGCCTTCTCGCTATTGCTGAACACCGGCAGGGCGTCCATATCGGCCCGCCAGGCAACCACCGGTCCCGGCTTGCCCCCTTTTAACAGCGCCACCACGCCATTCCTTCCGACGCCGGTCTTCACCTCCAGGCCCAGCGCGCGCAACTTCTCCGCGATCACCTTCCCCGTCCGCACCTCGCGGTTGGACAACTCCGGGTACATATGGAAGTCACGGCGCAGTTCCAGCAGCTTTTCGCCCAGCGCGCCGGCGGCCTCGGCCACTCGCTCCTCACGCGACTGCGAGAAGCAAATGGAACCGGCAAGGAGAATGAATAGAATTCGCATTACAGGTTACTGAGGTGTTCCACTTTGCCCGTGCTGTCGCCGATCTTTTCCGGCTGTACGCCCGCGTTGTCGAGCATGGAAAGGAACAGATTCGTCATCGGCGTTCCCTTCTTGTACTTGATGTGCCGTCCACCGTGGATCCGTCCGCCGCCACCCCCGGCGAGAATCGCCGGCAGGTCCAAATGCTCATGCCGGTTGCCGTCGCTCAGGCTGCTGCCGTACATGATCATCGAGTTATCCAGCAGCGTCCCGTCGCCGTCCTTCGTCGCCTGCAATTTGCCCAGGAATGCCGCCATTTGCGTGACATGGTGTTGGTCGATTTTCTGTAGGCGGGAGATCTTTGCTTCATCGTTGAAGTGGTGCGACAGCCCATGATGAGCGTCCGGAACGCCGATATTCCGATACGTGCGGTTGCCGCCCTCGCGCCCGATCATAAGAGTTATCACGCGGGTCAAGTCGGCCTGGAAGGCGATCGTCATCAGATCGAACATCAAGTTGATGTGTTCTTCAAACGTCGGGGGAATACCTGCCGGCCGATCCAGCGAAGGCAGCATCACCGCGTTCGGATCCTGCTTCTCCAACTTCTGGATCCGCACTTCGATCTCACGAACCGCGTCCAGGTACTCGCTCAGTTTGCGCTTATCCCCCGCGCCGAGACCCGTTGACAGCCGCGACGCGTCAGCGCGGACGAAATCCAAAATGCTGCGGTCCTGCTTTGCTATCTGCGCTCGCGCCGCCGGATCTGTCGTTTCTCCGTCGCCAAACAATCGTTCAAACACCGCTCGCGGATTAATCTCCGGCGGCAGCGGCGTCGTTGGCGATGCCCAGCAAACCGTGTTGCTGTATGCGCAGCTGTACCCGGAATCGCAGCCGCCAACCAAGCGGTTATCCTCCAACCCAAGTTCCAGGGATGGCAGGGTCGTCAGCTTCCCGATCTCCTTCGCCGCCACTTGGTCTGCCGAAATTCCCGACAGAATATCGGCGCCCTGTGTCTTCTTCGGATGTACGCCAGTGAGCCAACTGGCCCCGGCGCGCGCATGATCCCCGGCGCCGTCGCCCAATGATTGACCGTTATGCTGATCCAACCCGGAGAGCACCAGCATTTTCTCGCGATAGGCCGCCAGCGGCTCCAGCGTCTTGCTCAGCTGGTACGCTGAACCTTCCCCGGCCGGCGTCCAGTCCTTCATGATGATGCCGTTTGGCACGTACAGAAACGCCATCCGCACCGGCGCCTTTTTCGACGCGGCAAATGCCGGCGACATCGAATCCAGAAAGGGCAGCGCCATCGCTGTACCAAAACCGCGCAGCAGCGAGCGGCGCGAAAGGGACTTTCTCGTAATAATCATCGCTCGGGGGATCTCCTCATCTGGAATGGTACGCTATTCACAATCGCTAAGACCAGTTCCGAAAACCGGTTCTCTTTCGCCGCCGCTTCACGCCGTACCTGCCGCACCACCGGCAGGTCGAAATGCTCTAAGCCGCGGCCCAGCGCATAGGTCAGCAGCTTCTCCGAAATGCACTCGATGAAGTAGTCCTGCCGCTCCATCAGCACTTTCTTCAAGCCCATGGGCCCGGCAAAATGAATGCCGCCCGGCAACGACCCGGAAGCATCAATCTTCGCGCCGTCCTCCATCGCCCGGAACTTCCCGACCGCGTCAAAATTCTCCAGCGCAAAACCCAGCGGATCTAAACGCGAATGGCACGACGCGCACCCCGCGCTCGCCCGGTGTTTCTCTAACGCCGCGCGCAGGTCCTTCGCCGAATTGGCCGCTTTTTCCGTAAGTTCAGGCACATCCGCCGGCGGTGGCGGAGGCGGTGTCGCCAGAATATTTTCGAGTATCCACTTCCCACGTAAAACGGGCGACGTTCGCGTTGGGTAGGAGGACACGGTCAGCACGCTTCCGTGCGTCAATACGCCACCGCGTTCTTCCCCGGTGAAAGTCACCTTCCGAAAGTGCGCGCCCTTCACGCCCGGAATCGCGTAATGACGTGCCAGCCGCTCATTCAGAAACGAATAATCGGCGTTGATGAAATCCACCACACTGCGGTCTTCCCGCACGATGTGTTCGAAGAACAGTTCGGTCTCTCGCTGCATTGCCGACCGTAACGAATCGTCAAATTGCGGAAATTTTTCAGGATCGGGACGCCAACTTGGAATGTTGCGTAGTTGTAGCCATTGTCCGGCAAAATTCTCGACCAGCGACCGCGCCTTCGCGTCGGCCAGCATCCGGCGCACTTGTGCCGGCAACGCCGCCCGCAGCTTCTTCTGCCCGGCCAGCCGAATCAACTCCTCATCCGGAATGCTGCTCCAGATAAAAAACGAAAGCCGCGAAGCCAACTCCAAATCGCTTACAGTGTGGACTCCCGGAACGGCGTCGCGCTCGACCCGGAAGAGAAAGCTCGGTGACACCAGGATCGCCCGCACCGCCGTCTCTACCCCCGCGTCGAAGGAACCGCCGTCCTTGCGTCCCATTGCGAAAAGGTTCACTAACGGCGCAATATCCGCTGCCGTAACAGGCCGCCGATAGGCACGGCTCGCCAGCCCGGTCAGTATTCGCCTCGCGCACGGCGTCTCGGACTGACCGGCGACCGGCCGGCAAATGAAAATCGCCCTCCGGCTCTCCGTATCGCCCGGCCCGGAAGCGTTGAACGGCCCGCCGATCTGTAAATACTCTACCGACACATTCGGCGCCGGTCCGGCACCGCCGCCGCCAAACCGGCCTCGCGTCACCACACCCGTCTCCTGTTTCAATGTCTCAGTCAGGAAAGATGCGCCGATCGAATGGAGACCCGCCTTGATCGGCAGCTGCATTTCATAGTTGCGCGTGATCTGCGCTTCTTCATTGGCTTCGATTTTCACATCGTGCAACTGCGCCCGCTGTCCGTCAATCCGCACATCCAACTTCGGCGGAGGCGCCTTAGCGTCCGTCGCCCCGCGCACGCGCACCAGCAAGGAATACTCGGCGTCCACCGGAAAATGATATTTCAACAACAACCCGCCGCGAAGATTCAACGGCAGTTCGTCGCTCGCCTCCAGCGCTGGACCTTTCCCGGGGTTGAAACGCTCGATCGCCGCGCTGGCCTTAACGGTACCCACCGCCAGACGGCTCACTCGCCGCGCCGTCGTCATGTACTTTTCCATTAAGAGCGGTGAGACAGTCAGCACGCTACCGATGTTGTCGAACCCATAACCGGAGTCGTCCGCCGGAAGGCTCGCCGCGTGATCCATTCGCAATCCAAGCAGGTCTCGAATCGCGTTCGAATACTCCGCGCGGTTCAATCGATGAACCAGCGGCGAACCCGGATTCCGTTTCGCCACCGCGTATCCGTCCAATTCCTTTTCGAGCCACGTGACGAAGCCCGCCGTATCCGCCGCTTTCGGCCGCGGCAGTCCTAACGGAGGCATCTCGCCAGTGCGCACCTTCCGCAGGATCTTCTCCCACGTCATCCCCGCTTCGCCAACGGCAGCCGCGTTCAGCCCGGCCACCGATACGCCGCCGGAGCGGTTCGTTTCGCTATGGCAGCCTTGGCAGTAATTGCCGAGCAATGTTTGGGGAGAAATTGAAGCGGCTTGGCCAAAAATAACCGCGCTCGCCATTACCAGCCAGAAAATTTGATGAACCATTGTAGTAAACGATGATTCCCCGTTGACTCTCGACACTATATCATTCAAGGGTATGCGTTGGCTTCCTTTTCTTCTACTTGCCTTGTCTCTGCCGGGCGCTGAAATGCGTCTTCTCGACGCGGTCCAAAAGCGAGATCAACGGACGGTGCTGGCTCTGCTTAACAGCGGCGTCGATGTCAATGCCGCTCGCCCCGATGGCGCCACACCCATCCTCTGGGCCGCCGGGCGCGATGACGCCGAAATCCTCGCCGCGCTCATCCGCGCCGGCGCCGACGTCAATAAGGCCGATGAAAACGGTGAAACGCCACTCTCCCTCGCCTGCACGAACGGTAACCTTGCCACCTCCCGCCTCCTTCTGGACGCGAAGGCCAATCCGAACGCCAGGAAGTGGAACGGTGAAACGCCCCTCATGGCCGCCGTCGAGGCCGGTAACGCGGCACTCGTCAATCTCCTCATCGCCGCTGGCGCCAAGGCCGATGTGGCCGAATCCCGCATGAAACAGACTCCCCTGATGTGGGCTGTCGCCGAAGGCCGCGCGCCTATCGTTAAGGCGCTCATTGCCGCCGGCGCCAACGTCAATGCCGTTTCCGAAACTGGTTTCACCGCCGTCCTCTTCGCCGCGCAACGCGGCGACCTCGCCGCAATGCAGGCACTCATCGCTGCCGAGGCCGATCCGAATTACAAAGCTCCGGACGGCAGCACCGCGTTTCAAATTGCTCTCAGCCGCGGCTTTGAGCCGCTCTCCAAACTCCTGCTCGCCAACGGCGCCGATATCAACGCCCGCGACCGCAATGGCGGCACCCCGCTTCATGAAGCCGTCCGCCAAGGTAAGCTCGAACTCGTTCGCGAGTTCATCGCCAAAGGCGCCGGCATTCACGCAAAATCGGTCCAGCCACCGGGAACGCCGGCCAGCCCCTTCCGGTCTTCCGCCGGCATGACAGCGTTCCTCACCGCCGCCGAAAGCGGCAACATCGCGATGATGAAAGAACTGATCTCTCTCGGCGCCGACCCCAAAGCCAAGACGCCGGATGGCGCGGGCGGACTCCTTCTCGCCACCGGCAGCCGCAAACTGGATGCGGTCAAATTCATGGTGGAACTCGGCTCCGACGTGAACGAGAAGCGCAACGCCGGCTTCGGCATCAACCCCATCCATACCGCTACTCGTTTCGGGGCGCTGGATATCATCCAATACCTCGTCGACCGCGGCGCCGACCTCACCGTCCGCGACCGCTTCGGCCGCACGCCGCTTGAAGAAGCTGAATTTGAAGCGCCCAAACCGACAATCGAACTGTTGCGAAAATTGACCGCCGCCGACAACGAAAAACGTAAAACTACCGCGAAGTAAACAGGCCCGCGATCAACGCCACGACCTTGTAAATCAGACCCGTGCACGACGCCAGCAACAAGGCGACGATAAACTTATTGTCCAGATCCGGCTGATACCCCATCATGGACAGCGGCGCCGAGATCGGGAAGGTCGCCAAAAATGTCGCCATATTCCGCAACGAGATCCATCCGCCCGATGGGGGTAACATCGCTTCCCAGACGGCGATCCCAGTCGCGATCGCCAGGTAAATTCCGGCTACAATCAATGCGGCACGAGACATCTTTGGTACTCCTACCGCTTCAGGCGCGAACCCTCGGCGTTTGTTCGCAAAGATTCCACCGGGCCAACTTTAGCCTCCGGCTCGGCCGGCCTTTCCAAAGCCGTCCGGTGGAAGTAATAGACCCTGCCGGACTCTCCGCCCAACAGCAAATCCAACTGCCCGTCATGATCCCAGTCGACGGCCACAGTGCTCGTCTCATGGTGGCTCACTGATAACGGTTTCCCGATGAACAGCACCGGCTCACGCCGGAATCGGCCATTGAAATTCCGGTACAAGACAACATGTGACTTCTCACAGGCAAAGACGTCGATGTCGCCGTCGGCATCCCAATCCACTGCCTCGTAGCCATGATGGTACGGAATCGGCGTACGGATCTCCACGCCATCCGTCGATAGCAGCGGCCGCGGCGGGCCTAACCGTAACTCGCCCTTCGCGTCCCGGTACCGAAGGTAAACGGACATGCCGATATCCTTCCCGTCGTTGCGATCCAGCCCCGCCGAAGTGCCCGCAATCAGGTCCGTCAAACCATCGCCGTTCCAATCCACCGGCGCCGGGCGAGCCCGAAAGCTGAATCGCTCGCCGCCGTCATGCCGCAGCGGTGTCATTGGTTTGAATCCTTGCCCCGAACGCTCAAAGTAGGCCATCCGATTGCTGTTGTTCCCAAGCAACACATCCAAATCACCGTCGCCATCCCAATCGACGACGGCTGGCTTCGCCTGTCCGAACGGACGCTCCGGATCTTCGTCCGTGATGAACTGCCACCGCGCCGCGTACATGTTACCGTTCAGAATTCTCCCTGTCTTGAACTGGGTTCGTTTGGGTGAAGAAATGTTCTCGATGTAGCGAACGAAGCCGGTTTCATTCCCCGCAATCAAATCCAAATCGCCGTCGCCATCCCAATCCGCCGCGTCCAATCCGTTATAACCGCCGGAGGACACCGGCATCCCTCTTGCCTGCAAAACACCCCGGTCCACCCATTCCTTCCCCCGCAGCGCAAACCAGCGCAGCCAACTCCCTTGGTAACTCACAAACAAACCCGGCCAAGGGGCCGCCGCCAGCGGAATGGCGAACCCTTCCGGAGTCGTGTCGACAATACATTCCGCGGGCTTTTCCCCTACCCAGGCGACGATGCAAGTCTTCAACGGACCCTTGCCCCCGTGCGCTGCGCGGTAAACCGTCGGCGAGCCCGGGTTTACGTTGCGCGCATGTAGATGCCTTGCCCTTGCTTCCTGCTGCCATCGCCCGGCTTATAACCCATCCCATAGAGGCCGAAGATCGGCTTGTTTCCTTCCTTGCCGAGCAGCCCCTCCTCCGTCCAGCCGATCTCTTCGAGAATATCCACCCAGCGCTTCCCCTCGTAGCCGGGAACGTATTGAAAGTGCCACCATTCCATGTGCGCCGGATGGCCCAGCAGCGGAACCTTCACATTGGAACCATACTCCAGAAAGATTGAAAAGTCCGGCGTCACGGTGAAGGTGTGGCGGTCGGGAAAGTCGGTTTCTTTGCCGAAGAGCTCAATCGTGCCTTCGGTCGGCCCGGGAGGCTCTTCGCAGAATCCGAAAGGATCCGCCGGCGTCATGGTGACGTCTTCCGGTTCTGGAAAGCCGTCGGACGTGCGGCCACCGGTCCAATAGCCTTCCACGTAGGTGTGCAGAATGAAGCCGGTCATATTCCTGGCGCGCAGGCGTTCAATCTGCTTCCTCCCCTCTTTCGTCCAGGGCTGAATGGCGATCAGCGGGAGCGGGCTGCTTGGCGCCGTGGCGTCCAGCCATTTCCTCAATTCGCCGGCGAACCCTTTGAGAGCTAGGAGTTCATAGCTAGCGCCATTGATAGTAGCCCTCGATAGCGCTGCATTACCGTTGTTAATGGCGGCTTGCAACAGGTTGACGAAGTCCTGAAACTCCTGGCTGCCCATCAGCGTGAACTCCTCAAATCCTTTGGACTGCCAGCCTGTAGTGTGGGCGGAGATGTTCTTCAGTTGGAGGGAATTGCAAATCTTGGTGAAGTTCAGGAATTTATGTCCAGGCAAACCGAACGGGGGCATGGCGCTGCCGCCTTCCGGCGAACCGGAGTCGTACTTCCAGGGCTGGATACTGTCGCGATATTCAATATGGTCAGGCAGATCTTCGGTTTCGACCTTGGCGTCGGGAACCACGCACCATACCGTCCAGCGCACGGCTCCGTCGGGCTGGGGCGGCGCTTTCTCAAAGTACAGCGGCTGATTCCTGTTCGGACCAACGAAGGCATCGCTGATCATGTCGAGAGCGAATCCCGATTTGTGAATGGAGTAGATGGCTTGCCCGGAAAGCGCCTTGTACACGCTCATTCGCGTGTCGCGGAATCCGTTATTGATGAGCAGGCCGGCTGCCGGCATGATGGCGCCATAGGTGGTCAGTTCCCGTTCCAGGTCGAGCACGGCGGCATAGACATCCTGGTGTACCCAGGCCTTCCAATCCACCCAGTTTGGTTTGGCGACGAGGATCTTGCCGGGGAAGCGCCATTCTTTCTGTAGCCATTTTCGGATGGCATCTCCTGTCTCCTTTTCTATCAACGTATCCACAAAGACTGGGATCGCTGCGGGCGCCGTCTCGCTGGCTTTGCGATCCAGCGGTACGGCCGTCAGGTAGTTCAGCGAGTCGGCAATTTCAACCTGCGGATCCAACGCGCCCGGGAGCGGATCGAATGTGCCGGCCGATAGCGTGGGAACCCGGGCGCCGGTCAGTTGCAGCGCTTTGCCCGTGCGCGCGTCGCGTTGGAAGCGAAGCACCGCGTTCCAAAGCACGACGTCAAAAAGGCCTTCATTCGGATAACGTCCGGCGTCGTCTTCCCGGTGGATCGATTCCGCCGGTTCCGGCGAGTAGGGATGGAAATGCGATCCGGTGATATAGCGCAGGCGGCCGAGGTGAAATTGCAGCCGGCGGACCTCTTCAAGGAGAGGGGCGCACTGAATATCGGTGATGACCTGATTGGCGCCCGTACCGGGCATATCGCGGAACAGCAGCCAGCCTTTGTAGAACGTGCTGCCCTGCGGCAGGAACAACTCAGGCTTGTGGCCCACCTTGATGACGGATTCTTCAATCGTCGCCTTTGTCTTCTTGTCGACTCCGGTGACTACGCGTTCCGGGACTACTCGTTGCGGCTTGCCGTATTTCTTGACTGCCGCGGCGAAGTCTTCATTCAACTCCTGGGTCAGTTGCACGGCGAATGACTCCGACGGGTATCGCACGAAATACATGTCGTAGGCAACGCCTGGAAACAGCGGGATGGCCTTGCCTGGTTTGGACTCGCCATCTTCTGTCCACAATTCCAACAGGTCGCCCAATTCATTGGAGCGTTTAACGGCATAGACCTGCGGCTCAAATTCCGGTTCCTTCGGTGCTTCCGGTGCGGGCTTGTCGGGAGGGGGAGCGGGCGGGGGCGCCGCGCCCGGAGTTGCCGGCGGCGGCTCGGGGGCTTTCTTTGGAACCGGAAGCGCGGCCCAAACCAGATAGAGTCCGCGCAGCCAGGGATCGGCATGGTCCGTCTTGCAGCGGACGCGCGTCCGCATGGCGGAACTGATTTGAATGGGTATGGAACTGGCGGGTTTATCTGAGCTCATGGCAAGATCAACATTGTCCGAGGTCGGGGGTGGGCTCGTCGAAGTGCGGCGCGGCCGGATTTTCGAGGGGAACCCCCATGTTTCCCCCCTTGTCGGGGTCCTCGAACGATTCCTGGCCATAAAAGGCGCCCGCCGTACTCACGGTGAGTCCGTGAAGGATGGTGCGCCATGTGTCCTGGGTATAGACGTCGATGGCGTAGCGGCCGGGCGGCACCTGTTGGAAATGGAAGAAGTTCAGCGGATTCTCGCCGTCCCTTCGCACATCGGGATCGCCTTCCATGAGTTGCGACTCATAGCCGCCATCGAGTTGACGCAGACGCACCAGATCACGTTGGAATGGATTGCCGTCAATATCGCGCTCCAGCGGAACAATCAGTTCCACAAGGCGCGGTTCCACGCCCTCACACGGTGAGTTGTACGCTAGGCGGTCATAGAACCGGCAAGCAAAGGTGTCTCCGGTTTGCCCATACTCGCGGCGCTGCGCCGCAGGACTCCGGCGGGAATCTCCGTTTGACCAAAGCCGCTTGCGGCAGCCTTCAATGCTTTCGTTGATGCGCGGGCAGGGCCATTTTTCGGCTGCAACGCTGGTACCTGGCCGGAAGAAGAAAACTACGACACGCCGATTGGTCGAGTTTTGACGGTCCCGCTCCGCGCGGTTCTCCGCCTGGCTGAATTCCTCGCTCTCCTCCTGCGAAAACACCAGAGCAGGATTGAACTCTCCGCACCCTTGATAATCCCCTTTACCTTGCGCATCGGCGCCCCGTCCCAAGAAGTCCGGCTTCTGCCAAACTCGTGGGCAAAGCCACTTCATGTACTCTGCAAACAGCTTTTCGCGTGTTTGCTTGCCGGCGATACTATCCACGGGCTGCAGACCGGTCTTTTCCTGAAAAGTCCGCACCGAGTCGTAGCCCAGCGCTGCCAGCATATGAGAGATCGCGCTGCTGCCCCAACCTTGGGAACTGCCGGCCTGGCTATACAAACTCTCCCAAACGGCGGTATCGCGGGTCAGCACACCGTAGATGGAAAGGGCGCGATTGCCGGAAAGCGACTTGTTGAAGGCGTCGTCGCCAACAGGGTCGGCGTGGCCGAAGATGGAGAGCGGAGAGCCCGGATAGCGATCAGCCATGCTTGCGAGCGCCCCAAAATCGTCCTGGGTCTCCGACGTCACGAACGAGGAGCCAAACGCGAAGCCAGTGTCGTCGATGCGCCAGCAGGCGAGGGCCACAAGTTCCATCCGAATGGTGTTTTTAGTCTTGCTGGCGGAAGTTGTGGGCGCGGCGTGGACCGCCAACGGGTCAATAACGGGGTGAACTCCGGTACAACCACATCTCCCTGGAGTGGACACGGGTCGGTTCGTCATTCGACTTAGGATAGCGTAGTCTACAGCAAGGATCCTGCAAAAACATTTGCTTCGTCGCAAAGTGCCGCCAGGTGCCTCGGGCAACAATAGCCTCTGCAACGGGAGCCAGGAGCTAAACATGTGCGATCAATTGCATTTTGACGAAGATCTGAAGGATTTCGAAGCGCGCGGGCTGGTGGCGCGGAAACCGTTAGGGCCGCTCCGGGCGGGAGTTTCGATAATGCTGCCTCAAGTGTGTCAAAGGGGACCGGCTTGGGTCTCGCTGTCACTTTGCACATTATCTGTCGTAAGGCTTTGCAGGGTATTTGTCGCAAGGTGAGACCGCCTAGCGGGAGTTTCCTAGTACCTGACCTCGGTGATCGCCTAATGCATTGAAACGAATAGTGTTGTCGCGTCAATCAACGTATCTACGGAATTGTTCTGGCGGATATATCGATAAGTTTCCATCTAAACAGTGCTTGACAGAACATATCCGCCTATTGTGTATACCTAATTAGTGGCTTCCGTACAGGCCTATCAGTCGCACGGCATCCGGTATTACCGCATCGTCGAATCCTTCCGCAAAGAGGGCAAGCCCTCCATCCGCGTGCTCGCTCATCTCGGTCGGGTCGACGACATCCTGCGCCGCCATGAGGAGCAGCGGGAAGTGCCGGTCAAGATCGCCTCCGTCTCGGCCGGAGCGGTGACCGCGCTCTACCGCGGTGGGGCACACTCGACGGCCCCGACGACGCCATTGAAACCTACTGGAATTGGACGCTTCTGCACGCGCTCGGCGGCTCAGACTCCGTCCTCGAACATTTCAAGCGCGGCCAGGAAGGCCATTGGAAGCAGTACAACGAACTCCGGACCAAGCTCACCACGCTCGCCACCAACGGCGCCTACTCCAAGGAGTTCATCACCCAGTCGGACTGGTTCCACACCGGCGAAGGCATGCGTGCGTTCCTCTTGCAGGGCTTGTCCGAGCCCAACAACGAACTCTACCGCCAACGGATGAAGCGCTTCGCCAACATGTACATCGGCGACGATCCCGAAGCACCCAACTACGACAAGGACAAGAAGATTCTCAAGAGCATGTGGACCGGCAGCAAAGGCCCGATGCTCCGCAAAGCGACGACCTATGACTGGGTGGGCGATCCCGTTCCCGGAACGTTTCACCTGCTCCACAATCCGGCCGGACGCGGCAAGATGCTCGACATGGAATCCAACTACAAGAAGATGCTGGCGCATTGCGACGAGTATCTCGATAGCACCGGCGATAACTTCCTGAACCTCGCTTCGACCATCCTCGGCCTCAACGCCTATGCGCTCACCGGCGAAGAAAAGTACCGCCAATGGGCGCTCGATTACATGGGTGCATGGAAGCAGCGCGCCGTCGAAACGGGCGGCATGATCCCGAGCGCCATCGGGCTCGATGGCAAGCTCGGCGGCGAGCACAAAGGGCAGTGGTGGAAAGGCACCTATGGATGGAACTTCACCATTTTCGACGGCGAACTCGGCCAGATCGCACACCGCAATTACTTCACCGATGGCACATGGCCGGGCTTCGGCAATGCCCTCCTTTTGAGCGGCGACCAGAGCTACGTCGACACGCTTCGCAAGCAGATGGACCTCATCTACGCCCAGAAGAAGGTAGAGAACGGCCAGACGCTGCTGCCCCAGATGTACGGCGATCCGAAGGGCTACAAGTTTGACGGCAAGCCAGAGTGGTATCAGTATTCGCCCCGGCTGCACACCGACCGCATCGCCGAACTCTACTTCTGGTCAATGAACCGCAAGGATCTGGAGCGCGTGCCCATCGCCGACTCCTTCAACGTTTCCGTCGGTCGCGGCGGCTACGCCGAACCGGACCGGACCGCGCCCTGGCTCGGCTTCCTGGAAGGCAAAATCCCCGACTTCCCCGAGAAGGCGCTGCAGAGTGACCTCGGACGCGTGCGCCAGCGGGTTGACTTGATCCGCAAAGACGGCACGACCGCCGATTCACGGCTGGCCGATTATCTTCTCGATCTGAACCCGGCGACAACCAATGCCCTGACCAATCTCACCATGGGCGGCTACTTCTCCAACGGCCGTATCTGGGTCCTGCACAGCCGCTTCCGCTACTTCGATCCGGTGAAACGCCGGGCTGGCCTGCCGGAGGATGTCGGCGCACTCGTGGAGAAGTTAGGCGCCGATTCCGCCACATTGACTCTCGTCAACACCAATCAGATCGAACCCCGTGAAGTCGTCGTTCAGGCTGGCGGTTATGGCGAGCATCGTTTTGACGGTGTGACCATTGCGGGCCGGAAAACGGCCATCCAGGGACCGGTAATGACTGTCCGCCTGGAACCCGGCGCGGGCACGCGGCTCGAATTCCAGATGACGCGCTATGCCAACAAACCCACCTTCGCGTTCCCTTGGGACCGCTCCTGGTATCCCGCTAAGTAAATAGCGCCTCCCATTCCTTCACCACAGCGTCCGCCGCCGGTTCGCCTTCGGCGGGCGCCCATTCCGCGAAGTCTTTGTCGCTGACGGCATCCCACGGTCCGGGCTTCACTTCATAACAGACGCTGACCGCGGTGAGCGCAATCACGGTGTGCCAGACACCCGTCGGCAAATCAATCCCGCGAACTGGGCCGTCCGCGTTGAGTTCGTAGCAAGCCTCCACGCTACCGCCGTCATCGAAGCACACAATCCCCGCGCGCCCGGTCAACGTCAGGAAGGCTTCGCTCTTTGGTGGAGTGACATGCCGGTGCGGCCGCACATAGGTCCCGCGAAGCAGGACGTTCAACATGCGGTGCGGATTGTCACTCGGCCCATCGTGAAAATTGTGGTTTATGCGCCGCCGGGGGGATGCGCGAGCCAATGTTTCAAGGTTGTTAAAAATTTCAGTTGTTATGAGCTGAACGCGGGCCATTTCTCTAGCGTACCTGGATGAAAATGTGATAACGTACCGGCAAAGGAATGCTTCAAATGAGAAAACTACTAGCCCTCCTGTGCCTGGGCCTCAGCGCTTTGTACGCGCAGAGCGAACGCGGCAACATTACCGGTATCGTAACGGATCCCACTGGCGCCACCGTCGCCGGCGCTCAACTTACGCTGATACACCGCAACACGAATACGACGACCAGGGCCGTATCGACGGGATCGGGCGAATACAATCTGCCCAGTCTCCAGCCCGGCGCTTATAAGATCGAAATCTCGTCCTCCGGTTTCAAACGATTCGTCCAGCAGAACCTTACGGTCTCCGCGGGCAGTACGGTCCGCGTAGACGCGACGTTACAACTTGGGCAAGTCTCCGACTCAATCGAAATTACCGCCGCCGCGGCGACCATCCAAACGGAAAACGCCAAAGTCACGACGTTGGTTGAAAACAAGCTCGTCGATGAACTTCCCCTCGTTGTCGCCGGTTCCATGCGAAGTCCGTTCAATCTCGTAGCCGTCGCCGCTGAAGCGAAAGGCGGCGGGCAATCGCTCTCCCTGGGCGGTGGCCAGGCAGCCCAGTGGGACGCGACGCTCGATGGCTATTCGGTGGGCACGAATCGGTCCGGCGACACCGCCGAAGCGGCGCTTAATACGCCTTCGGTCGAAGCCCTCACGGAGTTCTCCGTTGACACCAACGGCTTCAAGGCCGAGTACGGCCAGGCCGGGGGCGGCGTGATGAGCTTCGCCTCTAAATCGGGCACCAACGACTTCCACGGTTCGGCCTACGACTTCCTGCGCAACGACAAACTCGACGCCCGCGGCTTCTTCGCCCGCACCCGCTCCGTCTATCGCCAGAACGATTTCGGCTTCACTGCCGCCGGCCCGGTCGTCGTGCCGAAAGTTTACAACGGCCGGAACAAGACCTTCTTCTTCATGTCTTTTGAAGGTTTCCGCAACCGCGTCGGCGCCAATGATTCCATCCTTTCCGTTCCCACGCCGGAGATGTACAACGGCGACTTCAGCAAATGGGTGAACCAGAATAACCAGTTGCTCACGATTTATAACCCGGCCACCACGCGCGCCAATCCGAACGGCGTCGGCTCGATTCGCGATCCGTTTCCGAACAACCAGATTCCTCTCAGCTCATTCTCTCCGCTCGCCAGTAAGATCGCGGCGTTCGGCAAAAACGTTGCCCCCAATCGCGGTTTCGCTCCCGGCACTAGCGGCTATGTTCGCCAAAACTACATCGTCTCGGGCGGAACGCTGGTAACGCCAACGGACAAGTGGAGCGTGAAAGCCGACCAGAATTTCGGCTCCAGTCACCGCGTCGGCTTCCTGTGGAACCTAACCACCTTCCGTAACAAGCCGGGGCCCGCAGGCCCTCCCGGACTGCCCGAACCTCTCTGGAACGGCGCATTGCAGGCATGGGACACGGAAGCCTTCCGCTGGAGTCACGACTGGACCGTCACCCCGACGATGGTCAATCACTTCTCATTCGCCTTCAACCGCTTCATCAAGGACAGCTTCTCGGCTAACGTGGGCAAGGGCTGGAAGGACAAGGTCTGCATCAAGAACGTCATCGATTGCGACAACAACTTCCCGACCATCAATTTCACTGAGTACAACGCCTGGGGATCGGCGTCCAATAACGGAACGCTGCAGCCCGGTTGGGGAATCAAGAACGACCTGAGCTACGTCCGCGGATCGCACACGTGGAAATTCGGCTTCCAGCACCAGAACCAGACAGCCAATGGTGTCGGCCAGCAGGACATCTCCGGACGCGCCGATTTCAACTTCCTTGGCACCAGTGTTCCAGGCGCGACGGCTTTCACGAGCGGGAGTTCGTTTGCCAGCTTCCTGCTCGGCGACGCGCATCTTGGCCGCACCGAGACGCCGCGTGAAGTCGCCCAAAATTACCCCTACTTCGGCTTCTACGCGCAGGACGACTGGCGCATCAACCGCAAGCTGGTACTCAACCTCGGCATCCGCTATGACTTCACTCTGCCGCCGACGAATAAGAAGGACGAGTACTCCGACTTTAACCCGACCCGGCCTAACCCGGCGGCGGGCAACACACTTGGCGCACTGTGGTTCGCCGGTTTCGGCGCAGGCCGCGAGAACACTCGTTCACTCGTACCCGGCTGGTATGGCGGCATTGGCCCTCGTATCGGCTTGGCGTACTCTCCGGATACGAAGACCACGATTCGCACCGCGTTCGGCCGTTCGTTCTCCCGCATTACCGCCGTTCAGGGTAGCGGCCACTTTGCCGGTTTCATCGGACAATGGGCCTTTCAAAACACTTCGCAGGGCATTCAACCGACGTTCAAGCTCGACGCAGGCCTTCCTTCCTATGTGCTGCCGCCATCCATTAACCCGAGCTTCCAGAACGGCCAGGACGTCGACTTCTGGAACGGACAGGACGCGACGCGGGCGCCGGAATCGCTATTCTGGACGCTAACCACGCAACGCCAGATCGCCGCCAACACTGTGCTCGAAATCGGCTACAACGCCAACGTCGGCACACATTTGCAGTCAGGCATTCTGCGCATGAACCAAATGGACACGGCTATCTTCAACCGCCTCGTGGGGCAGTTGGGCCGAACGCCGGCGATCGCCATGTTGACAGGGTCCTTCAGCGCCCCCGCCGCGGTCGCGGCCGGGGTCCGAGCCCCCTATGCGAGCTTCACCGGCACCGCCAATCAAGCCCTGCGGCCCTTCCCTCAATATCAGAACATCGCCACGGGCGCCCAGAACGGCGACAAGAGCGGCCACTCCTCCTACCATGCGGCGGTTGTGAAGTTCGACCGGCGCTTCTCCAAGGACCTGACGCTGCAATGGAGCTACGTGTTCTCGAAGATTATTACCGATTCCGACAGCTACTTCGCCAACAGCGAAACGGCTGCTCAGGATCACTACTACCGCCGCTCGGAGAAGTCGATCGGCCAGTTCGATCAAACCCACAGCGTGAAATTCTCGACGCTCTATAACCTGCCGTTCGGGAAGGGCGCTAAGTGGGCCGGCAGCGGCGTTCTCAGCCACGTCCTGGGCGGTTGGCGGCTGGCGGCCATTCAGGTCTACAACAGCGGCGCGCCGCTCGAACTGACACGGAACAATCCGCTGCCAATCTTCAACGGCATTACGCGCCCGACCATCACCACCTATGAAGGCTGGCGTGCACCGATCGCCGGAGAAAAGTTCGACCCCAATGTCGACCGCTTCCTGCAGCCCCCGACGTTCTTCGGCGCTCAGCCGGCGGACTTTGGAAACGCGACACGCCACAATCCGAAGGTCCGCTCCTTCTGGGGCCAGTCGGAGAACGTAAGTATTGCCCGAACCTTCAAGGTGACGGCGAGCTTCCGCATCGACCTTCGGGGAGAAGCGTTCAACCTCTTCAACCGCACGATCTTCGGAACGGGCAGCACGAACCTGAACGCCGGCAACTTCGGAATCGTCATCGGGCAAGCGAACGATCCGCGACAGATGCAGGTGGGCCTGAAACTCTATTGGTAGCAAGAAAAGGAAAAGGGGGGCGGCTTCGGCTGCCCCCCTTTTTTTTGGTTAGTCTTCGTCGTGCTGGGCGGAAAGCGTCGTTAACACGTTCATGTCCTCAAGCGTCGTGACATCCCCGGCCACCGTGTGGCTGGTAACGATCTCACGGAGCAGGCGACGCATGATCTTGCCGCTGCGCGTCTTGGGCAGGGCGTCGGTGAAGCGGATCTCCTCCGGCCGGGCGAACGCGCCGATCTCGTGCGCCACCCACTGCCGCAACTCCTGTCCCAACTTGTCGTGATCGGCAATTCCCTTCTTCAGGGTTACGAAGCAGCAAACGGCCTGGCCGGTTATCTCATGAGGCTTCCCGACGACCGCTGACTCGGCGACCGCTGGATGGCGGACCAGAGCCGACTCAATTTCCATCGTGCTCAGACGGTGGCCGCTGACGTTCATGACGTCGTCGACACGGCCGAGAATCCAGTAGTAACCGTCTTTGTCGCGGCGGGCGGCGTCGCCGGTGAAATAGGCGCCGGGGACCTTGGACCAGTACTGCTCCTTATAGCGATCGGGGTCACCATAGATAGTGCGGAGCATGCTTGGCCACGGCGACTTAAGAATGAGAAATCCTTCGTGGCCGTCGGGTACCGGACTGCCATTACTATCGACGATTTCTGCCACCAAACCGGGCATGGGAAGTGTGCCGGAACCGGGCTTGAGCGGAACCGCACCCGGCATCGGGGCAATCATGATTGCGCCGGTTTCAGTCTGCCACCACGTGTCCACGATGGGACAACGGTTGTGGCCGATGATGCGGTGGAACCACTCCCAGGCGGCCGGGTTAATGGGCTCGCCGACGCTACCGAGCAGGCGGATGCAGTCGAGGTTGTGGCGCTCAGGCCAGTGGTCGCCCTGGCGGATCAAGGCGCGAATGGCGGTTGGCGAGGTGTAGAAGATGCTCACCTTGTATTTGTCGACCAAACGCCACCAGCGGTCAAAGGCAGGGGTGTCCGGAGCGCCTTCGTACATCACCGTCGTGGCGCCGGCAGAGAGGGGGCCATAGACCACATAGGAGTGGCCGGTGACCCAGCCGACATCGGCGGTACACCAGTAGGTGTCGGATTCTTTGAGATCGAAGACCCACTTCATCGTCATCGTGCACTGCAGAATGTAGCCGGCGGTGGTATGGAGAATGCCCTTGGGCTTTCCGGTGGTGCCGGAGGTGTAGAGGATGTAGAGGGGGTGTTCGCTGTCGAGTTCGACCGCGGGAACATTTTCACGGGCGGTTTCGTCGAGGACGTGCCACCAGTGATCGCGGCCGGACTGCATCTGAACTTGAGATCCGGTCCGCTGGTAGACCACGACGTGTTCGACGCTCGCGCAGTTCTTGACGGCGTCGTCGACCGCATCCTTCAGGCGAACCTCCTTGCCGCGGCGCCATCCGCCATCGGAAGTTATGACGACCTTGGCTTCGAGATCCTGGATCCGGGCCTTCAGCGCTTCCGCGGAAAAACCGCCGAAGACGACGCTGTGCGGAATGCCGAGACGGGCGCAGGCGAGCATCGCGATGGCCGCCTCAGGAATCATCGGCATGTAAATGATGGCCCGGTCACCAGTCTGCAGTCCGAGTGCAAGCAGGCTGGAGGCAAAGCGGCAGACCAGGCGGTGGAGTTCCTGATAAGTGATGATGCGCTGGTCGCCCGGTTCGCCTTCGAAGATGATCGCGGCCTTGTTTTTGCGGCTCGTTTTGAGGTGGCGGTCGATGCAGTTATAGCTGACATTGATCTTGCCGCCGGTAAACCATTTGGCGAAGGGCGGCTGCCAGTCGAGAGCTTTGTCGAAGCGTTGGAACCAGTCCAGTTCAGTCTCGGCGAGATGGCCCCAGAACTCAGCGGGGTTGTCGACGGCACTTTTGTAAAGGGCCTTATAGGCGTCCATTCCGGAGACGTTGGCTTGCGCGGCGAACTCGGCCGGCGGGGGCACCAACGAGGGAAGTGTGGCGGGCTTGGCGGGTTGAGTCATCAGCCGATTATTCTATCAGGGGTGTTGCCGATCGCTGGGCTCTCATTGAATACTTGGTGGAGCCTCTTATGACAGCGATCCCAGTCGACCAACAACAATCCGTAGTGGAGCGCCTTACCGCGGCATGCGGCGGCAGCTATACGCCCGCACAGCGCCGGAAGTATTTCATCACCGGGCCGCAATGGGCCGCGGCCTATGAGGGCCATTCCCTGTTCCAGGACAAGACGCGGCCTCCGGTCGGCTTTGAACGGGTAATCGAGGAGTACGCCAAGATCGGCATCGGATACTGGTGTACACACGATACCGACGTAATTCCCACGGACCAGTTGGGCCGCGCCGGGCAGGACGAAATCGTCGGACAAATAGGCGAATCGCTGAAGGCGAATGGACTTCAGTGTTCGATGGTCACCACCGAGACTTTCCATCACCCGGTGTGGGCGGCGAGCCCGGCTCCTCATGCCGCGCAGGTGCGTGAGTATGCCAACTGGCGCGTTGAGAACACCGTGGGGATCGGGCACCAGTTGGGCGCCCACTACGCGGTCTACTGGCCGGGGGCGTTGGGGTATTTCATTCAGGGCGCGATGGACGAATTGCAGACGCTGAAGTGGTACGCCGAGTGCATTAACGCCGCGTGCGAGAAGGACATTGAGCTTTCAGCGAAAAACGGGCGGGCGACGCTGAAGCATTGCATGGAAGCAAAGCCGTTTGAGCCCGTAGCGGAGATCCTTTTGCCAACATCGGACTCGATGCTGGCGCTGATTTTTTCGGGATTGATTAAACATCCGGCGATGGTGGGGTTGAACCCGGAGTACCTGCATGAACTGATGTGGGGAACGGCGCCCAGGGCGGCGCTGGCCCGAGCATTGATGTGTGGCAAATTGTTCCATTTCGACATTAACGACGGCTACGCCGGAAAGCACGATGTGGACATCGCCATCGGGTTGGTGAATCCGCTGGACTGGCTCAACGTATTCGTTCTGCTGCGAACCTATGGCTACAACGGGCCGTTCAACTTAGACTACAAGCCGCCGCGAACCACGTCGGTTCACGGCGTTTTCCATATGAGCTTCCCGACTGCAGTTGACCGCTTCATTTCGCTATGGGAAATGGCGGGCGAGGCCATGACGGACTCCGTGATTCAGGGAGCAAGTGACGCCTTAAAGGCCGGCGGACCGCGCGTCGAAGATTTCCGCGACGCGAAAGCGATTGCGGAAGCGAACAAGGAGTTGCTGTCGCTGCACGAGTTGATCTCGCACCGGTTGTTCCAGATCCTCATCGGTCAGAACAAAGGGCGGGTATTCTCGGTTTAGCGGAGCATGCCCATTTTTTCGAACGGCCAATAGACCAGTACGGCCTTGCCGTAGATGAACCGCCGGTGGACGACTCCCCAGGCGCGGGAGTCGTTTGAGGACGTGCGGTGGTCGCCCATTACATAGTAGGAATCCGGCGGCACGCGGGTTACGGGGACCGTTAGCCGGTCGCGGAACTCCTGGGCGACGTAGGGTTCATTCACGGCGGCGCCGTTGAGCCTTACTTCGCCTTCAAATACCTCGATGGTGTCGCCGGGGAGACCAATGACACGCTTGATATAGGATTTCGAAGGGTCTCGCGGAAACCAGAAGACGACGGTGTCGCCGCGCTCAATATCGCCGAGACCGAACCGGTAGACGAATTTGTTTATGAAAATCCGCTCCTGATCTTCCAGAGCGGGCATCATGCTGGTTCCTTCTACTTTTACCGGTTGATAAAGGAAGAGGATAATGACGACGGCAATGACGACCGAGAGCATCAGGTCGCGGAGCCAATAGGCCGCGCCAAGGAGCAGGTGCTTCGTTTCCGCCGGTTTTTCGGGTGGTGGCTGGTCAGGCGTCATGATTCCCTACTACGCTGAATTGTACTCCTAAATGCTGGCTGCTTTGATAATTCCGGCGCTGAACGAGGCAGAATGCCTGCCGCTTCTATTGGACGCGATACCTCCGGGTTTGGTCCGTTGGATAATTGTTGCCGACACCGGTTCAAACGATGACACCGCGCCGAGCACAAGGGGGTTTGGCACGATTGATCGTTTTCGAGGCGGAACGCGGATAGGCAACGGCATCGCTGGCGGCCTGGGAGGCACTTTCTGAAGCGGCCGACATAAGGGTGTGGACGCCGGCAGACCTATCTGAAAATCCATTGCACGCGGCGGATTCGCTCGCGGCGAACCGCGCGGACTTGGTAATTGGTTCGCGAACGTTGGGTGAAACGGAAAAGGGCGCGTTACTACCGCATCAGAGGTTTGGGAACGCCGTGGCCTGTTTCCTGATGCGGCTCATCTCGGGGTACCACTGTAGCGATTGGGGCCCCTTCCGCGGGATACCCTTGAGCGAATGTAGCTGACCAGCCGCAACTATGGATGGACGATCGATCGGCAGATTAAAGCGCAGTGAGTTAAATTCCCGTGAGCTACGGATGGCACGTTGCCGCGGAAAGCAAGATGAGCGGAAATTGGCCGGCTCCGGCGCGCACGGGCGGGACCATTTATCGGACCATTTTTCGGTTCGCGATCTCGTGAGGGCCAATAGTAAAGGCGCTAAGCCCCCTTGGAAACCCGGGCCGGAGCCGAATCTGTCCTCTGGCGCAGCAACAAATTGAGGTGCGCCGCGTGATGCTGTACGTGCCGCATGTTGTAGTGAAGTTCCCGTGAGCTACGGAGTACGCGTTGCCGGGAGAACAAGGTCAGCGGAAATTGGCCGGCTCCGGCGCGCACGGGCGGGACTATTTTACGGACTGCTTTCCGGTTCGCGATCTCGTGAGGGCCAACAATGAACGCGATAGGCCGCCCTTGGAAAACTTCCGGCGGACAGTGTCGAAAGAGGAACTCAACGAGGAATTCAACTCCGAGTTCACCGCCCAGCCCGGCCAGTTCATCAGCCCCGAACTCTTCCGCAGCGCCATACGTTCGGACATCAAACCGCCCTTCCCGGAAGACGAAGCGTAAGGAAAAGCCATGCAATCGGCGCCATTCTCGACTCCAGGCGACGCGCCACGCCCGGAGTCCGCCCAGAATCCAGCGGAAACACCGTCGGCCGCCGCGTATACTCTCCCTATGTCTTTCCGCGGCGGATCCGCCGTGCTTACGCTACTCGTCCTCTCCATCGCCATCAATTACATCGATCGTGGCGCCCTCTCCGTATCGGCCCCGCTCATGAGCCGCGAACTCAACCTGACGCCGTCCGAACCCGGCCTTTTACTCTCAGCGTTCTTTTGGACCTATGCGACGTTCCAATTGCTGGCCGGATGGCTGGTCGATCGCTACTCCGTGAAGTGGATTTACGCCGCCGGGTTCCTCCTCTGGTCACTCGCCACTGCCGCCATCGGTTTTGCCAACTCCCTGCCCGCCCTCTTGGCGGCGCGCTTTGTCCTGGGCGCCGGTGAGAGCGTGGCCTTCCCCGCATGTTCAAAATTCCTCGTCCACGCCTTTCCCGAATCCCGGCGTGGCATGGCCAACGCCTTTATCGACGCTGGAGCCAAAACCGGGCCGGGCCTCAGCACCCTTCTGGGCGGACTCGCTGTCGCCGCCTTCGGCAGGCGCGGAGTCTTTATAGCCATCGGCCTCGGCAGTCTGCTCTGGCTTCTGCCCTGGATCCTATGGGTTCCCGACACCGATCCGGGCGCTCGCACCGCGCAAGCCTCGCCAGGATGGCGCGAAATCCGCTCCAAACGGTCCCGTTTGGGCGACTTCGCTGGGCATGTGCGCCTATGGCTACACCAACTATTTCTGCTCACCTGGCTGCCCAGCTATCTGGTCAAGGAACGGGGCTTCTCCCTGGGAGACATGGCACCCTCGGGTCGATCCCGTATTGGACCATGGCCGCGGCAGCCCTCCTCGCCGGATGGAGCAGTGACCGCCTCATCCGCGCCGGCCACAGCCCCAGCCGTGTTCGCAAGTCCTACGCGACTGCCGGCCTGCTATTGTGCGGAGCCGCCATGTTCCCCGCGCCCATGGTCGACAGCGCCAGCCACTCTCTGGCCCTCATCACTCTGGCCTGCGGCGCCATCAGCCTCTTCAGCGCCAACGTCTGGGCGATCACCCAAACGCTCGCCGGACCGCCCGCCGCCGGACGCTGGACCGGCTTTCAAAACTTCATCGGCAATCTCGGCGGCGTCGCCGCTCCGCTCATCACCGGTTGGATCGTCTCCGAAACCGGATCGTTCCTCTTCGCGTTTTGGACCGCCGCGGCCATACTGATAATGGGAGTTGCCGCCTATGCGGTCCTCCTCAAAAACATCGAACCTGTCTCATGGCAAACAACCTAGACGTTCTCAAAACCCTGGCGGAACTTGTCGCCATCAACAGCGTCAATCCGTCCTACGACGGCGGCGTCCCGGAAACCGATGTAGCTCTCTACATCGAACATTTTTTTGCCGCTCGCGGCATCCAGACATTCCGCCAGGATGTCCTTCCCGGCCGGTTCAACGTCATCGCCCGCGTTCCTGGCCGTCAACCCGCCCGCCGGGTCATCCTCGAAGCGCACATGGACACCGTGTCCGTCAGCGGCATGACCATCCCGCCGTTCGAGCCCGCCATTTGCGACGGCCGCCTCTACGGCCGGGGATCTTGTGACACCAAGGCCGGTCTCGCCGCCATGATGTACGCCCTGGCCGCCATCACCGCCGACGGCCTCACCCCGCCGTGCGAAATCTGGCTCGCCGCCGTCGTCGACGAAGAGTATTCGTTTCAAGGAGTTGTACGCCTCTGCCGCGACCTTCGCGCCGACGCCGCCATCGTCGCCGAGCCAACCGAACTCCGCCTCGTTACCGCCTCTAAAGGCGTCCTCCGCTGGCGCATGCGTACCCGGGGCAAAGCCGCCCATAGCGCCAAGCCTCATCTCGGCGTCAATGCCATCAGTCACATGGCCGGCGTGATCCAGGCCCTCGATCAACACACCAAAACCCTCGCGGCGCGCAGTCATCCGCTCCTTGGGCCGGCCACCCTAAATGTCGGGCAGATCCGCGGCGGCGAACAGATCAACTTCGTCCCCGATCTCTGCGAGATCGCCATTGACCGCCGCCTCATTCCCGGCGAAGATCCGGAACAGATCTGGTTTGGCTATGCCCAACTCGCCGCCCATCTCGGCGCCGAGATCGACCGGCCGCTTTTGGCCGACGCCCCCCTGGAAACCGATCCCGCCACCGACGTCGTCCACGTCGCCCAACGGGTGCTGGTTGCTCTCGGCCGTCCCGTCGCCCCGACTGGCGTTCCCTTCGGCAGCGATGCCAGCAAACTCTCCCGCCAAGGGGTGCCCAGCATTATCTTCGGCCCCGGCAGCATTGATCGCGCTCACGCCGCCGTCGAGTACGTCGAATGCGACCAAGTCCTGGAAGCGGCGGCTTTCTTCCGGCAATTCATACTTGAATTCAATTAAAATCCGCGCAATAACCGCCGGATGTTCCTACAAAATAGAAAAAGAGCGGAAACCCGTTGACGGGCCTCCGCTCTTTCGGTTTGGGTTGATTGCGAGTAAGCGCTTAGGAGCCTTGGCTGGCGGCGCTGCCCATCGAGCTGGAGATCTTCGAGAAGATCTGGCTGATGTTCTGAGAAACGCCAGGCATAATCGCGCCGGCGGCAACGGCGACAAAGCCGGCCATCAAGGCGTATTCGATAAGGTCTTGGCCCTTGGTGTCCTTGAGGATCGCGAGCGACCAGAAGATGTTCTTAATGCGGTTCATGTTAGTAATTCCTCTCCCTGCAACCCTCTATGGGGGCTGCTGAAATAAGATTAACGGTATCTGGCGATTAGGGAAATTAGGGTATGCACCTATTGTCGAAGGCCATCTACATCAGTGAAGTCCAATGCTGGACTATCTAAAGTACCAATGGATTCCTTACTGGAAATTGCAAAACAGGAAAACGCAAAAAAGAAACGAGGCCCACAAAGGGGCCTCGTTTCTTTTTTGTACTGCAAGTATTGCTGTGACTTGGTTGAAAGCCAATAGGAGCTTAGGAGCCCTGGCTGGCGGCGCTGCCCATCGAGCTGGAGATCTTCGAGAAGATCTGGCTGATGTTCTGGGAAACGCCCGGCATAATGGCGCCTGCCGCAACAGCGACGAAGCCAGCCATCAAAGCGTATTCGATAAGGTCTTGGCCCTTGGTGTCCTTGAGGATCGCGAGCGACCAGAAAAGATTCTTGATTCGGTTCATATTGTTCATTCCTCTCCCTGCAACCGAAGTTCGTTGGCTGCTGAAACGACAATACCGCCTAAGACTTGTCCGACAAATTGGCGAAAACACCTAGTCCGCCGTGGAATAACGCTAATTGTTCAGGCCCGATTTAGCAACGAAAGTACCGGAGCGGAAAATGGCTAAGTACCATCGGGCGCCAAAACGTACGACTGCCGCCCCGATGAAATCAGGGAGCGCAAAAGTATGATTCAAAAAGGGGGTTGTACGATCAGAAGACGGATGGGGCGGAATACGACGAGGGCTAAACGGGTGAGTTGGCGGAAGCGGGATTCGCTGGGTGGGAGAGACGCAAATCTCCACCTCCGCCGAAAGTTCGACAAACGATAGAAACAGCCGGTATTAGGAACCCTGGCTGGCGGCGCTGCCCATCGAGCTGCTGATCTTCGAGAAGATCTGGCTGATATTTTCCGAAACGCCCGGCATGATCGCGCCCGCCGCAACGGCGACAAAGCCCGCCATCAAAGCATATTCGATCAAGTCCTGGCCCTTGGTATCTTTCCAGATTTTCAACGTAACTATCAATTGGTTCAATCGGTTCATGTTCTTGGTCCTCTCTCTATCTCGTGTGCCGTCTATGCGGCTACAGCGATGGTACTGTGATCGAGGAGAGAATCAGATAAGGCAATACCTTAGGAATGCACCTAAAAAAGGCTATCGAGTTCTTCGAAAATGGGACATCGATACTAGGTGCCGGAGAACTCTGGCCGCTTATTGTCCAGCAGCACGCGGATCTCGTCCAGCGGCTTCCGCTGGAGGTCGGGAACCTGAGCGCCCTCGGCCGGATAGCCGGCAGGTATCAACAGGAATGCTCGCTCGTTCGCCGGCCGGCCGCAAATCCGGGCCAAAAACCCCATCGGATTCGGCGTGTGGGTCAGGGTCGCCAGTCCGGCAACGTGTAGCGCCGCCAGGAGAAATCCGGCGGCAATCCCAACAGATTCAGAAACATAATAATGCTTGGTCTTTTGCCCATCTTCGTTCAAGCCGTAGTCGAGCCGGAAGACGACGATCAAATAGGGGGCGTCCTCCAGGAACTCCTTGTGCCAGTCGGTACCGAACGGCGCGAGCGCTTCGAGCCACTCCGGCGGAAAGCGGTGCTCATAGTTCTCTCGTTCTTCGGCCTCCGCGGCCAGGCGTATTTCACGCTTGATCGCCGGGTCGGAGACGACTACAAAACGCCAGGGCTGTTGGTGCGCGCCGCTCGGCGCCGATCCGGCCACGGCGATCGCCCGTTCGATCAGTTCGAGGGCGACGGGTTCGGTGGAAAAATGCCGGACTGTCCGGCGGCGGCTCATGATCGCTTCAAACTCGCGAATGGCGTCCAGTTGGGCGGATTCCGGCATCCGCTTCCAATCGAGAGGTACAGACGACATATGCTTATTTTGGCAGGCCGAAGCTGTATAGGGTGGTGCGGGTGCGAACGTAGAGCCGGTTGTCGCCTAAGGCCGGTGTCGCGAAAACATCGTCGTCCAGGTTGTTCACTTTCAGGACTTCCCATTCGCCCTGGGCCTTCAAAACGGAGAGTTTCCCGGCCTGACTCACCATGTAGACCTTGTCGTCAGCGGCGACCGGTGAAGCCCAGTACGGTTCGAGCGCCCCCGGAATTCGGCCCTGTTTGAGGACGGCGCCGGTTTCCGGGTTCAGCGTAGTGAGCACTCCGCCGTCCTTGACCATCCAGAGGACGTCCTTATATAAAAGCGGAGTTGAGCAGTTCGGCAACGACTTGCGGTAGCGCCACTTGACGTGAGTTTCGGTGACATCACCGCGGCCACCGAGCTGAATTGCCATGATCGAGTTCTGGGCCTGCCGGTGGAGTTTCAAGAACGCCCAATCGCGCTCGTCCATGAAGTTGTCCTTGTTCAGGTCGTAGTCGAACATGGCCCGGGCGTTTTTGATGCCTACGCCGGCGGCCTCTTCCACGTTCAACTTGCCGTCCCCGTCCTTATCGAACTTGCTCGAAACAACCGGCCAGTCTTCGACGGCTGGTGGCGTCTCGGTATCGCCGCCCGACTCCCAGGAGTTCAGGTACATCTTGTCGCCAACGATGACGGGCGCGCCCTTCAGTTGCCACGCCATACCGCCGGCCCACCATAGCTTTTTGCCGGTCTTGAGCTCGTAGGAGGTCGTGATGTAGGCGCCGGGAACGATCAGTTCGGCGGAGCCCTTGGCGGGCCGCCAGACCGAGGGGGTGACGTAGCCGCGGGTCGTCTCCGGGCGCTCCACTTTGTAACGGACCTTGCCGGTCACCTTATCGATGGCCAAGTAATAAGAGTCGGTGTCCTGATCGCAAACCAGCAGCACCATGTCGTCGACGATCACTGGCGATGAGCCGTGGCCGTTGGCGTTGTTGAACGGGCCGAGCGGCATCTGCCACAAGGGTTTCCCTTCCACGGAATAGGCCACCAGACCGTAGTCGCCGAAGAAGCTGACCACCATTTTGCCGTCGCTGGCCGGAGTTCCGGAGGCGGCTGAATTGGTCTTCTGGAACGTCTCTTTGCGGGGTCGCGGGGCTTCGCGCCGCCAGAGTTCCTTGCCGGTCGCGCGGTCGTAGGCGATGGTGAACAGCGCCTCAAGGTCCACGGCGGTCAGGAAGATCCGGGGGCCGGCGAGGATCGGCGACGAGTGACCCGGAGGCACGGCGGTCTTCCAGACCACGTTCGTCTCCGGCCCCATCTCGACGGGAAGGTTACGATCGGCAGTTACGCCGATAGCGTTTGGACCGCGGTACTGCGGCCAGTCCGCGGCGAGCAGCGGGAGTGCGAAAAGGAGAAATAGTCGTGACATCGCGGGTTATTGGAGGGCGAAGCAGTAGAGATGCTCGTGGGTGCGGATAAAGATGCGGCCGTCGACAAAGGCGGGAGTGGCATTGATGGGTTCGTTCATCGGATTCACGGCGAGGATTTCCCATTCGGGACCGGGCTTGATCACGGCGATTTTGCCCTCTTGCGAGGTCGTATAGATGCGGCCGTCGGCGGCAACGGGCGAGGCGAAATAGTCGCCGAGGGCGCCGGTCAAGCGGGCCTGTTTAAGGACCTTGCCAGTCGCGGCGTCGAGCGCGGTCATGATGCCGCCTTCCTTGGTTAGATAGAGAACGCCTTCGAAGTAGAGCGGTGATGGCACATTGGGCAGTGACTTGTAATAGCGCCATTGGACGGACTTATCGGTCATGTCGCCGCGGCCGCCAAGGCGAATGGCATTGACGGCATTCACCACCTCCTTGCGGCGCTGGTACATCTTCCAGTCGCGCAGCTCGACGAAGCCGGTCCGGTCGAGATCCATGGCCGCCCAGTCCTTGGTTAAGCGTTCGTCGGCGATCTCCTCCTTGGTCAGCCTGCCGTCTTTGTTGGTATCGCGGGTTTTGAGGATTTCGGGGAAATCGGGGACATTTTCCTGCGCGCCTTCGTCGGAGCCGCCGGCCCAGCCGAGGACATAGACGGTGTCGCCATGGATCACCGGCGTGGGCTTCAACTGCCAAGTGAGCGAGTTGACCCACCAGATGGGTTCGCCGGTTTCGACGGCGTAGGCAACGAGCGAATAGGAGCCCGCGATCAATACCTGCTGGGGTTCGTTGGCAGGTTTGTAGAGAACGGGCGTGGAGAAGCCGCGAGTGAAGTCGGGCCGTTCCCGGCGCCACTTTTGCTTGCCGGTGTCCTTGTTCAAGCCCAGGAAGAACGAGCCGCTTTCGGCATCAATATTAACAAGGAGGGTGTTGCCGGCCAGCACCGGCGATGTTCCGAGGCCAAAGGGATTATTGATGGCGCCGAGGTCGAGACGCCAGCGTTCCTTGCCGGCTTTGTCGAAGGAGATGAGGCCAAAGTCGTTGTAGAGGGCGTAGACGTTCTCGCCGTCGGTGACGGGCGAAGGGCTGGCCGGCGTGGATGACTTGTGGTGCTCGGCGATGCGCGGACGGGGAATTGTTTTGCGCCAATGCTCCTTGCCCGATTTGCGATCGAGCGCGAACAGATAGATGCCGTCCTTGTCGTAGGCCGAGACGAAAATCTGGGTTTTGCTAAAAACCGGCGAGGAGTGGCCCGGCGGGAGGGCAGTCTTCCAGACCATGTTCTGATTCGGGCCAAAGTGGACCGGAAGGTTCTTCTCATCGGAGACGCCGGAGCTGTTTACCCCGCGAAACTGGGGCCATTCTCCGGCCGCCAACGGGAAGAGGGCGATTACGGCGGCTGTGCAGAGTCGCGTGCGCATGATTTCGTAATCATACCCTTTCGATACGCCAATCCGTTTGGAAGATTATTTCGTATCAGGGAAGGAATGCGAATTTGCCAGAAAATTGGACTCACCGCGGACCTGTTGATGGCGTCCCTGGCGGAAGAGGCAAAACCGGAATTGCCCAAGGTTCATACAAGCATCACCATCAATGCGTCACCCGTTGAACCGTTGATCGATCATCGGAACAAAGAGGTCTTTGAGCAGACGCTGTTCTCGCGCGACGACCAGGTATTTCACCAGTTCAACGCGGGCATAAATGCGGGCCAGCATGAAGGCGGCGGAAAGTCGATTGAGATTCGCAACTTCGGGTTCAATCTGGATCACGGTGGCGTGAGCGGCGGGATGAAGATTCTGGTGGACAATGTTCAGCAGAACCAGACGACGCAGGGGCATGGACAGGGTTACCTGGGCAGCTTGAAGAGCCTGACGCCTGAACTCATTCAATGGCGACTTCAGCGGGCTGGGCGTGGTTCACATCCGGCTGCGCGAATCGCTGCCAGATCAGTTCACCATGCGCATGCAGGGCGGGTCGTTCAACACGCAGCGGGGATTCTTCGCGTTTAGCCCCGACTGGAAAAACGTCGACTCCTTTTTCGCCTATGAAGGCTCTCATACCGACGGCCCGTTCGTTAAAGCGCTGGGGTATCGCCGTGACAACCTGACGGCCAATGTGACGCGCCGGCTGAGCAACCGGCGGAGCGTGGGCTTCAAGTTCAATGGGGGGTTGAACGCCTACAATTCATCCGGCCAGATTCCGTTGGATCTGGTGAATTCGGGAGCGCTGGACCGCTTCGGTTTCCTGGACGCAGGCGAGGGCGGGAAGATTCGCGCCGCTACGGCGGGGGCTACCGGCTGGACCAGGAAGACGCGGGTATTCGCGCAGCCGGGCACACGGTGTTCGACATGAGCCTGGTGCGACGAGTGAACCGCCATGCGGACTTCCTGTTTTCGGTGGACAACTTCACGAACCGGCGCTACTACGAGACGCAGAACTACATTGAATCGCGGCCGTATGCGGGCGGGGCGGCGTTGACGGGGATTCATGGAACGCCGGGGTATCCGGTGACATTTTCGGTGGGGCTGACGTTCCGGTTTCGCGGTAAGTAGGCTCGTTAGCCGGTAAGGGAGCCGAGGCCCTGGCGCATGGCGATGGTGGCGGCTTCGGTGTTGACGTGGTTGCGGGCGGTGTTGGCGCTGATCCCGAAGACGCGGCCGATCTCTTTGTTCCTTGGCTACGAATTGGAGTACTTGAAGCTCTCGCGGGGTCAGGTTTGACCGTGCCATGCGCTGAGTGAGGCGTGCGGCGATATCGAGCGGGAAGTAGCGCTTTCTGGCGTGGACCAAGTGGATTGCTTCGAGCAACTGGTGCGCAGAATAGTCTGTCTACTCAAAACCGCGATCAAATAGCGCAGGAAAACCAGAGGACTCGAGGTAGCTGATCTGAACTACGCACGGGGCCTCGGATTCGAGAGAAATTTCAAATAGTTCATTTATACTAGACGGAGATGGTTGCCCTGGCTCGTTGTCCGGAGCGTTGGGCGACGAAAGACTCACTTCACTAACCATTTCGCATTGGAGAGTCTATCGATCTGCGTAACGACCCGAACCTTGTAGAGTCCTCGCGGAGACCCGATCCGCACGCCGCAGCGCACCGGACCCGAAGCCGGCGCCCCAAAAGTGTTTCGACCGCAGCAAGTTCCTGGAGAAGTTTGTGAAATTAAGAAACCTCGAAGTTTTTCTCTTATTGCTCGGTAGCGCCGTCCTTTTTGGACAGGACCGCGGAACGATCACCGGACAGGTGGCCGACACTTCAGGCGCGATTGTGCCGGCGGCGAAGGTTACGCTGACGAACCCGGCGACGGGGCAGACGGCCACCGTGGAGACGAACACGGAAGGGACGTATACGTTCCTGTCGTTAACCGCCGGGAAGTATAGCGTTGTTACCGAGAAGGCAGGGTTCCGGAAGGCGGAAGCGCCGAATGTCGTAGTGCAGGTCAACACGACTTCGCGGTTAGATATTCAGATGCAGTTGGGCGCGGTGAACGAGACGATTCAAGTGACCTCGACGACGCCGTTGCTGCAGACGGATCGCAGCGATTTGGGAACGGTAGTGGACAACAAGGCCATTCAGCAGTTGCCGCTGTTTATCAATGGCGGTTTGCGCAGCAATCTGGCATTTGCCAGTTTGGCTCCCGGGGTTTCGATGAACCTGACGAGCGACCCGGATACGACCGGCGGTGCGCCGAGGATCGCAGGCGGGCAGGCGAACGGTGCGAGCTTGCTGGTGGACGGCGCGGAATCGATGAGCGAACGGCGGAACGATCCGCAGATGCGGGTGGTTAGCGCGGAAGCAGTGGAAGAGTTTAAGGTGCAGACGTCGGCTTACTCGGCTGAGTTCGGCCGGGCTTCGAACGGCGTGTTGAACTTCACGACCAAGTCCGGGACGAACCAACTGCATGGATCGGCGATGCTCCAACTGCGGCATGAGAAGTTGAATGCACAGGGCTTCTTCTGGGGCACAACGGCACGCGGTGAAACGGTGCGGCGTCAGCACGTGGAGGCGGCGAATATCGGCGGGCCGATTTTCATTCCTAAGGTCTATGACGGGCGCAACAAGACGTTCTTCTTCTTCGCCGGCGAACGGTCGCGGGCCAAGAACTACAGCAGCAGCGGTTTGACTTCGTTGCCGATCAATGAATTCCGCAACGGCGATTTCCGCCGTTATACAAACGCCAGCGGCGCGATGGTTCCTTTGTACGATCCGTTGGACGCGAGCGGCAACATCATCGCCAACGCCAACGACCGCCGGCCAATGTCGTGCAACGGCGTATTGAACGTGATCTGCCCCGAACGCATCGGCCCGGTGGCGAAGGAGATCTTTAAGTATTTGCCCCAGCCGGACAGTCCGAACGTCGTTTTCAACAACACGTTCATCCGCAATAACGGCTCGCGCACGCCCGGCGCATGGCAGGGGGTTTATTCGATCAAGGGCGACCATATGGTCACCGATAAATTCCGCGTGAACGGGATGTTCAGCCGGCAGTATTTCGACAGCTATCCGCTGGCCGGACCGATTCCCGGTCCGTTGGCGGAGGCTTTCCAGGAGTTTGGCCACATTAAGTATTGGCGCTTCGGCAGCGACTACACGATTACGAATACGCTGCTGAACCACTTCACGCTGGGAATCAACCAACGCGAGTTGGGGGAAGGTCCGAACCTTGGTCTGCCTGAATCGTATCGCGCGGCGACACGGTTGCCCGGCCTGACCGGTTCCGGCGCCGAGAAGACGGGGGCGTACACGAAGTACAATACGGAGTTTGGCAATTATGGCGGCAGCGTCGATACCAAATCGCCGAGCAAAACGCTGAACATCACCGATGCGCTTTCGTGGGCGAAGGGCCGGCACAATATCAAGATTGGCGGCAGCTTCATTTCGTTGAGCTATCGCCGGCTGGACTGTAACAATTGCGGCGGAACGTTGAGCTATAACGCCGCGGCGACCGGCAATCCTTCGGTGGCCGGACAGAATGGGATTGGATTCGCGGCGTTCCTGCTGGGGCTGCCGAGCGGCGGTTCGTTCAACTTTGGGGCGGATATCGATTACCGGTACAAATACTACGCCGGATTCGTTCAGGACGACTTCAAGATCAGCAGGAAGCTTACGTTGAACCTTGGACTGCGGTACGACTATAGCCTGCCGCGGCGGGAAGCGAAATTGCAGAACAGCAACTTCAATCCGACGATTCCGAATCCGAACGCGAATGGGATTCTGGGCGCGTTGGAGTTCGCTTCGGAGGATCGGCCGATCCTGCTCGATACCCGGAAAAACGCGTGGGCTCCGCGATTAGGCTTCGCTTATCAAGTGAGCTCGAAGACGGTAGTTCGGGGCGGCGGCGCGATTATGTGGGACATAATCCGTGAGGACGGCAACGCCGATAACGGTATTCAGGGCTTCGGGGGCGGCTTCGGTTCCATCGCGAACAACTTGTCGAACGGTATTTCGTTTACGCAGCAGCAAGGGCTTGATTCCCCCCGTTTCCGGGCCTTCGTCGAGGGCCAACGGCCGCCGCAGAAGAATCCGGGATTGGTTGTGAACGGCAGCCCGACGTACAAGACCGGCGAATCCGGCAAGCCGGGTTATTACGCGGACTATAACCTGACGGTGGAGCACAGCTTTACGCCGTCGACGTTGCTGCGGACGAGTTTCCATGCCAACTACGGGATCAAGCTGCAGAGCGGTTTTGACTTTAATCAGCTGGATCCGAAATATTTCGGAATCTATGGCAACCTGCTCACCAGTCCGGTGAGTTCGGTGATCAACAATCCGATTGTTGTCGCTTCCGGGTTCAAGCTGCCTTACGCGAGCTTCCCGCAGAATTTGACGCTTTCGCAGGCGTTGCGGCCGTTCCCGCAGTACAGCGGATTCGGATCGGTGACGACGCAGAACGGCCACAGCACGTATAACGGCTTGGAGACGAGTTTCCAAAAGCGCTATTCCAAGGGACTGTGGGCGATGGCATCGTACACCTTCTCCAAGGCGCTGGTGAGCACGGGCGGGCAGAACTATTACAATCGGACAGCGGAGAAGGTTGTGAGCGGCGACAATCGTCCGCATATTTTCACGATGGCCTATGTCTACGATTTGCCGTTTGGCAAGGGCAAGGCATTCGGGGCGAATATGCAACCGGTGGTAAACGGCATTGTGGGCAACTGGATTGTTTCGGGCGTCCACCGCTACCAGAGCGGGACTTCCTTCGGCGTCGGCGGTTGCGCCCAGACGATGGCGGGGGGCGGCGCGGCACGGTGCAACTACGTTCCCGGTCAGCCGTTGGTGAATGCTAACTGGGATCCGACGAATCCGTTGAGCGCGTATTTGAATCGGGCGGCATTTGTGCAGCCGGCGAACTTTAACTACGGTGATGTGCCGGCGACGATTTCGCAGTTGCGCCAGCCGTCGCAGCTTGGTGAAGATCTGGCGGCCAGCAAGAACTTCCAGTTCGGCCAGAGTGAGAAGAACATCATCGAGTTCCGGGCGTCGGCGTTTAATGTGGGCAACCGGCATTTGCTGGGCGGCCTGAATACGGCGATTACTAATGCGAACTTCGGTACATTCTCGAATCCGCAATCGAATCTGCCGCGCAATTTGCAATTCAGCCTGCGGGTGAGCTTCTAAATTGCGGTACTTATTCCTAATTACAGTGGCCGCTGCTGTTGGTTTCGGGGAGGAGTACTTCCCGAAGCCCGACAGCGCGGGCGGATGGCGAACGTTGAAGGATGCGTCCGCTATTCGCAAGACGGCGGGGTTGGACGTTAAGAAGCTGGACCAGGCTTTTGAGTACGCAACGCGCAGTAGTCAACACGGCGGGTTGCTTGTCGTTCGCCACGGCTATCTGGTTTATGAGCGTTACTACGGGCGCGGGCATCGGGAGGCAATTCCGGCTACGGCGTCAGTCGGCAAAGCTTATACGAGTATCGCTTCGGGTATCATGCTCGATGAGAAGAAGGCGCGGATTCCGGAGGGGCTCGATACCAAGGTGTTTAACGCCAAATACCTGCCGGAAGCGATGCCGCTGGATGATCCGGCCAAGGCCGACATAACGCTGGGCCAGTTGCTTTCGATGTCTTCGGGGTTTCATGGAGAAGGCGGCAATCCCGGATTTGTGAACGGCGTACCGGCGGTTAAACTGACGCCGGTTCCGCGGCTGGCGACGCAGTTGGGCCAGGATCTGGCGGCGCTACGGACCCCGCTTTGGACCAAACCCGGCGATGGTTATTCGTATGCTTCCTCTTCTCCGCATGTCGCGTCGATTGTTTTGCGCAACCTGACGGGCATGGAATTGCATGAGTATGTGGACAAGAGGCTCGCCAAGCCGCTGGGATGGGGCCAGTGGGCGTGGGCGATGCGGCGCGGTGAAAATGTTTTGGCGCATACTCCGGCAGGCGGCGATATTGCTTTGCGGTCGACCGATCATTTGCGATTTCTTTATGCCATTTTGAAGAAAGGCCGCTGGGGCAAAGAGCAGATCATTCCGGCGAGCTACATCGAGTTATGCGGCAAGCCGACGAAGTGGAACACCCACGCGCCGATGAGCCTGATGTGGGAAGTTAACGCCGATGGGCACGTGGCGGGCGCTCCGAAGGACGCGTTCTTCAAGTCCGGCGGCGGCGGGCATGGTTTGGTGGTGATCCCTTCGCTCGACATGGTGATTTACAAAATGTCAGGCGACGATGGGCAGTACAATCCGGCGCGGACGGGTTTGAAGCAGGAATATCCGTACGATGGATCGCGCGACGGTTGGAAGCCCGCGGCGCGCAGCCAGTTTAGCGACGGACCGATTGGGACAGATGACGGCTTGCGCCGGGTGCTGGAAATGGTCGCGGCCGCAGTAATCGACTAGTGCCTTGTAATTTTTCGGCCTTCAACGGCATCATCTATATTGGAGCCAACATTGATGCGTATTCATCTTCAGGCGACCGTCTTCGCATTGGCGGGATGCTTACTGGTCTCCGGGGCCGAAACGGGGAAGAAGCCGGCGCCGAAAGCCGCTGCCGCCGCTAAGCCCAAAATGCCGGTAGTTCCGTCGATGGCGAATCGGCCCAAACTGTGGGCCCTGCAGCCGGTGGTTCGACCGGCCGTGCCTGGCGCGGCGGGCAATCCGATCGACGCGTTTGCGCGGGCGCTGTATACGGCCAAGAACGTGACGCCGGTGGGTCCGGCTGATCAGCGGACGCTTTTGCGCCGGGTCTATATGGACCTTATCGGGATTCCGCCGAGCCCTGCGGAGCAGGATGCTTATCTGAGCGATAAGTCGCCGGACGCTTATGAAAAGCTGATCGATAAACTGCTGGCGAGCGAGCAGTACGGAGTGCGCTATGGCCGGCACTGGCTGGACGTTCTGCGTTACGCGGATGCTGAAGAGAGAATGTATGCGGCGCCGGGAATTCATTACTGGCGGGATTGGGTGGTCAATGCGGTTAATAGCGATGTGCCGTACGACCAATTCGTTCGGGCTCAGTTGACTGGATATCGGACGACAGAGCGGACGACGATCGCGGCGGTGGGACGTCGAGCACCATTGGAACGGCGGCCGGACGATTTGTTTGCGCTTGGGTTTCTCGCGCGCGGCGCGGTAAACCGGGATAGCAAAGAACTTGGCGAGTTGCAGATTTCCGCGGTTGAAACGGTTTCGACTGCTTTCATGGGAATGACGGTCGGCTGCGCGAAGTGCCACGATCATATGTTCGACCCGATCCGGCAGAAGGATTTTTACGCGATGAAGGCGCTTTTCGATCCGCTGGTGATCAAGAAGCAGACGTTGGCGACGCCGGCTGAACTGATTGTTTATGGGAAGCAGCTTGGAGATTATGAGAAGCTGCGCGTGGCGGCGGAAGCACCGATGAATGCGTTTGTTGAATCCCATCGCGCCAAACTTTACGCCGATCGGGTGGCGATGCTGCCGGCCGATGTACGAGCCATTATTAATAAGAAGGAAAAGGCGCGGACGCCGGCTGAGCAGAAGATTGCCGACGACTATTTCCCTGTGCTCCGCATCGATTCGGACAAGATCGAAGAGGTGATGACGGCCTCGGACAAGGCCACTTACCGGGAATTACGCGGGAAGCTGAACCAGGTGACGGGCGGTGGGCGGCGCGGCATGGTGAAAGATTTGCCTGCATTCTGGACTGTTGAGGCGGATCACGGGTTGGAACGGGAGAAGAGTTACATCCTGACTAGCGGCGACCCGGAACGGCCGGAGAAGAACAACCCGGTGGAGCCCGGCTGGCCCTTTTATAGCGGCGAAATGGACTTCCGCGAGGGCCGGGTAGAAGCTTTCTCCGATTGGTTGACGGCGCAGGAAAACCCGCTGTTTGCGCGGGTGGCTGTTAACCGTTTGTGGCAGTGGCATTTCGGCGAGGGACTGCACAAGTCGCCCAGCGATTTCGGACTGATGGGCGGGCGGCCGGCGAGTCAGCCGCTGCTCGATTGGCTGGCGACGGAGTTCATCGCGCAGGGGTATAGCCAAAAGACGATGCACAAGTTGATGATGACTTCGAACGTCTACAGGCTGGCAAGTTCGGGCGATAAAGCGCAGATGAAGAAGAATTTGAACCTCGATCCATCGGGACGGTTCCTGTGGAGTTTCCGCTTGCAGCGGCTGGAGGCGGAACCGATTTGGGATTCGATCCTGACGGCGGCCGGAAACCTCGATACCACTTTAGGCGGACCGTCGTTCGATATTGAGAGCCGCGCGCCGCTGGGACGCCGGGGGCCTGCGATGCCTGAGACGAAGGCGAATCGGCGTGGCGCTTATATCGTTCGCGGCTTCTCGACGAGCCGGGAAGTTGTGCCGAACTTTTTGCAATCTTTCGATGTCGATGACGGGCGTGCGCCTTGTCCGGTGCGGACGCAGACCGTGACAGCGCCGCAGGGATTGTTCCTGATGAACAGCCCGGAGATTGAGAAGGCGAGTACGATGTTTGCGGATCGTTTGAAGAAAGAATCGGAAGGCGATCTTGGGAAGGCCGTCGATCTCGGGTATCGTGTTGCGCTTAGCCGGCCGCCGTCGCCTGGCGAAAAGGACAATGCGCTGACGTTCGTTGGCGCAGATCCGAATCGCCTGAAGAACTTGGCCTGGCTGCTGTTTAACCTCGACGAATTCATCTACGTTCAATAAAATATGGCTGATCAGAATCCTTTTCCGTGCGGGCAAATTTCGCGCCGCCATATGTTTCAGCAGTCTATCGGGGCGTTGCTGGGTGGCGCCGTGGGAACGCTGTGGGCCGAAGACGGCAAGCTGGACGCCCGGTTGCCGGGAGACAAGAAGGCCGACGCGGTTATCTTCCTGTTCATGTGCGGGGGCGTGAGCCACATCGACACCTTCGACCCGAAAGGCAATAAACATGCAGGCAAGTTGATCGACGCGATCGGCTTCGGCGATAACGTCGCGGAAATGAAGCGGCCGGTGATTCCGTGCCTGCGAACGTTTAAGAATTATGGGCAATCCGGCATTCCGGTTTCCGATTGGTTTCCGAATGTCGGCGGCGTGATTGACGATATTGCGATCGTGCGGTCGCTGTGGTGCCAGGAGGGGAATCATTTTCCTGCTGTCATTGAAACGCAAACGGGGCATCGCGGCCGGGCGTTCGATAATCCGTCGTTTGGCAGTTGGGTTTCGTACGCATTGGGATCCGGCAACAAGAATTTGCCGACTTATGTGAACGTTGGCCGGGCGTCGTCACCGGTGCAGTTGACGGGCGGGTATCTGGGCGCGACTTATGCCGCGACGCCGTTCCAGGCGGGGCCGGTGCCGATCCCTAATTTGAAGCCCCCGGCCAGCAGCAACGCCACCGAGCGCGACCAGCAGATGGAGATGCTGGCGAAGTTGAATCGCGAGTTTCGGGAACGACATGCGCTGAACACCGATATCGCGGCGCGTATCGATTCTTATGAACTGGCGGCGCGGATGCAGTTGAGCGCGCCGGGGATTGTGGATTTGTCGAAGGAACCACAGCACGTTCAGGATATGTACGGGATCGGGACGAAGCCGACCGACGACTTCGGCAAGCAACTGCTGATGGCGCGGCGATTGGTGGAGAATGGCGTGCGCTTCGTGCAGATTTGTCATGCCGGCGGCGGGAACGGCAGTTGGGACGCGCATGGGGATATGAAGACACATGAGCCGCTGTGCCGCGCAGTGGACAAGCCGATTGCGGGGCTGATCCAGGATTTGAAACAGCGCGGGATGTTGCAGCGGACGCTGGTGGTGTTTACGAGCGAGTTCGGACGCAGCCCGTGGTCACAGAACACGACGGGGCGCGACCACAATCCGAAGGGCTACTCATCGTGGTTTGCGGGCGGTGGTATTAAGGGCGGTACCGTCCACGGAGCGACGGACGAGTACGGCTACCGGGCGATTGAGAATCCGCACTACTACAGCGATCTGCATGCGACGATTTTGAAGCAAATGGGGCTGGATCATAAAAAGATGCAGTTCCGGGCGTTGGGGCGTACTTTCCATTTGGTGGAAGAGGGCCACGGGCCGATCGATCAGATTATTGCCTAGGTTTGGCGGCGTCCAGGTTCTTTTGAAATGCGGCTTCGGCGGGCCCGAGTTTTACGGCCCTTTCGAATGCCGTGATGGCGGCTTGGCGATCGCCTTGTTGAAGTAAAACCTCGCCTAGTGCATTGAACACCGGGGCTTCGGTTGGCTGGAGTTTGGCGGCCATTTCCAGGCTTGTCCGGGCGTCTGGCAAGCGGTTGGAGCTTCGTTCTATCAGGCCGAGCAGATAGTGGTAAAGCCAGGTGGCGGGACTGATGCTGATGGCGGCCTGGGCGTATTCACGCGCGACATTGATGCGCTGCATGTCGAAGTTTAGTCCCGCCAGGCGGAAGAGTAACGCGGCGTCGGCGGGCTTGGCTTCGCGGGCCAGTTCGAGACGGGCGGCGGCGTTGGCGAGATCGCCGGATTGTAAGAGAACGCGGGCTTCGTCGATCAAAGTTGCGGCCCGGCGCTGTAGCTCGGTATCGTCTTTTTGCTTCTTCGTAAGTTCGGAAAAGCGGGTCAACGCTTCTTTGCGTTCGGGCGCTTTACCCAGGCCGCCCCAGGCGCGGGCGAGTTGATAGTAGACCTGCGGCTCATTGGCGCCGCCGAGCTTTGTGGCCTGCTGCAGTTCGGTCTTCGCTCCTTCAAATTGCCCGAGTCTATTTAGCGCGGAACCGAGCAGGAAGTGGCCTTCATAGGACTGCGGCTCCCGTTGCACGGCATTCCGCAGGAGCGGCAGCGCGGCGGCGTCATCGCCGGCACGGGCTAGTAGATTGCCCAGTCCGGCGAGCGCGGGGAAATAGTCAGGCTGAAGTTCCAGCGCTCTCCGGAAGTACTTTTCCGCGTCTTCGCGCTTGCCGCTGGCGGCGTAGACGGCGGCGAGATCGGCATGTGCATCGACGGATCTGGGAGTCCGGGCGGTGAGAGTTTCGAGGAGGGGTTGCGCTTTAATATGCAGACCATTTTTCAAGTACAGATTTGATGCCGCCCGCAAGGCCAGGGTGTTTTCAGGCTCGATTCGTAAGGCGTCCAGCAGCGCCGCCAGAGCTTCGCCTTCGTTGCCGCGTTCGGCGTAGATATTGGCGATCGCGAGGTGCGCCGGGACAAATTTTGGATTGCATTGAATGGACGTGCGGAAGGAGATCAACGCCTGGTTCAGGTCTTTGCGTTGATACTCCGCGAGCCCATCGGTAAAGGGTTTCCGGCAGTCGGGAGCCGCTTGGGCCAACGCCAGGATTACTAGCAGCGAGCTCATTTGGAATACGGCGTGTTGGCGGTCACGCCCTTCCCTTCCGTGATTGTGACGATTCGTCCGGCGGGCTGAGGACCGAGTTTTTCAAGGGCGCCGCCCGGCCATTGTACTTCGACGGCGTCGGCTTTAAGCGCGATTCCGAGGCCGAATTGAAGGCGAAAATCGCTTTGCGACATGAAGGTGGAGCCGGACCGGACTTCGCCCGTTAAGGACCGATTTCCCGTGGTTACACGCACAGCCGCGCCAATGGCGGAGCGGTTCGATTTTTGGCCGATGAGCTTCAGCGTGATTGAATTTCCGGCTGGAAGTGTATTGCGGAGGAGGCTCAGGCGTTCGTTCATGTTGGTGATGAGCAGGTCCGGACGCCCGTCGTTGTCGTAGTCGCCGACGGATAGGCCTCGCGCTGACGATTTCTCCATTACGGCGGGGCCGGCGGCGGCCGAAATGTCGGTGAATTTGCCGGCGCCGCCGTTTCGATAGAGGATTCGCCGCTGGCGGTATTCGCCTGACTTTACGTCGGGGTAAACGTGGCCATTCACCATGAAAATGTCCGGCCAGCCGTCGTTGTCGTAGTCGAGGAACGCCGCGCCCCAGCCGAGAAAGTGAACGTATTTACCCAAGCCGGCGAGCGATGTACTCTCAGAAAAACTTCCGTCGCGATTGTTGCGGTAGAGGTTGGGGAGGTCATCGATAAAGTTCGTTTTCACGAGGTCCGGCCAGCCGTCGCCATCGTAGTCGGCTACCGCTGTACCCATGCCCGCCTGCTCACGACCGTCCTCGCTAAGGGCGACGCCGCTCTCCAGGGCGGTTTCCTCGAACGTTCCGTCGTGTTTGTTGTGATAGAGCAAACTGGCCTGGGAATCGACGGCCACGTAGATGTCGGACCAGCCATCGCGGTCATAGTCGAGCGTGGTGACGGAGAGTCCGAAACGGGAGCCAGGCGCTTCGATTCCGGCCTTCTTAGAGACATCGACGAAGCGAATTGTGCCCGGCCCCGACTCGTTATGCCAGAGGCGGTTCAAGCCGGGTTTAAGGCCTTGCGGACCGCACATGACTTTCTCGTTCTTCCATTGGCAGGGCTTCGGGCCATCGGGACGGGGCGTATTTTTCAGATCGAAATCGACATAGTTGGCGACCATCAAGTCGAGTTTGCCGTCACGGTCATAGTCGACGAAGGCACAACCGGTGCCCCAGCGGGAGCCGATGCCGGGAGGCGTGACGTCCTCGAACGTTCCGTCTCCGCGATTGCGATACATGACGTCCGCTCCCCAATACGTGACATAGAGATCGGTGAAGCCGTCGTTATCGATATCGCCGGCGCAGACGCCTTGCCCCCATCCGGACTTCGCCAAGCCCGCCTTTTTGCTGACGTCCTCGAAGGTGCGGTCGCCTTTGTTGCGATAGAGGCGGTTGACGGGTTCGGCGCCGGGGGCGAAGCCGTCCAACTTCGAGGCGGTTACAGCGAAGATGTCCAGGAGGCCATCGTTATCGAAGTCCAGAAAGGCGGCGCCGGTGCCGATCGTTTCGATGATGTAATTCTTGCGGTCGCTGTCGCCGCAAACGAAGATATCCTTCAGCCCGGCTTTCAGCGCTTCGTCTACGAAATAAGGCCCGGTGGCCGCGGAGGCCGCTAGCGCCAGCAGGGAGAGAGCCCTCATTGGGCCGCTTCCTTGGCGACGAAGATCTGATTCGCGGCGAGATCTTTCCATGTCTGGACGATGCCGCTGGGCCAACGAATTTCGAGCAGCTTTACGTCGCGGTCGCGGCCAAGCCCAAAGTGAACCCGTTTGTCGTGGGCCGCTAGATAGCTGCCGGAAGTGGAGACGTAGCCGAATTGTTCGCGACCGGAAGCAGTTACGATTCGGACGCACGCGCCGATGCCGTCACGATTGCTTGTCGTTCCAACGGTCTCGATTAGCAGCCAGCCATTTTCTGTTGCGGTATTCCGAAACAGGCGGGGCACGCCGCCGTTGGCGGTTACGGCGATGTCGATGGCGCCGTCGTTATTCAAGTCTCCGAAGGCGGCGCCGCGCCCGGCCATTTCATTTGCGAAGGGCGCGCCGGCCGTCGTCGAAACATCGGAGAATTTGCCGGTGTTGTTACGTAGTAATAACGGAGTTTCGCGATACCGAAGGCCGGGCTGCGTCAACTCGATGTTATCCATCACATGTCCCTGCGCGACGAAAATATCCTTCCATCCGTCGTTGTCGTAATCGAAGAACCGTGCGCCCCAGCCGGAGTGCATCTTGCTAATTAAAGCCACGCCGCTCGCGCCGGAAACGTAATCCAGCAGCCCATTGCTATTGCGGAACAGCGCATAGCCCTGGTTCGCGAGTGCGTTTACAAAGATGTCTGGCACGCCATCGTTGTCGTAGTCGGCGACATCAATGCCCATGCCGGCGAAGACCTTGCCATCCTCATCGAATGCCGCACCCATGGCAAGCGCAATTTCCTCAAACGTACCGTCGCGCCGATTACGGAACAACTGTTGCGGAAAGCTGTCGTTGGCCACAAAAATGTCGGGCCAGCCGTCGCGATCGACATCTTGAAAAGCAACTCCCAATCCTTTGCCAGGTGACTTAGCGATGCCGGCCTTTTGACTAACATCTTCGAAGCGGCATCCGCCCAAACCGCGATAGAGCAAGTGCGTCACGGGCCCGAATTCATTGGGGTGACAGTAGGCTTGCAGGGCCGGCCCAGCGCCGCCACAGCGTTTGTTTTTGCCAAAATCCCAGTCGAGATAACGCGCGACGAAGAGGTCTAAGTTGCCATCGCGATCATAGTCGATGAACCCCGCGCTAGTGGACCATCCGCCGCCAGCCACACCTGCTTTTGCCGTTACATCTTCAAATGCACCGCCCCGATTGCGATACAAGGTGTTGACGCCATAAGCGGAAACAAACAGGTCCGGGCGCCCATCATTATCGCAATCTCCCACGGCCGCGCCCTGCCCGTAGCCAGAGCCGCGGAGACCGGCTTTCTCCGTCGCGTCGACGAAAGTACCGTCGCCATTATTGCGATACAGCCGGTTCCAATAGCGCGGATCGCTTTTGTCCGCGCTGTCTTTCGCGCCCATGCCGTTGCGGAGCGCGGCGCCATTCACGAAGAACAGATCGAGCCTGCCGTCGCCATCGGCGTCAATCATCGCCACACCGCCGCCCATTGCCTCAATCAGGTATTTTGCCGAAGTTTTGCCGGCTTCAGAGACGAATGCAATTTTCGACGCGACAGTGGCATCGACGAAGGCGACAGGAGCCGACGCCGCACCCACAACTAGCCCCAGCGCCAGGAAATATCGCACAATCATCAGCTTCCCATCAACTCGCGTGGAACGCAATGGAAGTAAGCTGGTAGAGCCATGATTACTGGAATTGAACACGCAGCCATCGCCTGTGCCGACATCGCCGCCGTCGCCGACTGGTACGTCGATATGCTGGGCTTTGAGATTAACTACAAGTCGGCCGGGGCGATCTTCGTGCGGGCCGAGGATGGGACGATGCTGGAGCTTATCCACGCCGACGGCGACCGCCCGGCCGCGACGATGAAAACGCCGGGGATCCGGCATTTGGCTTTGACCGTGGAAGACTTCGATGCGGCCTATGTACGGCTGAGTTCCCGCGGCCTTCATTTCATCACGGAGCCGATGGAGAGCAAGGGCAATCGAGTGGTGTTTTTCACGGATCCGGAGGGGAATATTCTGCATTTGCTGCAGCGGGCGACGCCGCTTCCGGAACGGCTGTAGGCGAAGCTAGTTGACGGGCGGGGGCTCAGAACTGCCGCTCTTGCGGCCGCGTTCGCGAATCATTTCGTCCCACCTATGAATGAGGGCGTCGAGTTTGGCTTGGGTCTCGGCGCTCTTGATAGTAAGGTCATTCAAATGTTCCCCGGTCTTGGCCTGCGCTTCGACGAGGTTCGCCATTTTCGCGTCCGTATTTTGCTGGGAGATGATAACGCTGCCCATAATGCCAGCCAGGTTTTCGAGATTCCTTGCCTGTGCGGACTGAACTTCGATGAGTCTGTCCAGGGCCGTTTCAATTCGCGTAAATCGCGCTTCGTACTGCATTAGAAGGTCAAAAGCGCCAGCGAAGCTGCAGATGAGCCGAACGGCCGGGCGAATCGATGCCGGAGCCGTGAATGCGATAGTTGCGATCGGCGATGTTCGTTAGGGCGGCCTCAACGGTCAATTGCTCGTTAAGCGGGAAGCCGGCGCGGAATTCGACGCTAGCCCAACCGGGCGTATTTTCGAAGAGCGTAACGCGGGTCGTGTCGGCGAGGCCGGGAAGGACGCGATTTTGAATTTGAAGAAGCGTCTCGCCGGTTTGGATCTGGGCGGCGCGGGCGGAGTTGAAGAAGTCGGCGATATCCTGGCGGCGGCGGCTGGCGCCGATGCGTTCGTCGTCGCGGTCGCCTCCGCTGAGGCGGTCTTGCGCGCCAGCCACTGCCAACTGGGCTTCGGCCCAGTACTTTGAAGTTGTGTAGCGGAGTCGAGTTGCGCCTTGTTGCGGGGGAAGGCGGCGTATGTTGCGGTTGGGGTCAAGGTCGCGGCCGAGGAGGAACGAGTACGAGTTTGACCATGCCAGGCGGTTGGTCAGCCGGGCTTCCCAGTTTGTTTCGACACCCCAGTAGCGGGCGCGGCCGTCATTGACGAACGACTTGAGGGCGCGCGGATCGATGGCGCTGGCGACCGCTACTACTCCCTGCGCGCGTTGGGCGGCCGTCTGCGGAATGGGGGTGACGGCGAGGCCGGCAATGGATGTGGGTGCCGCGTTGGCGGGGAACAGGAGCGTTCGGCGAACGATCGGATCCTGAAGTTCGGCGTCAAAAAACTGAACGCGGACCCGATGGCGTCCGGGTTGCCAGCGGAGGCCGGCTTCCAGGTTGCGCAGGCGCTCGACGCCAAGGGCTCTGAGCTGAACGCCTTTGGATAGCGCTGCTTCGCCGGAGGAGTCGGCGAGGAGGGCGTTCGGCGCTTCGCGTGACGGAACTTCGTAGCCCAGGTCCTGTAAGCCGATGGCGCCAAGATCGTTCAAGTTCGGCGCGCGGAAACCGCGGCCGGCCAGCCCATGAATCGCGAGAGACGGGGTCAGTTTGTAGAGCAGGCTGGCTTGCCACGTCCAATCATTGAAAGTTTGCCCGGAAACCGGGGTATTAAAGGCGGGATTGGCGGGATTGGAATACGAGATGCGGGAGTAACGGAGGCCATAGCCGGCGCGGAGACGCCGATATTCCGTAGAGCCTTGGGCGTAGATGCCGCCGATGCGGTATTGAGAATTGTTGGGATAAAGAGGCCGGGCTGACTGCCCGTTGACATTGCGCAGCGCGCGAACGTCCTCATCGTAGAGTTCGCCGCCGAGGCTGAGGGCGGTGTGGCTTTGGATGTGTTTGATGGCTTGGCCGGTGTAGCCGGCGGATTGCACGCGGCTGAATTCGGTGGTGATGGAGTCAGCGGCTCGCAAGCCCTGCCGGGCGCCGCCGTCCTGTTGCCGATTGACGGAGAAGCGGCCGCTCAGCGAATCAAACCCGGCAAATTGGAGCCGCTCATAGCGGGTGTAGAAGAGATCGAGAATTTGCGGATTGAGTGTCGACTGCAAGCGGCCGAGCCCGCCCCAAAGATCCTTCGTATTGCGGAGCCCATGAACTTCGCCGCGCTGGTACCAGGTTGTCCAACTCTGCTTTTCATCGGGACGGACAGCGAATTTGCCATGAGCGCCTGCCTGCGAGTAGGCGGTGTCGAGGAGGCGATTGCCGAGTTGATCGCGCACCTGTTCGTTGGAGAATCCGTAGAGACGGGTGAGGACGTTGTGGGAATCGAAGCCGCGGCCGGCGCGAATGTCGTTATGGCGGCGGGCGGCGGCGCCGAGTTGAAACCAGACCCTTTCGGTTCCGCGAGAAATCGCGGCGGCGCCGCCGGCGGAAAGGTCGGCGGTTTGGCCGTGAATGGTGGCATCCCCGTGCCAGGCATGCGCACCGAAGCGCGGCTGATCGGTGAGTACCTGGATGGTCCCGCCGAGTCCGTCGCTTCCATATTGGGTACCGCTGGGCCCGAGCATGGCTTCGACGTGCGCGGCCTGGCTCGGCTCCAAATAAGCGAGATATTGGTTCGGACCGGAACGGAAGGTGGAGTTATTGAAGCGAACGCCGTCGATGAGATTGAGCACCTGATAGCCGGTGAGGCCGCGCAAAAATGGCGAGACCTGGCCGGCGCCGGTTTGCTGAAGGGCAACGTTGGGCTGCGTTTCGAGGGTGTGAGCGACGGTGGATTCAGTGGGGCGGTCACCGGTGAGGATCAGTTCCGGGCGGGCCATGATCTCTTCGGCCAGGCCAGGGGTGGCGGTCACGGTGACCTGGGTGAGGGTGACGGCCGCGGTGCCGGTGGCGACAGTCATTGGAGCGAAGCCGGGAGCGGTGACGCGGACTTCCGTGGGGCTGATTTGTTCAACGTGGGCCCGGGGGAGTTCCCTGCCCTGGCCGTCGTAGACGCGAACTTCGGCGGCGGTCAGAAGAAGAGAGGCGAGCAAGAGAAGGAGATTACGCATGCGTATTATGGGGCGGAAATTTTGTAGGCTGCCATTTCCGTGCCGTTGCGCACGAAGAGGCGGCCATCGGCGATGGCGGGGACGTTCCAGGTGCGGCCTTCCAAAGCTTGGAACTTGTAGAGTTCCCGGTGAGCGGTTGGGTCGGCTTTGAGCAGGATCACTTCGCCTTGTTCGCTGGTGATGACGAGATGCCCGCTGGCTAGCAGCACTTGGCCGTAGCCGTAGCGGCCGGCCTTCCAGGTGGGTTCCCCGGTTTTGGCGTCAATGCAGGTGAAGATGGATTCGTCGAAGCCGTAGATGTGACCTTCGAAGTAAACGCTGGAGTTGAACTTGTTTTTGAGTTTTTTGTTTTCCCAGATTTTCTTAGCGCCGGAATCGGTGATCTCGAGGAGCGCCGCGCCATGGCCGTAGCCGGAGGAGATGACAACTTTATTGGGCGGGATGAGGATGGGCTGGGCGCTATTGATGTCGTACTCGGTGGTCCATGGATATTCCCAGAGGAGCTTGCCGGTGGTGGCGTCGAGCCCGACGGCGCGGACGGCGGTGATAGTGACTATTTGACGCTTGTTGTTTAGCGTCACGAGCATGGGGGAAGCGTAGGAAGAGCGGTCATTGAGCGACGACCAAGCGCGGGCTCCGGTGTTTTTGTTGTAGGCCACGATGGATTTGCCGTTGGGCCCGCCGGGTTGGACGATCACAGTGTCGTCGACAATCAGGGGCGAAGCGGACATGGCCCAGGTAATGTTTTCGGCGCCGTTTTCATCAAGGATGTTCTTGTGCCAAAGGACCTTGCCGCTGGCGGCGTCGAGGACGAAGAATTCGCCGGTGGCGCCGAGCGAATAAAGCTTGCCGTCATGCCAGGTGGGGGTAGCGCGGGGACCGTTGCCGCCCATGGATTCCTGAAAATCGGCGTTGTATTTGTGAGTCCAGACTTCGCGGCCGGAAGCGGTGTCGTATGCGGCTATAACTTCCTGCTGGCGGCGCTGCTCGATGGTGAAGGCGAGAGCGCCGGCGATGACGAAAGAGGCCCAACCGGCGCCGATGGGTTTGCGCCAGAGTTCGGTAAGTTTGCCGTCGGGCCAGTTGGTGAGAATTTTTTCGGAAGAGGACCCGTCGCGAGCAGGGCCTCGGTAATCGGGCCAAACGGCGGTGACGGCGGCTTCGACAATGCTGGGCTCCTTGACCTTGACGGCCTCGGGAACAGGCTTGGCGGGCTCTGTAGCTCGATCCGCTTCAATTTGCGCCGCCTGTTTCTCCGGGTTTTGAAATGTAACAAATCGGGGTACGCCGCCGCCTTCCATTTCCATGTGCATTCCAAAGGCGAAGAGCACAGCGACGGCAGCCACGCCCAGCAGCGGTCCGGCAAACAACAGGCGGCGCCATAACGGAACGTTTCGGCGGAGGAGTAACGCGGCAAGCAGGCCGGCCAGCGCGGCGATGATCCAGGGAAGCATCTTCTCATTATGCGTCGGCGAATATGGCATGGAAATTACAACCAAAGCAAAGCAGGCGAATCTGCCAGTAATATAGGAGTCTAATGTCCACATCGACTGCACTCGAACTCGAAACTCAAGTCCAAGCCGCGCGCGAGGCGTTGGACGCCCATGTCCGCGAAATTATCGAATGGCACTTTAACCCGGAAACTGGATGTCCGTTTTGGCTCGACTGGGCCGCGCAGGCCGGCTGGGATCCGCGCAAAGAGGTGCACAATTACGCCGACCTGGACAAGTTCGGCAACTTCGAAGACGACACGCTCCGTGGCGGACCGGTTCGCCGGTGGGTGCCCAAGGGCTACGCGGGCAAGCCTATCTATGTGTTTGAAACGGGCGGATCCACCGGCGTCCCGAAGTCACGCATGCAGATCAACGATTTCCGGATCGATTACGAGCAGTTCTCGACGACCCTACCGGACGCAGCGTTTCCGAAGGGATCGGACTGGCTGATGCTGGGACCATCGGGGCCGAGGCGGTTACGGCTGGCGGTTGAACACTTGGCGCAGCATCGCGGCGGCGTCGCGTTCTGCGTGGATCTGGATCCGCGATGGGTGATCAAACTGATCAAGCGCGGCGAGATTCGGGAAGCGGAACTCTATAAGCAGCATTGCATCGACCAGGCGCTGACGGTTCTGCGGGCCAACGAAGTGAAGTGCATGTTTACGACGCCGAAATTGCTGGAGGCGTTGTGCGAAAAGATCGATTTGGCGAAGTACGGGATCAAGGGAGTATTTTGCGGCGGAACGGAAATGACGCCGCAGTTCCATCGTTTCGCGGTGGAAGAGTTGTTGGGACCGGATGTCTATTTCGCACCCACCTACGGCAATACGTTGATGGGATTGGCAACGCACCGCGCGCCGGCGAAAGAAGACAACTGGGCAATCATTTACTATCCGCCGGCGCCGCGCGCGCTGCTGGAAGTGGTTCATCCGGATCGCACCGATGAACTCGTCGGCTATGGCGAAACGGGCCGGGTGCGGCTAACGACGTTGACCAAGGAAACGTTTATCCCGCGCTTTTTGGAGCGCGACGAGTGTGAGCGAGAAGCACCGTGCGCGCAGTATCCGTGGGACGGCGTGCGCAATGTCCGGCCGTTCTCGAAGTTTCAAAAGTCCGTGGTGGAGGGAGTTTACTAACCATGATCCACATACCGATATTGCGGCAGGGCAAGCCGTATAAGTCTATGGATGTGTCGAAAGTCTTCCACTATCGCACACGGGAACAGATCGCCGAAATCAGCCAGGCGAACATCGGTCTGATCCGCCGGGATCTGCTGCATCAGGGCGAAATGCACGCTATTTTGCAGGGATTTTCCACGCGGGAACTCATCGCGATGGCGAAGAAGGCGGCGAAACACTTCGCCGAAGACGATTTGCCGTTGGGCGATTCGATGCAGTCGCCCGAGGACATCGTCAAGCAGATTAGCGGGACGACGGGATCGCCGAACGTGATGGTGCGCCGGAACATGGAAAAAGTTCGCGGTGTGCTGGATTCGATGGAGACGGTGATCGCGGGATTGACGCGGCTGCCGGATCTGGACATGCTCGACCAGGGTTTCGGCGAGATTGGCGGACGGGCATTGAGCTTCTTCCCTCGCGGCCATTCGCTGGGCGTGATCCTGCCGTCCAATTCCCCCGGTGTGCACTCACTTTGGGCGCCGGCAATTGCGTTTAAGACGCCACTGATCTTGAAGCCGGGCGGATCTGAACCGTGGACGCCGTACCGGATCGCGCAGGCCTATATCAAGGCGGGCGTGCCGGCCGAGGTGTTTGGCTATTACTCAACGAACCACGGCGGCGGCGGCGAGATCCTCCGTCAAACGGGCCGCGGCATGCTGTTTGGCGATGTGGGCGCGGCCAAAGCATGGGCCGGCGATCCCCGCATTGAGATCCATGGACCAGGCTACTCGAAAATCGTACTGGCCGACGAGGGCGCGAAAAACTGGGAGAAGTATATCGACCTGATGGCCGATTCCATCGCCCAGAACTCCGGGCGCTCCTGCGTGAACTGTTCCAGCATTTGGACGACGGCGAATGGCAAGGAGATCGCCGAGGCGCTGGCGGAGCGGTTTGCAAAGATTGAGCCGAGAGCGGAGGACGATCCGGAAGCGGCGGTGGCGCCGTTTGCGTCGCCGGATATTGCGCGGCGTATTTCGGCAATGATCGACGCCGAAATGGACGGACTGGAAGATCTGGTGGAAAAGAAGCGGGGCACGCCGCGCGTGGCGGATAAAGACGGGTCGACGTATGTTCTGCCGGCGATCGTGAACTGTACCAAAGAACACGCCTTGGCGAACCGGGAATTCCTGTTCCCTTATGCCAGCGTTGTGCAGGTGGATGCCGCCGATCTGCCGCATTGCCTGGGTCCGACGCTAGTGTGTTCGGCAATCACAAGCGACCGGGCACTGCAGCAGCGTTTGCTTTCTTCGAGCCATATCGGCCGGTTGAACTTTGGGCCGATTTCAACGATGAAGATCAGTTGGGATCAGCCGCACGAGGGCAACTTGTTCGATCACCTTTACGGCCGGCGCGCTTTCCAAAGCGAGCTGGTAACATCGGCCTGATGCGCATTCTGCACGTCACTGCGGGAGCCGCCGGCATGTACTGCGGCTCCTGCATGCGGGACAACGCCATGGCGGCGGAGTTGAAACGGCAGGGTCACGATGTGATGTTGATGCCGGTGTATACGCCGACGCTCACGGACGAGGAGAACGTCTCCGACGGGCGCGTCTTCTTCGGCGGTATCAGTGTCTATTTGCAGCAGAAATCGTCGTTTTTCCGGTACACTCCGGCGTTTCTGGACCGCTTGCTGTTCGACAATTCCTGGGCATTGCGGAAGGCGTCGCAGAGCTCGATCGGCGTCACGCCTCAGTTCCTGGGCGAGATGACGGTAGACATGCTGCAGGGCGAACGAGGGCCGATTGCGAAGGAGTTCCGGAAGGTGGCGGACTGGCTGAGCGGGGAACCAAAGTTCGACGTCATCAGCCTTCCGTTCACGCTATTGATCGCGATGGCGGAACCGCTGCGGCGAGCCTCGCGCGGGGCGATGATCGTCTGCACTTTGCAGGGGGAAGACCTGTTTCTGGAGGGTCTGCCGGAACCGTACAAATCCGAATCGAAGCGATTGATCCAGGCGGCGCTTCCACAAGTGGACCGTTTCCTGGCGGTGAGCGGCTACTACGCGGCGTTCATGAGCGAATACCTGAGGATTCCGCGAGAGAAGATCCGCGTGGTGCCGATCGGGATCTCGCTGGACGGCTCCGAGGCAGTTCCGAAGCCGGCGCGCGATGTCGTGAAGATCGGTTTTTTCGCACGTATCGATCCGGCGAAGGGGTTCCATCATTTGTGCGAGGCGTACCGGTTGTTGCGGAAGAAAACGGGGTTGCCGGCAACACGGCTGGAGGCCGCCGGATACATGCTGCCGGAGCATCGCGAATACTTCGAGAAAGAAAAGGCGGCTATGGAGGCGGCGGGATTGGGAGGAGAGTTCGCCTACCACGGAGCCCTGTCCCGCGAAGAGAAGATCAAATTTCTCCAGGATATCGACCTGCTTTGTGTGCCAACAGAGTACGTTGAGCCGAAGGGATTGTTTGTTCTGGAAGCGCTGGCGAACGGGACACCAGTCGTCCTGCCCGCGCATGGAGCCTTCCCCGAAATACTGGCACGTACCGGAGGGGGCATACTAGTAGAGCCGAAGGACTCGCAGGCATTGGCGGATTCGTTGGAAGATATGATCTGTGATGCGGAGCGCCGCGCTGAACTGGCGGCGCGAGGCGCGGCGGGCGTTCGCGAGCATTACTCATCGCAGGCGATGGCGGCGGCGCAGTTGGCGGCATTCGCGTAAAGGGACATGTTACAAGCTCGGGCAATTTCGAAAACGTATGAGTCGGCGGCGGGACCGGTCCCGGTGCTGGAGAGTGTCGATATGGATTTGCAGCTCGGCGACGCGTTGTCGATCATGGGACCGTCCGGAAGCGGGAAGAGTACGCTGCTGTACATACTCGGGTTGCTCGATCCGCCAACAACGGGACAGTTGGTGTTCGACGGCGTCTCGCCATGGGAGTTGAAGGAAGCCGAGCAGGCGCGGTTCCGGAACACAAACATCGGGTTTATATTTCAAGACCATTGTCTCCTGCCCCAATGCACGGTATTGGAAAACGTCCTGGCTCCGACACTGGTGGGCGAACAGGAAGAGAGCAACACCGTACGCGCCAAGGAGTTAATCGACCGCGCGGGGCTGACGCCGCGTATAGACCATTTTCCAGCCCAGCTTTCCGGCGGCGAAAAACAGCGGGTGGCGATCGCGCGTGCGCTGATCCGTCAGCCGAAGTTGCTACTGTGCGACGAGCCCACCGGCAATCTGGACGAGGCGACGGCATGGCAGGTGTTGACGCTGCTGGCGGAGTTGCAAAAAGAGATGCGAAGCATCCTGATGATCGTCACCCACAGCCCGGCGATTGCCGCCGAATTCCCGCAGCAGTATGCCATGCGCGGACGCCGGCTGGAGCGAACGGCGTAGCCCAATGACACCGCGGGACCTGACGCAGCGCAGCTTGCAGCACTACTGGCGGACGAACGCGGCCGTGGTGGCGGGGCTGGCAATCGCGACGGCAACACTGGCGGGATCGGCTATGGTCGGAGAGTCGGTACGCGAGAGTTTGCGCGAGATCGCCAGTGGCCGGCTGGGCAACACAGGCACGGCAATCGTTGCGGCCCAGCCGTTTACCGTGGCGCTCGCGAAACGCGTGGACGCGGCGCCGCTGCTCTTTTTTGAAGCCGTGATGAAGCATCAGGGCACGGGCCGAACCGCCAACAAAGTGCTTGTTTACGGCGTGGATGATCGCTTTTGGGCGCTTCATAAGCTTTCCAATCCTCTTCAATCGGAACGGGACATCGTCTTCAGCGAACCGCTGGCCGAGGAGTTCAACGCCCAGCGCGACGAAGGCATATTGCTGCGCATCGAGAAACCGAGCGAGATCCCGCAGGAGACGCTGCATGCCCGGAAGGAACAGTCGGTCCGAACGGCGCGCTTCCGGTACCGTGGTTCGATGCCCGATAGCGGGATTGGCGGTTTCACCCTGCAGCCACGCCAAGGGGCGGTGCGCGCGGCATTCGTGAGGCTCGAGTTGTTGCAAAAGGAACTGACGCTCGAGTCGCGGGCTAACGTCTTATTGCTGGCCGACGAACTCCGCAGCGATCTGCCGCTGCTCGGCCATTTGCGCCTTGAGGACGTCGGTCTTCGTATCACCCGTCCCGCTGCCTGCAAGTGCATTCAATTGGAAAGTCCCTCCGGATTGCTTCGCGACGATCAAGTGGAACGGGCGCTGGCGACGGGGAAGCAAGGCGGACTGCGCGCCGAAGTGTTCCTGATGTACATGGCGAACGCGATTCGAACGCCGGCGGCCAGTGTGCCGTATTCGCTGGTGATTGCGCGCGAAGGAGTTCCCGCCGGCACGCTGATTTTGAACGACTGGACGGCAGCGCAATTGCAGGCCAAACTGGGCGATTCGGTGACGCTGGACTACTATCTATGGAAGCAGGAGGGGCGGCTGTTAACGGAGTCGTCGACCTTCGTGGTGAATGGCGTGCAGGCGCTCCAGGTGCTGGGCGACAGGCAGATGTCTCCGGCTTATCCAGGCATCTCCGATACCGAAAGCCTGAGCGATTGGGACCCGCCTTTTCCGCTTGATTTGAATAAGATCCGGCCGCAGGATGAAAAATATTGGGACGATTACCGGACGACGCCGAAGGTCGCCGTGAGCCTCGCCGAAGGGCAGAAGCTGTGGAAAACGCGGTTCGGAAAAGTAACCGCAATCCGATTTCATGCGGCGGACGGCCTCACCATTCCCACGCTCAACCTCACGCCCAGCACCGACCTGGCCCGGGACGGCATCTCCCTGTTACTGCCTCGCCAGCAAGCCGAAGAAGCCGCTCGTGGAACCACCGATTTCGGCGAGTATTTCGGGTATTTCAGTTTCTTTTTACTGGTTTCAGCACTCCTGTTGACGGCGCTGTTCTTCCGGCTGGGCGTGGAGCAGCGCCTGAAGGAGATCGGCCTGTATCAGGCGCTCGGCTTCAATCGGAGCGCGGTCCGCATGGTGTTTCTCCGCGAAGGAATTCTGCTCGGGATCGTAGGCTCCGTCGTCGGCATTATCCTTGGCATCGGCTATTCGGCGTTCATCCTTTACGCGCTGCGAACCTGGTGGATTGACGCGGTAGGGACGACGCAGTTGACGCTGCACTTCGCGGCGGCGCCATTTACCGGAGCGGTGTTTCAGGGCGTAGTGATGGCGGTGATCATCATCGCGTCGAGCCTCCGGCGCCTGCGAAAAATGTCGCCGCGGCAACTGCTTTCCGGAGCCCGTTCCGAAACGATCGTTCAGACCCCCGGCTGGCTGCGCACCGCGGCATTAGCGTTGTTGGCAATCGGCGCCGGGTTGGTAGTCCTTAGCGCGCTAGGGCAGATGGCGCCCGAAGGCGGCTTCTTTGGCGCCGGTTTCTGCCTGCTGACCGGCGGAGCGCTATACTGCCGTCTCTGGCTGGAAAGTCCGCGGCTCCAGCCGGTCCAATCGCTCGCCGACCTGGCGCTGGCCAGCGCGGCGCAACAGCCGGCGAGAAGTTTCTTCACAATCCTGTTGATCGCCCTTGCCGTGTTCCTGCTCGTCGCGCTGGAGGCGTTTCGGCAAAGCCCAGGCCACTTCGATGCCGGCAAACAGTCGGGCACGGGGGGATTCCCGCTGCTCGCTGAATCGCAATGGCCAATTTACCAAAACCTGGACAGCAAGGATGGCCGGGCCGCGTTAAACATCAATGAAGACGCCGTGCGGGGCATGCGGGCGGCGGCATTCCGGGTGAGGCCGGGCGAAGATGTCAGTTGCCTCAACCTGTATCAGCCGACGCGGCCGAAGATTGTGGGAGTGCCGCCGGCATTCCGCGCCGAGGGACGTTTCCAGGTATCACCGGATGATGCATGGAGCCGGTTGGGAAGCCAACTGCCCGCCGGCGTGGTCCCGGCAATGGTGGATATCAACACGATGCTATACGTGCTGCACAAAAAGGTGGGAGACACGATCGAGATCCCGCATGGCGTGGAGCCCATCCGCCTCCAAATTGTCGGCACACTCTCTGGCAGTCTGTTCCAAAGCGAAATTCTGATTGCCGAGGAACCGTTTCTGCGCCTGTTTCCCGAGGAGCAGGGCTATCGGCTCTACCTGCTGGAGGCCTCGGAAGCAATGTGGGGGATGGTCACCACCACCCTCGAGGAGGCGCTTTCCGATAGCGGTTTCGACGTGACCCCGGCAGCCGACCGTTTGGCGCAATTTCATCGGGTCGAGAATACCTATCTTTCTACATTCCAGGCGCTGGGGGCTTTGGGCCTGCTTTTGGGGACCATGGGGCTGGCCGCCGTATTGCTGCGAAATGTACTCGAAAGGCGCCGCGAATTGGCGCTTTTGCGCGCGGTAGGGTATTCAACGGGCGAGGTGATGCGGGTGATCTTCGTGGAAAATTCGGCGCTGCTCGCCGCCGGACTCTTCATCGGGACATTGTGCGCGTTGTTGGCGGTCAGCCCGGCATTGGCGCAACGGGCGCATACATTGCCGATTGGATCGTTGGCGTTACTCTTGCTTGTGGTGGCGGCGGTGGGATTGCTCTCGACTTGGCTGGCGACGCGCGTCGCGGTGCGAACGCCATTGCTTGCGTCTCTGCGGTCAGAGTAGCATTAAAGATATGCGAAGTTGGATTGGCTTGGCGGTAATGACGTTGTGCTTGCCGGCCTGCGCGCAGGATAAGAAGCAGATTGAGTTGGGGCGTTACCTGGTCGAAAATATCGGTCAATGCGCGTCGTGCCATACGCCGAAGAACGAAAAGGGCGAACTGGACAAGTCGAAGTGGATGAAGGGCGCCATCATGGACATCCAGCCCCTCGGAACCGCGCCCGCCAATTGGCACAAGACATCGCCGGATCTCACGCCGGCCGGCAAGCTTTGGGTCAAATGGGGCGAAGGTTCAATGCTGAAATTCCTGCAAACCGGGCTCACGCCAAACGGCAAGCCGGCTGGCCCGCCCATGCCGGCGTATAAGTACTCGAATGAACACGCTGAGGCCGTTCTGGCCTACTTGAAGTCGCTCAAGTAACGCGTATTATTCTTTGCGGCCGACGGCCACACAACGGATTCCGAACGGCAGCGGAATTCGATAGCGCATGGACTCTTCCATGGACATTAGAAAGTTCATGAACGGATTGCCCCGCGCCATCTTCATGCTCTCTTCAACCATTTTCAATTGCTCTTCATCGGGCAGCGACAAGTACTTCTTGTTTCGCTTCTTAACAGCGGAAAAGGCAGGGTAAATCAAACTGCCAATGTAGGACTCGTCGTGAACGGTAAACCCCGCGCCGGCTAAAAGCTGATGCAAACTCTGGCGGCTATAGCGGCGGAAGTGGAGCAACTGTTTATCGTAAACGTCAAAAAGGTGGGGGCCGGCGGGAACTTCAATAACCGCCACTCCGCCCGGACGAAGCATCCGGTAGACTTGCTCCACCGCCTTCACGTCATCTTCGATATGTTCCAGAACATTCGCCAGCGAGGCCGCGTCCAGACAGGCATCGGGAAGGGGGCTGGTCGTCAGATCGAATTGAATGAGCGGCCAGTCGGGATGCTCTTTGGCCAGTTTGTGCAGCGGCGCGGGAACATAATCGGCGCCCACCACATGCCCCTGCGGAAAAGCCGCCCGGATCTTTCCCAGCAGGAAGCCCGAACTGCAGCCGATATCCATGATCGACGGCCGCGCTCCTTTCACCCACCTCTGCAGTTGCGTCAGTGAATTCCGCCGGGACGCGATATCGATGTAGTGCTGCTCTCCGGCGAACGATTCGTGGAATTCGGTAAGCTCGTCGTTCCAGCCGGAGTCGGTGACAGCATAACTAAGGATGGGCTCCACCCGCGGTCCGATTTGAAATCCCCGCCCCGTCCAGAAGGGGCTAACCGGACTCGCCGGAACAGGGGGTAGCGGATAGGGAAACGACATGCACCTCTTATTGTACCGGGGTTGCGTGTAAGGACCAAGTTCACACCGCAAAAGCTATAATGTAAACCAATGTCCTCCGTCGCCAAATGGCCGAAAATACTCCCGCCGCTTACACCCGATCAACGCCGCATCAGTGACGATTTCATGAAGCACTGGCACGACCGGTTGCCCGGCGCCTGGTACGGAATCATCGAGAGCTTTAATCACAAATATCCAGTCAAACACTCAAAGCCCGGCTTTGTTTCCACGCTCGAAATCGGCGCGGGACTCGGCGAACATATTCGCTACGAAACGTTGACGCCAGAGCAGGAAAAGAACTACCACGCGCTTGAATTGCGGGAAAATATGGCCGCCGAAATCCGCAAGAGTTTTCCGCGGGTAAACGTTATCGTCGGTGATTGTCAACAACAGATGGAATTCGCGGAAGGCTCGATCGACCGCGTCATCGCCGTCCACGTCCTGGAGCATCTGCCGAATCTGCCGGGCGCGATTCGGGAAGCGTACCGGATCCTGAACAAGGAACGGGGCCAGTTCCTGGTAGTCATCCCAACCGAAGGCTCACTCGCATACTCCATCGCCCGAAAGATCTCCGCCGAGCGTGAATACAAGAAACGATTCGGCGGCGATTATTCCTGGTTCTACAAGCGGGAACACATCAACGTGCCAGCGGAGATCTATCATGAGTTGGATCCGTACTTCACGGTGGAAACGAAATCCGCCTTCCCGTTTCCGTTTTTTCCTTTTCTGTTCTGTAATCTCGTACTCGGCCTGTCGCTCAAGCCGCGCCCGAAGCCGTTGGTTTAGTTCGCCTCGCGCAGCAGTTGCTGATAGACCGTTTTCGCCTCATCGTAAGCAGCTTTCATTTCACCCTGTTCAGTCAATCGGATGCGCCCGATCTTCTGATTGAAACAGCGCTCCACCGCGGCCAGGCACCATTCAATACTCTCCTTGATGCGAATCGGCTTATCGGCAACAGTCACCCACACCGGATTCGTATGCGATGACGGCAGAATCCGCAGTGCCACCCATGCACTCTTGTCGATGGCCACGTTAAAGCTGACATCGCGCATCGACCCATCCGCGTTCACTTCCTGCGTCGCGACAACATTCCCATTCACCAGCAATTCCAGGGGCACTTTTCGCGAACCACCCAGCCGCGCCCGCTCCAATTCCCAATATGGCTTCTGATCCACCCGGCGGCCGCGAATGGCTTCGTCCGGGGTCTCATTCAACAGTGCCGCCACCTTCGCGGTCACCTTCACCGTCCCCGGTGCAGCCAATTTAACGGTAGAGTCGCCGGCGCCCATTTCGACATTGTTCACGCGGAAATCGATCAAATGGCTCTTCCCGTCGGAAACATAATTCCGGCCATCGCGAATACCGAATACCCAGTCGCCATAATCGAGCTTCGGCTGTCGCACGTAACTGCGACCCAGGCCCACCCGTTCCCCGTAAATACAGGGGAAATCGGTCTCACCGGAGATGCGCGCCTTGTACCCCGCGTTCAGCGTGTGATACCAAATGTTGAGTTCCCATGTGTAAGGGGTATCGACGGTCGAAATAAAGTCCGTAAGCCCCTTCGTCACCGTGACCACATACTCGTTCGCGCCGATCCCATCGAACGGCGGCATTTCCTTCGACGGCAGTTTTGTGTCATTGATCTGCAAGCCCCAACCGGAATGCGCGTAGCCGGTAACGGCGCCCTGCCCCTTAGCCCAACGCATAATCGGCAACCCCCATGTCGGCCAGTCTTCGATGCGCTGCGTGCCGGGGAAGTCCTGCTCCTTCAGGCCCAACAGCACGATGTGGCCGGTGTGGCTTGACGGATGGCCCGAAACCTCCACGTCGTAGCGAATGCGGTTATCGAGCGTCGAAACCTTGTTGTCCTTCCCTTCGAAAAACGTCTTCTGGAAGTACCATCCCGGACCCCACGTAAGCACGGCGCCGATCTTCAAATCCTCGCCCGTAACGTGCCGCAA